>Ga0302279_10000989_pt1 | contig 41635 bp, 39 predicted proteins | sample III_Bog_N3_3_FD_194541 | JGI IMG/M metagenome (GOLD analysis project Ga0302279, IMG submission 194541) | Peat permafrost microbial communities from Stordalen Mire near Abisko, Sweden - III_Bog_N3_3 | ecosystem: Environmental > Terrestrial > Soil > Wetlands > Peat | place: Sweden: Abisko... | reverse complement strand
CAGCGAGCTCGAAGGGGGTGGAGGATCGATTCTGAAGTCGGGGAACGCTCTCGGGCGTTCGCAGGGAAGGCTCCGAAGTCGGGGAACGCTCTCGGGCGTTCCCCAGCCTGGGCTCCGAAGTCGGGGAACGCTCTCGGGCGTTCCCCAGCCTGTCAACCCACGATGCGCATCGGGGGCTTGAGCGGCAGGAGCGGCCGCGAGCCCGGCGCCGAGGGGATCGACGGCTTGGGCACGGCGGCGGTCTCGCCCTCGAGCGCGGACAGGGCGGCGAAGAGCCGGTCCATGCCGTAGTCGAGCGCGGCGTCTTGCTGGAAGGTGTGGGCGATCTTGATGAGCTTGAGCGAGGTCTGCTTGCCCAGGTCGATCTCGCGCTCCAGGAACGCCTCGAAGGAGCCGTAGCCCTTGGCGAGGTAGAGCTCCTGGGTCTGGATCTCCCAGAGGACCTGGCCGATCTCGAAGAAGCCCTTCTCCAGGCGCTTGCGCAGGGTGCGGATCTTCTGCGTCTGGTTGTGGAGCTCGGAGATCTTCGCCTTGATCTTCTCGGCGTCGTCGGGCACGCGGATGGTGGCGCGCGCGCTGCCGGGGGGCGCCGGCTCGGCGGCCCGGGCCCGGGCCTCGGCGGCGTGCTTGGCCGCGTGGCGGGCTGCCCACGGCGCGGCGCCGCGCAGGCCGAGCTTGCGCTTGGCCGGGCCGCCCTTGCCGTCGTCCTTGATGACCGCCTCCGAGGGACGCGTCACGCCCTTCGGGCTGGCTTCCGCGCCGGACTTCTTCGACTTGGAGGGTTGGGCCATCTTGCTCTTGGCAGCCTTCTTCGGGGCGGAGGCTTTCGCGGTGCTGGTTGGCTTCTTCGACATGCGCACGGTCCCCGCTCGCTAAGAAATTGGGCCTGACTCACGCACTCGGAGGACGATCGACCCCTCGTCGGCCGCCGCGCCCCCCTGGGCTTGCCGGGTCGTGGCCTTACCAAAATGTTCCCCATGTAGTCCACTAAGTTCCGACCGGAGGGCCCTGGTTTTCCTGATGGGGGCGCCAGGCGGGCGCACGCGGTGCGGGCGGACGCCAAGGCGAGGCATGATTTTCCGGACTTTCCTTGCTTCCGGACCGTTCTCGACGCGGGCAGGGAGCCGCACGACGATGAGGTCCGGGAGCCCACTGCCGCCTCGGTGCAGGCCGACGCGAACGGATGACCCAGGGGCTCCCACCCGACGTTACACTGCCGCGGATGAGACCCGGCGACCTGGTAGGAGACAGATACCGGTTACGCGGTCTCGCCGGCGCGGGCGGCATGGGGGACGTCTTCGAGGCCCTCGACGAGCTCACCGCCGAACGGGTCGCCGTCAAGGTGCTGCGGGCGGATCACGATGGCCAGCGGGAGCGCATGGAGCGGGAGGCCCGGATCCTCGCGGAGCTCGATCACCCGGGCGTTGTCCGCCACCTCGCCCACGCCCGCACACCCTCGGGGCAGCCCTATCTGGTCATGGAGTGGCTCGAAGGCGAGGATCTCGGAACCCGCCTCGACCGAGGTCCGCTCGCGGTCGAGGAGGCAGTGCTCGTCGGGCAGCAGGTCGCCCGCGCGATGGCCGCGGCGCACGCGCGGGGGATCGTCCACCGCGATCTCAAGCCGGGCAACGTGTTCCTGGTCGAGGGAGGGTTCGAGCGGATCAAGCTGCTCGACTTCGGCGTCGCCCAGCTCCACGAATGGCCCGAGTTAACCCTGCCCGGCACGGCCGTGGGCACGCTTGGCTACATGGCGCCCGAGCAGATCCGCAACGACGTGGTCCTCGGCCCGCAGGCCGACGTGTTCGCGCTGGGCTGCATCCTCTTCGAGTGCCTCGCGGGGACGCCGGCCTTCTCCGGGGAGCAGCCGCTGGCCGTGCTGGCTCACATCCTCTTCCAGGAGGTGCCGCGGCTGGCGAGCCTGCGCGCCGACGTGCCTTCGAGCCTGAGCGAGCTCATCGAACGGATGCTGGCCAAGGATCCGGAGCACCGCCCCGCGGAGGGTGCCGCGGTGGTCGCGGCGCTCGCTTCGATCGCTGCCGGGGAGACCGGCGTCCCCCCTGGCTGGGAGACGGAGGCGCCCGGTCGAGTCTCGCTGACCGAGCGCGAGCGGCGCCTGCTCTCGGTGGTCTTGCTGGAGCCCGCGCCAGGTCCGACGCCCGCCGCGCCGGGCGCCATCCCCGACCGGCTGCGCGCCGCGGCGGAGGCCCAGGGAGGGCGGTTGGAGATGCTGCCGGATGGATCGGTGGTGGTCGGCGTCCAGGCGGCCCTCGTCGCGACCGATCAGGCGGCGCAGGCGGCCCGCTGCGCGCTGGCGCTACGAGCGGTGGTGCCGGGGCGCGCCATCGCCGTGGCGACGGGGAGGGTGGATGGCAAGGCGGTCTCCGGGGAGGCGGTGGATCGCGCGGTTCGCACGCTCCGGGAGCGCCTTCTGTTCCTGTCGGTCGCGCCCACCCGGCGCGAGGCCGAGCCGGTCGGGCTCGACGAGTTCACCGCCGGCCTGCTCGACGCCCGCTTCGACGTGCGCGAGGGCGACGCCGGGCTGGAGCTGTACGGCGAGCGCGAGGTGCCCCTGGCGAGCCGCCTGCTGATGGGCAAGCGCACCCGTTACGTGGGGCGGGACCGCGAGCTCGCCATGCTCGAGGGGATGCTCTCCGAGTGCGTTCGCGACGCGACGGCGCAGGCCGCGCTGGTGACGGCGCCACCGGGCATGGGCAAGTCGCGGCTGCTCCGGGAGCTGCTGGGGGCGCTCGGCGAGCGCAACGAGATCCGGCTGTGGAGGGGACGGGCCGATCCGCTGCGGAGCGGATCGGCCTTCGGGTTGCTCCGGCAGGCGCTCTCCAGCGCCTGCGGAATCCTCGCCGGCGAGCCCCTCGAGGTCCGGCGAGCCAAGCTGCAAGCCCGGGTGGCGCGCCACGTCCCCAGCGGCGATCAGGTGCGGGTCGCCGGCTTTCTCGGGGAGCTCCTTGGCACCACGCTCCCGGACGGGGGCAGCCCCGCGCTCCGCGCCGCCCGCCACGAGGCGAGGATCATGAGCGAGCAGATGCGCCTCGCGTGGGAGGACTTCCTCCGCGCCGAGACCGCGGCGGGGCCGGTCCTCCTGGTGCTCGAGGATCTGCAGTGGGGGGACTTGCCCACGGTGCGCTTCGTCGAGTCGGCGCTCCGCAACCTCGCCGGCTGCCCGTGGATGGTGCTGGCGCTGGCCCGGCCGGAGGTGCACGAGCTCTTCCCCCGGGTCTGGGAGGCGGGCGGGTGCCAGGAGATCCGCTTGCGGGCGCTCTCGGCCCGCGACGGCATGCGCCTGGTGCGGCAGGTGCTGGGTGACGACGTGGCGCCCGAGCTCGTCGCACGCCTGGTGGAACAGGCCGATGGCAACCCCTTGTACCTGGAGGAGCTGATCCGGGCGTTCGCCGAGGGCAGGGGCGAGTCTTTGCCGGGCTCGTTGGTGGCGATGGTCCATGCGCGCCTCGGCGGGCTCGCCGACGAGCACCGGCGCGTGCTGCGCGCGGCGAGCGTGTTCGGAGAGGTGTTCTGGGCCGGCGGGGTGACGGCGCTCCTGGGCAGCGCGCTCGGTGACGCCGGGACCGCGGTCATCCTCGACGTGCTGGTCGAGCGCGAGCTGCTGGTGCGCCGGCCGTCGAGCCGCTGGTCCGGTGAGGCGGAGCTCGCCTTCCGTCACACCCTGCTCCGGGAGGCCGCCTACGCGTTGCTGACGGAGGCGGATCGGACCCTGGGGCACAAGCTCGCCGGCGAGTGGCTGGAGGCGCACGGGGAGGTCCCGATGGTGCTGGCCCAGCACTACGATCGCGGCGGCGAGCTGGCCCTGGCGGGGACGTTCTACCTCCAGGCCGGGGAGCGGGCGCTCCAGGCCGGCGATATCGACGGCGCCATCGCCCGCGCCGAGCAGGCCCTCGCCTGCGGGGTGCCGGAGGCGATGCGGGTGACCCCCCTTTCCATCCTGGCCGAGGGCTACGCGTGGCGCAACGACCCGCGCCAAGGCGCCCGCTTCGCCGAGGAAGTGCTGAGCCGGGCGCCGCCCGGGAGCGTTCCCTGGGCGCGCGCGGCGCTGGCCCGCCTGGGCCTGGCCGCGAGCCGGGGTGAGGTCGAGCCCGTCCGCGCCACGATGGCGCTCGCGGTCGGTGCCGAGCTCGCCCCGAACGCCGTGGGCGAGATCGCCGGGACGCTCGACTTCGGGTGCATCGTCCTGGCGGCCTGGGGCCACTACGCCGAGATCCGCGCCATCCTCGCGCGGCTCCACGCCATCGTCGCGCCGGTCGCCGCCGTCGAGCCCGTCGCGCGCGGCTGGATGCACGGCGCCCACATGCACGTGGAGGCGCTGATGAACGAGGACCCCTGGGCGGGGCTCCAGCACGCCGACCTCGCCCGGGCGAGCTTCCTGGAGGCCAACCATCGCCAGGGAGCGCAGCTCGCCCTGGTGAAGCGGGGGATGAACCTGTGGCTGCTAGGAGCGCTCGCGGAGGCCGAGCAGGCGCTGCGCGAGGCGCTCTCGGGCCGCGACGAAGCCTTCGGATCCAGCTCCTCGCTCCACCTGTTCTGCCTGGTCGGGACGCTCGCGGACGCAGGGGCGCTCGCCGTCGCGTCCGAGTCCGCCACCCGGATGGTCGAGCTGTGGCGACCCGGAGGGCTCCCGGGGGACGAGGGGCGCTCGCGCGCCGCGCTCGCCGAGGCCCTCTACCGTGTCGGGGATCTCGCTCCGGCCGAGCGCGAGGCGCTGGCCGCCGTGGAGCTGCTGCGCTTCCTCCCCCAGGAGCAGGCAGCGGCGCGGGCGCGGCTGTCCACCATCCTGCTCGCGGCCGGGCGTCCGGCCGAGGCGCTGGCCCTGGCGTCCGAGGCGTGGGCCTGGTGCGACGGCTCCGGCTCCTTCGGCTTCCGCGGCGGCATGGTGATGCTCGCTCGCGTCGAGGCCCTCCAGGCGGTCGCGACGTCGGACCGCGGCGCGGCGCTCTCGGCCCTCTCCGCCGCCCGCGCGCGGCTCTCGGCGCAGAGCGCCCGGATCGGCGCCGCGGATCTGCGGGAGAGCTTCCTCCACCGCGTCCCCGAGAACGCGCGGATCCTCGCCCTCTGCCGGGAGCGGCTGGGAGAGCCCTGAGCCGCGCGATCGTGGTAACGTCCCGCAGGCATGCCCCGCGGCCCAGCAAAGTCGAGCCCGGCCGAGGCGCCGGACCTGCCCCGGACGGGGCGCACCGCGGTCGTCGTCAACGGGAACGCCAAGAGCGTGACGGCCGAGGTGATCGAGACCCTCGACCAGATCCTCGACGGCGGCGACCTCTTCGTCTCGCGCCGCGTCGAGGAGAGCGAGGCCATCGCCCGCATCCTGGTCGATCGCGGCTACGGCACCATCCTCACCGGGGGCGGCGACGGCACCTTCACCGTGGTGGTGACGGCCGTCGTCAACGAGGCGCGGCGTCGCGGGGCGGCGCTCCCGCGGTTCGGCCTGCTCCGCCTGGGCACGGGCAACTCGCTGGCCTGGGTGCTCGGCGCCAGCAAGCTGGGCGAGCGCGGCGGCAAGGGCCTCGCCGCGGACCTGGCCCGGCTGCGCTCGGACGCGGGCAGCCGCGACCTTCGGCTCGTCGAGGCCGAGGGCATGCTCTCGCCCTTCTGCGGCTTCGGGATCGACGCCGAGATGCTGCGTGACTACGGGAAGGTCAAGTCGTTCCTGGCCCGCGGCCCGCTCAAGCGGCTGGCGCCCGGACCGGTCGCCTACGCCGTGGCGGCGACCACCCGCACCATCCCCAGCTACCTCTTCCGGCGCACCCCGCACTGCCGCGTCATCAACGAGGGCGGCGACGCCTACCGGGTCGGCGAGAAGGGCAAGGTCATCGGCAGCCCGGTGCGCCGGGGCTCGATCCTCTACGAGGGCCCGGCCAAGGTCGCCTCCGTCGGCGCGATCCCCTACTACGGCTTCGGCCTCCGCTTCTTTCCGTACGCCGAGGATCGACCCGACCGGATGCAGCTCCGCATCTCCACGATCTCGCCCCTGGCCTTCGTCCGCAACTTCGGCCCCATCTGGCGCGGCGAGTACGAGGATCTGGAGACCACCTTCGACTACTTCATCGACGACGTGACCATCGAGATGGACCCTCCCACCTCCTTCCAGATCGGCGGCGACGTCGCCGGCGAGCGCGCGCGGGTGCGCGTGCGGCTGACCGAGCCCATCCGGATCGTGGACTTCTATGCACCGCCCCGAGGATGACCGCGAGAGCGAGCCGGCCCCCCCCGTCGGGGAGGGCGACGCCAGGCCCGCCGGGCCGAAGGGCATGCGGATGGCCGAGCTGGCGCGGCGCAGCGGCGTCACGCGCGAGACCATCCATTTCTACCTGCGCGAGGGGCTGCTCCCCCGCCCGGAGAAAGGCGGGCGCACCGTCGCCTACTACGGCGAAGCCCACCTCGAGCGGCTGGCGCTGATCCGTCGCCTCCGCGACGAGAAGTACCTGCCGATCGCGGTCATCCGTCGCCTCCTCGACTCGCCCGCGGCGGCCGCCGAGCGCGACGTCGACGTGCTCGCCGACGTGCTCCACCTGATCCCGCTCGACGACGCGCCCAACCGGCCCCCCTCGCCCGAGGCCCTCGCCGAGGCCGACGCCCGCCGGCTCCTCGGCCCCGCCGCGCGGCGCGACCGGAGCGAGGAGGGGCGCCCCGAGCGCCCCGTCGCCGAGGATCCCGCCGAGCGCCGGGTGCTGCGGGTCATCGAGGACGCCCTCGCCCTCGAGGGCGCCGCCCGCCGCCTCACCCTCGACGACCTGGAGGCCTGCGCCACCGAGCTGACCACGCTGGTCTCGCGCGAGGCGTTCCTGGTCTTCGACGCCATGTTCGCCAGCGGGGATCTCGGCAGCGCCATCGGCGCCCTGCGCAGCGGCCGGCCCGCGGTCGCGCGCTTCATCACCGCCTACCGCGATCTGATGTTGCGCCGCGTGGTCGAGGATCTCCTCCTCGGCCTCGAGCGCGGTCGCGAGCTGGTGCTCCGCGCCGCCACCGTCCCCCTCTCGCCCGAGCGCGAGGCCGCCCTCGGCGTCCCCGCCCGCCGCGCCGCTCTGCGTGAGGCCTCGCACCGCGCCGGCGACGAGGCCTCCGCGGCGCGCCTGGTGTGGCACCTCTTCGGCACCGGCGCCGCCGCCGAGCTCGCGGCGCTGCCCCCCGAGATCGCCGCGCAGGCCGGCGCCCGCCTCGCCCCTCTGGTCGCCTGGGGCGCGCTGGAGAGCGCCCGCAGCGCCACCACCCTGGCCGCCCTCGAGGCGGCGGTCCACCGCGCGCCGGAGCTGGCGCTCGGCTCCATCCTGCTCGGCGAGGCGGTCATCGCCCGCGGCCTGCGCCGTCGCCACGGCGGCGCCAGCCTCCTCGAGCAGGCCATCCCCGCCCTCCACCGCGTCTTCGAGGCCGACCCCGACCGCGATCCCGAGCCCCTCGCCCGCGCCTCCGGCTGGTTCCACCGCGGCCGCGTCGAGCTGTCGCTTCCCGCGGTCCTGGGCCGCACCGACCGCGGCCTCGCCTCGCTGGAGAGGGCGCTCGCTGCCCTCGACAGCGGCGGCGACGCCATCGAGCCGGCGGCGCGAGCGCGCCTCGCCGCCAACGTCCGCCTGCTGCTGGGCCGCCACTGGATGGCCGCCGGGGACGAGGCGCGCGCCAGGCGCCTCCTGGAGGAAGCCGCCGCCGTGGATCCCGAGGGGCTGATCGGACGCACCGCGCTCGAAGAGACGGCGCTCGCTTGACCTGGCGCGATGCGCTGCCGCGCGTCCGCATCCCGGAAGACAGCGATCTCCCCCTCGCGTCCCTGGCCGCTCACCTGGCCTCCGCGGGGGAGCGCGTCGCCGCGCTCGGAGCCTACCGCGAGCTCATCCTCGCCTCCCCCGACGACCTCGCCGCTCACGAGGGCCTCGGCGCCGTCCTCGATCGCCTCGGCCGCGCCGACGAGGGCCTCGCCGTGCGCAAGCGCATCGCCGTCCTCGTGGTCGCGCGCATGGGCCTCGCCCCTGCCGACGCGCGCGCTGCCCTCGCCTTCGAGCTCGCCCTCACCGGCCTCGGCCCCGCCCCGGCCGAGATGCCCGCGGCCTATGGCGCCGCGCTCTTCGACGCCCACGCCGACGTCTTCGACGCTCGCCTCCGCAACGACCTCCGCTACCGCGCCCCCGAGCTCCTCCTGGCCGCCCTCCTCCGCGCCCTCGCGGACGACGGGGGAGGGCCCCACCCGCCCACGCTGGACATCTGCGACATCGGCTGCGGCACCGGCCTGTTCGCGCCCCTGCTGCGCCCCCTGGCGCGGCGCCTCGACGGCGTCGATCGCTCCGCCGGCATGCTCGAGCGCGCCTTCGCCCTCCACCTCTACGACGACCTCGCCCACGCCGATCTGACGCCCGCCCTCGCCGGTCGCCCGGCCGCCTACGACGTCGTCACCGCCGCCGACGTGCTCCTCTACCTCGGCGACCTCGCCCCCGCCTTTGCCGCCGCGGCCACGGCGCTGCGCCCGGGCGGGTACCTGGCGTTCACCGTCGAGCAGACCGACGAGGCCGGCCATCCGCTGCGCGAGACCGGTCGGTACCAGCACGGGGAGGCCTACGTGCGCGAGGTGGCGGCCGGGGGCGGGTTCGAGGAGGTGTCGGCGGACGCCGTCGTTCTGCGGGTGGAGCAGGGGCAGCCCGTGGCCGGAGTGGTCTGGGTGCTGCGGCGGCGCGGGGAGCGCGTGGCGGCGTAGAGCGAGGCTGGAGGTGCTCGCCGGACGCCCGGCGGCCACCCACGTGGGTCCACCACCCCAGCCGCCCCACCGTGCGCCCGCCGTTCCGTGGCCGGAAGCCCACCCAAACGCGATGCGGGATTCTCCGTGATTTCCACACCACCGCCCGCGATGGCCTGGTTTCCCCGTCGGACTCCGTGTCCAGAACGCTCCACGGCCGTGCCCGGGCGTCCTGCGCCTCGAGCGCACCGCGCTAGCTTCCGTCGCCATGAAGGTCGCCCTCCTGGTTCCGTGCGCCGTGGTCGCCGCGCCGCTCGCGTTCGCGGCGTGCTTCGTCAACCCCAACCCACCGGACCCTCATGAGCAGGGCCCCGATCCCTCCAGCGAGGCAGTCCCCGGCGATTCCCCGGATGCGTCCGACGACGCGGCGGTGAGACCGTGAGCTTCCGGGGGGTCAGACCGTCTCCCACCTTCAGGCGGAGCGCGCCGTGAACCTGATAGCCCTCGCCGAGACCACGCAGATCGCCGCCGCCCTGTCCTCGATAGCGCTCGCCAAGCGCCGCGCCGAGCACGTCCCGGCCGCCGTCGCGCTGGTGCTCCTGGCGCTCGTCCCGCTCGCCCAGGGGCCGCTCCGGGCCGCCCTCGACCCGCTCCCGCGGCCCGTGGAGGGGGCGGCGCGCTCGCTGGTCTTCCTCGACGGCGCCGCTGAGCTCGCGACCTGCGCGACCATCGCCGGGCTCGCGCTGGCGGTCGCCGTGAGTGCCAGTCGCCGCCGCCGCTCGGTCGCGCTCGCCGTGGCCACCTGGGCGCTCGCGTCCATCGTGCTCGGCGCCCTCTACCCGTCGCCGCTGGTGCGCGGCGCGGGCTTGCAGCGGGTGTACTTCGCCGCGGACCTGATCGGCCTCTTCGTCTCGGCCGTCGCCCTCGTCGGCTGGTCCCAGCGCTCCATGGCGGCGCAGCGCTCCCCCGACAGCTCCTCCCTCGTCGCGCTCGCGCTGGTCGCGCTCGACGGCGCCATCTTGCTGGCGCCGTTCAGCCCCTGGCGAGGGGTCCTGTTCGGGAGCGACTACGCCGGGATCCAGGTGATTATTACCCTCTTCTTCGCGACGTTCGCCGTCGCACAGGTGATCGCGTGGCGCTTCTCCTCCCGTGGCTGAACATCGGCGCGGTCCTGCTCCTGCTCCTGCTCTGCGTCGCGCTCGCCTGGGACGCCCGCGGCCAGCGCAAGACCATCGCCGCCCTGCAATCGCAGGTCGCCGGGCTCTCGCAGATCGGCAAGCCCACCCCCGAGCACGCCCTGGCCCGTCGCATGGTGCTCCCTTCACCGCCGGCGAGGACGCCGCGCGCTGCCCTGGCGGTCGTCCCAGTGGCGATGCCTCCGGAGCTCCCGGCCACCGACGAGCGGCACACCGTCGAGATCCCCGGCACGCCCGCGGGCGCGGAGCCCGTGCTGGACGCGTTCATGCGCTGGATCGCTCACTCCGCCCGCGCCGGCCTGGAGGCGACCCCTTGCGGCGGCGCGCGGCGCAGCGGCGCGATGGCCCCCCTCCGCGAGTGCCCGTGCGGGAGCTGTGCCCGGCGCCGGACCTTCCTGGAACAGGCGATCACGGAGGTGCTCGGGCCCGAGGCCGGCGCCGAGCTCGCCGCCCTCCACGTGCTCCAGGCCGGGCAGCACGCGGCCCTCGTCGGCCGCGTCATGGGCCGCTACCGCGCCCCGCAAGAGGTCGGCGGTGCGCACTGTGGCGGCACGGCGTGCCTCTCGATCTCGATGGGGGCGGTGAAGGAGAGGTGCTCGTGCCCGTGCGCGAGGTGTTTGCAAGCGAGGGCAGGGTGACGGAGCGAAGGACCGGGTGGGCTTCGCGAGGAGGGTGCCGGCGAGGGGGCGTGGTAGGCTCGGGACAGCTTGAGGTTCTCCACGCGTTTCGGCTGGGCGGTGGTGGCGGTGTCGGTGGCGGTCGGCTGCTCGCGGGGGCCGCGGCAGCCGCAGCACCGGGAGCGCTTTGCCGCCCGGGATGCGGATTGCCGCGACGCGACGCGACCGAAGGCGTTCATGTACCCGGCGGAGAACCGGACGGACTACGGGCCGGATGACCCGCGAGCGGACGGGTGCCTGCTCGATGTGCCCGACCACCTGTTCTGCTGTCCGGGGGTGGCGAGGGCGACGGATCGGTGATGGGCGGCGGCAGGCCAACCGCGACGGGGCTGAAGGTCTGACGAGAACAGGAGCCTGTCGCGGGAGGGGCCGACCCGTGCGGTCCTCTCAGCGGCGGCTGGGTCCCTGGCGAACACGGCCTCCAGCCTGGCGGACCCGACTGGATTTCCGGCGAACACGGTCGGCCGCCTGGCGTGCCGCTTGAAAGATGGCGGCTCTCTCGCCTATGCTCACCAAACGTGCAGATCCGGCCAGGGCGCCCTTTCTCATGAATGCCCCGTGGTGAGGCCGAAGGATCCGATCGATGCCTCCCTCTGCGAGGCCCTCGTGGTCCGGTTCACCGCGGGCGACCGCAAGGCCTGGGAGCTGCTCGTCGGCCACCTCTGGCCCGCGTGCGTGCGCATCGTCGCCAGCCGCAGCGCGATGCGCCAGCTCGGGTCCTCCCAGGACCACGTGGCGAACGTGGTCACCAACCTGATCGGCAAGCTGGGCGACGAGGATGGGCGCGGTCTGAGGCTCTACGGGCCGTGGCGCGCGCGGAACCCGGAGAAGAGCTTCGACGACTGGATCCGCATCGTCGCGGCGAACACCGTCCGCGACTACGTGCGCGACCACGCGAACGAGCTCGCGACGGACGCGCCGAAGGAGATCGGCGTGAAGCGGCTCCTCAACGAGTTCACCACGTCCGGCGCGACCAGAGAGATCGGCGAGCGGCCGCCCTTCACCGCGGCGCAGACGGCAAGGCAGCTCCTGGCGTATGCCAGCGGCCACCTGCCGGAGGATCAGCACCGGGCGCTGATGCTCTGGATCGAGGGGAGCGGGTTCGACGAGATCGCGGGCGAGCTCGGCCTCGGGGGAGCCGAGGCGGCGGCGAAGCTGGTGCGGGCCGCCGTCGCGGTGCTGAGAAGGCAGTTCGCCAGGGATGCCTAGTCGCCACGCTGTTCGATCGCCGCGCGTGACGGATCCGACGCGGCTGCGTTTCTTACCCAGGGGAGAGGCCCCGGAGGACGGACGATGAGGAGAGCTCGGGCTGAAGCTAGGTGGTCGGGCGCGGTCCTCGTCGCGTGCCTGGCGGCGTGTGTGCCGGATATCCCCCCGTATGCGACGGGCACCTCCTCCGGGGCCACCTCGTCGGGGACGACCTCCTCCGGGGCCACCTCGTCGGGGACGACCTCGTCGGGGACCACCTCCTCCGGGACCATCTCCGCCGACGCGGGCGACTCTTGCGAGAGCGTCACCGGCGTTCAGAGCTCCGGCACCACCGCGCCGGTCGTCGCCGGGCCGGCCAGCGGTAGGGTGAGCGTGGGCGCCTCGCTCGCCGTGGTCGGCATCGGCATCACGGACGCTGCAGCGGCGCAGAACCTCGGCGCCATGGTGGTTCTGGTCTCCGTCGATACCGGCACGGTCGCCATGACCGTGGACGGCGCGCCGGTCGCCGGCTCCGGGACGTCCAACATCAGTTATCCGGGCACCTTCTCGAACATCAACAAGGCGCTGGCGGCCCTGACCTACACCGCCCCTGGCGCTGCCATGGCCGTCGTCCTCCAGATCATGCCCACGGATCAGTACGATCACTCGAGCACGCTCAGCATCCCGATCACGGTCACGTCAAGCTCGACCTGCGGGGGCGCCGGGGGCGCCGACGGCGGATAGCCCCTACCAGGTGGCGCGAACGCGCGCGCCCAGGGGCCCCACCACGGCCGAGAGCGCAGCTGCCGGCGGAGGGGTGGCCGTCGCGCGGGGCGCGGTCGCGAAGAGCGCGATGCCGGTGGCCGTCGCCGCCAGGCCGACGCCGAGGAGGACGAAGGCCCCCGTCTGCAGGCTCTGCGCCTGCTCGAGCTGGTCGATGCCCTGCGAATCGCACGAAGAGAAATTCGCGCTGCAGTGGGGCTTGGCGGCGGCGACCCCTCGCAGGGTCAGGATGGCGAGCGCCAGCGCGCCGCCCAGGGACGCCACGCCGGGCGTGCCGACGCCGATCCCGGCGGCGCGCCTCGCCGTGCCCGGGTCGTCCGCGCCCGCCGGCCCGGGCGTCGGGATCGCGACGAGAGGGCGCAGGCTCTCCGGCGCGACGGGGGTGAGCACGAGATCGACGTCGATCGATTGCCCCTCCGCCAGGGTCACGCTGGTGTGGAAGGGCGTGAACCCAGGCGCCTCGGCCCCGATCTCGTGCGGGCCCGGGTCGACCGGGAGCGCCTCACCGAGGACGGCGGCGGGCAGGGGCCGACCGTCGAAGGTGACGCGCACCTCGGGGGGGGCGGTCGCGGCGCGGAGGCGCAGCTTGGGCAGGCGCTTGTCCAGCTCGGCCAGGAGCTTGACGCCGTAGTCCTCGAGATCCTTGCGCCGTTGCTCGGGCTGCGGGAGCGCCCGGTTCAGCTTCACCGCCTCGGTGACGTCGCTCCAGGCGGCGGCGAGCTTGCCCTCGTGGTCGTGGCAGTGCGCGATCTTCAAGAGCGTGCTCACGGCGGGATCGAGCTCCATGCTGGCCCGCAGCTTGACGCAGGCGCCGGCCCAGTCGCCCTGGTCGAGCAGGGCCTTGGCGCTCTTGAAGAGCGTCTCCGCCGCGGCGGGGTCGTGCGCCGGGGGGCTGGGGGTACCCGCCAGCGTGACCGGCGGCGGCTGCGCGGCCGCCGTGGAGGTCACGAGCAGGATGCAGATCGCGGCCGTCGCGCCGCGCCTAGCCATGACCATGGGCCTCCTCGGGGATCCTCGTCATCGAACGTCCGTCGGATCATAGGTGCCGCGCCGCGGCGTCGCCAGGCGAGGCGCGCTCGACCTCGCCGGGGGCAGGACGCGCGCCGGCGCAGCGGACACGGTCGGCGGCGTGGGGGCCAGGGCGGCGGAGGGCGCGGTGGGCTCCGGCCGCGCCGCGCCCCCCGGGATGCCGGCGGGGGCCTTCACGCTCGGCGGGTCGGGCGGCGCCGAGCTCTCGCTCGAGGCCGCGGTCGCGCTCGCAGCGTTGGCGCTCTGCGCGGGCTGCCGCAGCAGGATGAGCAAAGACGCCGCGGCGCCCGCCACGATCACCGCGGCCGCGAGGAGCCAGGGGGCCGCGCGTCGTCTTCGCAGTGGAGACGTGAGCTGGTCCGAGATGGCGGCCGTCACCGGAGCGATGTCCCTGCCCGTGAGCATCTGGGTGGGCTCCGGCTCGAGCTCGGCGGCCGTGAGGGCCGCGGCCGCCGTGGGCGCGCTGGGGAGCGGCGCGGAGCCCGAGGGCGAAGCGCCCGGCGTCGCCTCTACCGACAGCGCGCCCGCGAGCGCCGCGATCTCCGCCGTCGCGGTCCCGAAGCGATCCTCGGGCTGGACCGAGGTGGCCTTGAGGAACCAGGCGTCGAAGGTGGGGGGCAGGCTCACCCCGCGGCGCCGCATGGCGCGGGACGTCGGCGGATCGACGCACCCGCTCAGGATGCGGTTGAAGACGACGAAGACGCTGGAGCCTTTGTCCTCCTTCCAGTACGGCTCGCCGACGAGCAGCGCGAACGCCACGTGCGCGAGCGCGTACAGGTCGGCGTGAGGGCCGATGTCGCCGTCGCCGCGGATCTGCTCGGGCGGCATGTAGAGCGGCGTGCCCATGGCGCGCGTCGTCAGGAGGGGGGCGCTGCTCTCGGCGACGATCTTGGCGATGCCGAAGTCGAGCACCTTGATCTTCGGCTTCCCGTCGTCGCCGCTCGTCAGGAAGAGGTTCTCGGGCTTGAGGTCGCGGTGGACGACCCCGGCCGCGTGGGTGCGATCGAGCGCGCGCGCCGCCTGGCGCAGCAGCTCCACGACCTCGTCCGGAGGCAGCCGGCGGCGCCGCGCGAGGACGGCGCCGAGGTCCTCGCCCTTGAGCAGATCCATGACGACGAAGGGCGAGCCGGTCTCGTGGTCGACGTCCGCGTCGAGCGTCTCGACGATGTGCTCGCTCTCGATCTCCGCCGTGATCGTCGCCTCGAGCTTGAAGCGCGCCCGCAGGTCCGGGTCCGACACCACGCTGGGGAGCATGACCTTGAGCGCGCGGCGCCGTCGCGTCTTCTGATCGACGACCTCGTACACGGCGCCCATGCCGCCGGCGCGCAGGCACCGCACGACCTCGTAGCGATCGTGAAAGACGCGGCCGGTGGCCAGCACAGCGGGCGGTGATTCGGTCATTCGCGGGTCCAGGATGCTCGCAGTCCGCGATACTACGTCGCCCCGGGCGCGGGCGCGAGCCCCGCGCGGGGCGGCGCCGGCGTCCCCCGACTTCGATCGCTGCGCGTGACGGATCCGGCGCGGCCGCGTCTCTCATCCCCGAGGGAGCGAAGCTCCGGAGGAGAGACGAGGATGAAGAGAGCTTGGGTCGTGGCTGGGTGGTCGTCCGCGGTCGTCCTCACGCTGGTGGCGGGGTGCGCGCCGAGTCTCCGCGTCGATGGCACCGGCGGCTCCTCACCCGGGACCTCGGGGACGACGGCCTCCGCCGGCGGCTCGTCACCCGGGACCTCCGGGGCGACGACCTCCACCGGCGGCTCGTCACCCGGGACCTCCGGGGCGACGACCTCCACCGGCGGCTCGTCACCCGGGACCTCCGGGGCGACGACCTCCAGCGGTGGGACCGAAGTTTGCGGGAGCGTCTCCGGCCACCAGGACACCGGCACGTCGGCGCCGATCGTCGCCGGGCCAGCCGGCGCTACAGTGCACGCAGGCAGCTCGTTCTCGGTGGCAGGCATCGGCATCACGGACGCCGGCGCCGCGACCAACCCCGGCGCCATGGTGGTCCAGGTCTCCGTCAACTCCGGCACGATCGCCATGACGGTCAACGGCGCCCAGGTCGCCGAGTCCGGGACCTCCAGCATCACCTACTCGGGCAGCCTCTCGGCCCTCGACGCGGCGCTGGCGACCCTGACGTACACTGCCCTGGGCGCTGCCACCGGCGACGTCCTCCGGATCATGCCCACCGATCAGTTCGGGCAGTCGAACGCGCTCAGCATTCCCATGACGGTGACCCCCGGCGCGACGTGCATGGGCAGCGGGGGCACCGGCGGCTCCGGCGGTAGCAGCTCCAGCAGCTCCGGCGGCTCCGGCGGTGGGGACGCCACCGGGACCACCGCCGTGCAGACGCTGAAGGTGCTGGGTGGCTTCGGGATGAACCTGCACACGACGTGCTGCAGCGCGGCCTACTCGGACCTGTCGGCGCTCGCCGGCGACATCAACTACATCTGGAGCGCCAGCGGGGCCAAGCCGACCCTCCGTGACTCGCCGATTGGCAACAGCGCCATCCTGACCTCCTGGCCCCAGCTCGCGAGCGCGACGGGGGGCCGGTTCGACGCCTACATCGCCGAGCTCCAGCCCTCCGCCTACCAGGGCGACCTCGCCCTCATGCGCCAGCTGCCCCACGGCATCGTGTTCAGCTACGAGGGCCCCAACGAGCCGGACAGCGCCAGCAGCAACGGCATCTGCACCCTCGGCAAGACGGCCTGCCTCCAGGCGGCCGCGAGCTACATGCCCACGGTCTGGGCGGCGGGGCAGGCGGACGGCATCGCGGTGATCCAGACCAGCTTCGGCAACGCTTGGCCGGCCCCCGGCAGCTACGGCACCACCGGCGACCTGTCCGCCTACGCCACCTACGGCAACGCCCACACCTACTTCAACACCGGCAGCGGATCGCGGGCCCCGAGCCAGGGCGGCCTCCCCGGCAACCACGGCACCATCAACTTCCTGAACGAGGACGCCGCGCAGGCGACCCCCGGCAAGCCGATCGCCATCACCGAGTTCGGGTACGTCGTCAGCGGGAGCGCCGACGCGGTCCCGCAGTACGTGCAAGGGGTCTACACGATGGAGGTCATCCTCGACGCCTTCGGCCTGGGGAACCCCTACTACTTCTACTATGCGCTCTACGACGACGGGTCCGGCAACTGGGGTGTCTTCAACACCGATCACACGCCCCGACCGGCCGCCACGCACCTCCAGAACCTGTTCACGATCCTCGGGGACCAGGGCAGCAGCGCGCTCACCTTCACGCCGGGCAAGCTCGACTTCACGCTCACGGGCATGCCGAGCGGCGCGAGCCCCGGCCTCGGGGGCAATGCGCTCCTCCTGCAGAAGTCCAGCGGCGACTTCGAGCTGGTGCTCTGGAACGAGCAGAACATCAACGCCGGGGAGGGCGCGGCGACCAACGTCACCTTGAGCTTCGGCTCCACGGCGATGAAGTCCGTCGACCTCCACGATCCGACGCTCGGCACGGCGTCGCAGCAGCACCTCACCAGCGTCACCACGATGACGGTGTCTCTGCCGCAGCACCCGATCGTCCTGGAGATCGTTCACCCGTAGACGTTCTTCTCGCTCACCCGGAGGGTTCCCTCGGGCAGGTGGAGGGTTCCCTCGCTCACCCCGCGCCTCTTCTCCCTCACCCGGAGGGCTCGCTCGGGTACGTGGCGCCTTCGCTTGGGCAGGTGGAGGGTTCCCTTCCTCACCCGGAGGGTTCCCTCGCTCACCCCGCGCCTCTTCTCCCTCACCCCGCGCCTCTTCTCGGGCACGTGGAGGGTTCCCTTCCTCACCCGGAGCCTCTTGTCGGGCTGAGTACGACGCGTTGCGTTGCGCCACGGCCTCGCCGGGTGGCTCCGGAGGGCCCGCTCGCCTCGCCCTTTCCGTCCGCCGCGTCGCCGAGGATCTCGGGAAGCGAATCACGCACCGGGGCCCGACGTGCACGCGCTCGAATCACTGGCACGCGGCACCCAGTGGCCGCCGTCGCACTGCAGCGTCGCGGTGCAGTAGCCGTCGCCCTCGCCACAGGGCTCCTCCACGTTCTCGACGGTGGTGCACGCCGCGGTGTCGTCCTGCCGGACGATCCAGTGGCCGTTGTCGCACTGCAGCGTCCCGGTGCAGAAGCCGTCGCCCTTGCTGCAGGCGTCCGGCGACGAGCCGCCGCCGCTGCTGGAGCCGGCGCCGCTCGAGCCGCTGCTGCCGGAGCTGGTGCTGCCACCGCCGCTCGAGCCGCTCCCGTCGTCGAAGCTGATCGCGTAGAAGGTCTCGCCCTCGACCTCGACGGTCACCTGGTCACCGCTGATCGACAGGTTCGAGGTGAACTCGTGCGCGTAGGCCGGCGAGGCGGAGCAGCCGGGCTCCTCCATCAGGAGGGCCGACACGCCCTTGGTCACCCACTGCTTGAAGAGGATGATGTGCCCGTCGGAGGGGCTGCTGACGACCTTGTTGAGCGCGTCGCCGGGCTGCAGATCGATCCCTTGCACCGTGTGCGAGAAGACGGTGCTCTCGCCGTAGGGGGCGCCGTTGTAGGGCGCGAAGTGGCCCGTGGCGTAGCCGCCGTCCGTGCCGTGGACGTTGGCCGCGAGCCCCCACGACCAGGTCACGAAGCCCGAACAGTCCGAGCGATAGGCGTTCCACGCGGCGTTGCTCTCGCGATCGCAGACGTGCTTCGCCCCCTCCCAGGCCCAGCACGACGAGTCGCCGTCGACGGCGCCCTGCGGCGCCTGGCAGTAATGGAGCTCGGCGTTCACCCACTCCATCCCGCGAGAGACGATTGTCGACGCCTGGAGCTGGGAGGTCAGCTCGCCGGTATCGTCCCTTTGCGGAGCGGGAGACGCGCAGGCGGCGACGAAGACAGCAGGGACTGCGGCGAGCCAGAGAGAGTGGGTCTTCATCATGTCGAGGGCACGGAGCAACCGTCGTGCCGGCCCCATCGCTCGTCGCTCCTCTCCCCCAGCGCGCGCCGCAACCGCAGGTTTTCAAACGCTTTCTCTCCCCCCATACCGAGGTTGGCGGTGAGCCGTCGCGGCTCCCTGCGGCGCCGACCTGGTCCACCGGAGCCCCAGGGCTTGGTCTTCGGCGGATCCAGCTCCACGGGCTCCGACCTTCACGGTCCGCCGATTTCGAGAACGACGTCCATCCCGATCGCCGCGAGGAAGGCGCGATCATGGCTCGCCACCACCAGTCCACCCGGCCACGCTCGGAGCGCCTCGGTCATCGCGCGCTGGCCGGTGAGGTCGAGGCTGTAGGTCGGCTCGTCGAGGACGAGGAGCTCGACGGGCGGCGTCCGGCAGAACAGGCAGATCAGCGCCGCGCGCGCGCGCTCTCCCGGGCTCAGCGAGCGGAGGGGACGGTCTCCGAGCGCGAGGGGGAACTTGTGGGCCACGAGGAGCTGCGCCACCCGGTCCGACGCGAGCGATGCTTCGCGCTGGAGACACGAGAGGAGCGTCTCGGCCCGCATCCAGTCCGCCCCTCCCTGGGCGATGGATCCGATCTTCGACGGGTCGCGGGAGACCGATCCGGTCGCGGGCGGGCACCGGCCCAGCATGATCTCGAGCAGGGTGGTCTTCCCCGCGCCGTTCGCGCCGACGACCGCGACGCGCTCCCGCTGCACGCGGAGGTCGAGCGACGCGAAGAGGCAGCGGCCCTCCGCGCGCGCCGAGACGTCGTGCAACACCAGGGCAGAGGCCCCGGCCTCGGGCGGCAGCGCGGGCACGACGAGCTCCAGCGACAGGCTCACGCCGAGAGCCCGACGGGTCGATCTGCTCCACTCCCGGAGGGCGTCGAGGCGCTGCTCGCGGACCTGGGCGAGGCGTCCGTGACTGACCTGCGCCTGCGACCTCTTCTCGTTGAGCCGCACCTTCGGCGTCGCTCGATCGAGCTCGCTGCACCTCCCGTAGCGCTTCTTCCGCGCCTTCCGGCGCGTCACCTGGAGCGCGTGCTCCTCGTGCGCGACGAGCCGCCGCAGGGTCCGCGCATACCGCTGCTCGGTGTCGCGGTGCTCCCGCTCGAGCTCGGCCTCGAGCGCGTCCCTCGTCCCAGCGAAGTACCGACAGCCCGACTCGCTGGCGACGAGGAAGTGCTCGAAGTCTTCGAGCAGCCGCCGGTCGTGCGAGGCGACGACCAGACCGCCCGGCCACGCCCGGAGCCAGCCGCGCAGCCACGACACGCCGGCGTCGTCGAGATCCTCCGTCGGCTCGTCGAGCAGCAAGAGGTCGGCGCCGGATCGCGACGCTTCGAGCAGCGCGAGCCGGCGTCGCTCGCCGTGGCTGAGGGCCAGCGCGCGGATCCGCGCTGGAAGGGCCTCCACCGCCTGGGGGACGTGGTGCGGCCGGCTCCGCGCCTCGACCCGCCCCGCCTGCGGCTCGACCTCGCCGGCGAGGACGGCGAGGAGCGTCGACTTTCCCACGCCGTTGCGGCCGACGAGGGCGACCCGCTCGCGTCCGATGCGCATGCGGAGGCGATCGAAGAGCGGCCGCCCCGCGGGCGTCACGATGGTCACGTCCGAGAGCTCGAGGAGCGCGGTCATCGCGTCGTCTCCTCGAGCGCGGCCCGGATTCGAGAGATCACCCGGGCCGGTCCCTGGACCCGCAGGCGGAGGCCGTCGACCTCGGCGAGGGTGTCGAGCACGCGGCACTTGCCGTGGACGAGGGCCAGGACCTCGCTCGCCGCGTAGGGTACCAGCGCCGACAGGACCTCCTCTTCGCAGCGCACCGCGCCGAGGAGCGCCTCCTCCAGCGCGGCGACGGCGGCGGCGTCGTGGCTGGAGAGCAGAGCCCAGGGGTGGCCCTCGCTCCACCGGGAGAGCTCGGCCGCGCCGGGTGGCTCCGGGAGGCGATCGAGCTTGTTGAAGACGTGGAACCGGGGGACGTTCCCGGCGCCGATCTTCTCGATGAGCTCCCGGGTCGTCTGCAGGTGGAGATCCCGCTCGTGGTCCGACGCATCGACGACGATGACGAGGAGTGACGCCTCGACGATCTCGGCCAGCGTCGACTCGAAGCTGGCGAGCAGTCGGTCGGGGAGCCTGCGGATGAAACCCACCGTATCGCTGATCAAGACGTCGCCGCCGTGCCTCGTCAGGCAGCGAGAGGTCGTGTCCAGGGTCTCGAACGGCACGTCTCGCGCAGAGAGCCCCGCCCCGGTGAGGGCGTTCATGAGCGAGGTCTTGCCGGCGTTGGTATAGCCCACGAGCACCATCCGCTGGCAGCCGCGGCGCGGCGCGCGCTGCGTCTTGCCCGACGTGGCGAGGCTCCGGAGGGCCTTGCGGAGCTCGTCGAGCCGACCGTCGAGCTTCCGCGCCATGAGCTCGGAGGCCGTCTCGCCCGGGCCGCGCGCGCGGGCCATGCCCCCGGTCTGCTGGTCCATGTCGAGCCCGACCCCGCGGATACGCGGCCTCAGGTACTCGAGCTGGGCCACCTCCACCTGGATCCTGGCCCTCCGCGTCCGCGCGTTGCGGAGGAACACATTGAGGATGACCCCCTCGCGGTCGGCGACGGGGAGGCCGGCCGCGTCCTCGAGGTTTCGCGTCTGCGAGGGCGAGAGCTCCGCGTCGAGGACGAGCATCGTGGCGCCGAGCGCCCTGGCGCGCGCGGCCACCTCCTCGGCCGTTCCCTTTCCGAGGAGCGTCCGCGGATTGGGCTCGGTCAGGTGACAGATCTCCTGGCCGACGATGCGATCCCCCTGGCTCCGCACCAGGGCGACGATCTCCGCGAGCTGGGCGGAGCGCGCGCGCGCATCGCGCAGCGGACCGACCGACACGACGTAGCTCCGGTTCCCCTCCGCGCCGCCCTCGGCAGGCGACCGCCCGCGCGCCTGCCAGTGCTCCACGATCGTTTCCCACCGTCCCTCGTCCGCGAGAGGGACCTCTCCATGCTCCGAGATGGCTTTCGAGCTGAACGTGACCATAGATTCTTCCGTTCTCCACGCACCGATGTCCTTCGCGGACGCGCCCGAAAGGCGCACCACGGCCAGCGCCCCGCGCAGGGGAACGCAGCGCCGCACCGGCTCGCCGGCGAACGACGGCAGAGGCGCAGTCTCACCGGCGCGCGTCTGCGGGCGCCGGCGTGACCTGTTGGGGCCTCACCTGGTCGCGGAACCCTCTCGGGGGTTCCGCAGGATGACCAGGTCGCGGAACCCTCTCGGGGGTTCCGCAGGATGACCAGCTCGATCGTTCGTGGCGACGCCGATGCCGTACGAGCGAGGCGCCGCCGCGAAGGGCGGGCCTCAGCCTCGATCGACTCGCAGCAATCTCTACACGAACGAGAGCATGAACATGGCAGGGGGACACTAGCGTGCGAGTCGACGGGTTGCAAGGGCGTCTCCGATGCTCCGAGCTCTGGGCGGGTGCGGAGCAGCTCTCGCTCGCGCTCCTCGAGCGCGGCACGCGACCACGCATGGAGTCGGAGCCCGTTCACGGAGGCAGGTGGCACGAAACGTGTTTGCGGACCTGCCATGCCCACCCGATATGCCCTCGATCTTGCCGATGACGTCGCCGGGAACACCCGGCGCCCCGGGGCGCCCGCGCTGCGCGTCGGCGTCGGCGAGCAGGTGGCGTTCGTTCGGGCACTCGTTGACGAGGTGGAGCGCCGCGGTCCGGAGGATCGGCGCGTGGTGCCGCTCCGGGAGCAGCTCGGCGAGGAGCTTCGGCGGCTGGCGCAGCTGCTCGAGGGCACCCTCACCACGGAGGAGGCAGCCCCCCCGGAGAGGGTCATCGACGTGCTCGTCGTGGACGACCACCCCGATGGGCTCCGCGCGACGGTGGCCGTGCTCGTCAGCCTCGGCTATCCCTGCCGCAGCGCCCCCGACGGCGAGGAGGCCCTCCGCGAGTTCGACCGGGCATCGGCGGCGATCGTCCTCTCCGACTGGTCGATGCCCGGGATGAGCGGGCTGGAGCTGTGCGCCGCGTTGAAGGCCCGCGAGCGTCGGCCGTACGTGATCCTCGCGACGGCGTTCCCCGACAACGTGCGCTTCCTGGACGGCGTCCGTTGGGGCGCCGACGACTTCCTGCGCAAGCCGCTCGACCTCGAAGAGCTGGAGGCACGCCTGCTCTCGGCGAGCCGGCTGCTCCACGCGGTAGATGCGGTCACCGCCCTCCAGAACGGCATTGCCTGCCTCGCAACGTCCACGCCCTGTCATGTGCCAGGCTGAAGCGAGGCCAGCGGTCCGGGAGGCTCCGGCCCTTCACCACGCTCTCGCCCAGCCCCCAGCTCGATGCGACGAGGATGGTGCTTCGGTGGCGGCTCTCGGTGTGACGCACTCCCGGCATCTCCGGCGCAGAGCGTGCGCCGGTGTGGCCGGCCGCCCTGCGCGTGACGGCGGCGTCAATCTCCGCTTCGGCCTGGCACTCCCGATGCTTCCTGGCCGACCATGATTGGCTTCAACGAGGTGGCCCGGTTCCTTTTCGACCGCACCGAGCGCGTGCTCGCGCTGGCGGGCGTCTCCGTCGCCCGCGCGCACCTCCCCCACTACGAACAGACGGGAGAGGCGGTGACGATGGACAGGCTCCGCGTCCTCTTCGCGCTGGTGGTGCGCTGCGCTGCAGAGCGGCACCTCGTGCCCATCACGGCCCACGCGGCGGGCATCGCGGCAGAGCGGCGCGCGGCCGGGTTCGACCTCGGCGGAGGTGCAGACCGCGATCAACGTGCTCGAGGAGGCGATCTGGCGGACCGTTCTGGCCGAGCTGCCCCCCGAGGCGCAAGGCGCCGCGCTCGGCATCGTGGGCACCATCCTGGGGGCGGCCAAGGACAGGCTCGCCTGCACCTACGTGTCGCTCGCGAGCAAGGCCCCCACCCCTACGCTCGATCTCGCGGAGCTCTTCCAGGGCTCCGGCGAAGGTGACCGGGGCTTGCCCTGATCTGCCGCGAGCCATGGTTCACTGCTCGGCCCCGAGGCGCCGCTGGGAGAGGGGGCCTCGGCTGCGTCACCGAGAACATGTGGCTCGTGGCCGAGGACGCGGGGATTGGCTTTCAGATCCTCAGCGTCTTCGGCGACGACGACGTCGCGATCGACGTGAAGCGCGTCCTGGCCATCCCGGAGGGGCTCGAGGTCCCCTTTGCGGTGCGCCTCCGCTACCGGGGCGGGTCAGCCGCCTTTCCGACGGTTTCCGCGGGAGGCAGGGTGCTTGCGCGCGGCCTGGCGCCAGGCGGCCGGCGGGTCGTCGTCGTCCGACTCGTCGTGCGTGTGCCCGTGCTCGTCCTCGAGCGACATGTACCCGCCGCCCGCCAGCGTGAACGGCTTCTCCAGCAGCTCGAGGTAGTCGTAGGGGGCCGCGCCGCCGTTCTCGAACCAGGACTTGGTGACGAAGTTCGACACGGTGACGACGGTCTCTCCGTCGGCGAGCGTGATGTTGTAGGCGGTCTCCTGCACCGGGTCGCACACCTCGACGGAGTACTTGTCGTACTTCTTCTTCACGGGCGGACCCTTCTTGTAGAGCCCGCAGTCGGGGTCCGCGAGCATCTCGAGGAGCTCGTGGGAGGCCGTCGCGGAGATGGTGTCGGGGCTGATCTCCTCGGAGTCGTCGGCGTCCTCTGCGGAGTCATCGTCGCCGTCCTCTTCGTCGGAGTCGTCGTCGCCGTCCTCCTCCTCGGAGTCGTCGGCGTCCTCTTCGGAGTCATCGTCGCCGTCCTCCTCCTCGGAGTCGTCGGCGTCTTCCCCGTCCACGTCGCCCTTCACGAGGATCCCTCCACCCTGGGCGAGGCACTCCGCGACGAGGACCTTGCTGTACGGCTCGCCGCTGTCCGTCGTCGTGTGGTAGCCGTCGGAGCTCTCGTCACCGTGGTCGTCGAGCAGGACGATCTGGTGAGCGTTCTTCGGGGCCGCCTTGACGCTCTTGAACGCCTGGACGGTCACCTGGTCGGTGCCCCAGACGGGCGCAAAGTGCTCGTTCGCTTGCGTCTGCAGCGCCTCCGCCATCGCGATGGCCTGCTCCTCGGTGACTCTCTTGGACCGGTTGACGAGTGCGATGATGTTCTTCACGTGGTCTCCTCTGCGCGGCGGGAGGCGATAGTGGAAGAACCGGGTTCCGCAGGGCAAGCAGCATCTTGCCCCCCCTCGGCTCGTCCGGGCCAGGAACGGGCCCGCCTCGCGAGCGAGGGGGCGGGACGATTCGCCGTCGTGGCCCGCGCATTGCTGGCTCTGCGGGCGCATGGGCGCGACCGCCGACACACCGCCGCAGGCGCGCGCACCGTGGCTCTTCCGGGGCCTCCGGCCGGTCCACCGAGCTGAAGCCATCCGCGATGTCCTGGCCGGGCTCACGCTCGCCGCGATGAACATCCCCCAGGTGCTCGGCTATGCGCGGATCGCCGGCACCCCGGTGGTGACCGGCCTTTACACGCTGCTCCTGCCCGTGGTGGCGTTCGCGGCGCTCGGCTCCTCGCGCGGCCTGGTCGTGGCCGCCGACTCGGCGACCGCGGCGATCCTCGCCGACCGACTCGCGGACCTGGCGCCCACCGGGAGCGCGCCCTACCAGGCGCTCGCGGCGCTGGTGGCGCTGCTGGCGGCGGGCTTCCTGCTCCTCGCGCGCCTCTTCAAGCTCGGCTTCCTCGCCGACTTTCTCTCGCAGACGGTGCTGGTGGGGTTCCTCACCGGGGTCGGCGTTCAGGTGGGCATCGCGGTGTTGGGCGAGATGCTCGGCCTCTCGATCCAGGGCAAGCACACCTTCGATCAGCTCGTGCACCTCCTGCGGGGAGCGCGCCACGTCCATGGGCCGACGCTCGGTCTGTCCGCTGCGATCGTGGTGATCGTGCTCGTCTGCCGTGCGCTGGCGCCGCGCTTCCCCGGTCCGCTCCTCGCCGTCATCGGGTCGGTGGCGGCGAGCGCGGCGTTCGACTTCTCCGGGCACGGCATCGCCGTCCTCGGGCCCGTCGCGGGGGGGCTGCCGCGGCTCCGCCTTCCGCAGGCTGGCTTTCGGGAAGCAGCGGCGCTGGTGCCGGCGGGCGCGTCATGCTTTCTCGTGATCGTCGCCCAGAGCGCGGCGACGGCGCGCGTCTACGCCACGCATCACCGCGAGGCGCTCGACATGGACGCGGACCTCCTCGGCCTGTCGGCAGCCAACGCGGCCGCCGCGCTGAGCGGTGCCTTCGTCGTGAACGGCAGCCCGACCCAGACGGCGATGGTCGAGCGCTCGGGCGGCCGGAGCCAGATCGCGCACCTCTGCACCGCAGCGCTGGTCGCGCTGGTGCTCCTCTTCCTCGCCCGCCCGTTGCAGTACCTCCCGCAGTGCGTGCTCGGGGCGATCGTGTTCACGATCGCGCTCGGGCTCGTCGACGTGCGCGGCCTCCGCGACATCGGGCGCGAGAGCCCGGGTGAGCTTCACCTCGCGCTCGTCACCGCGGCGGTGGTGGTCGCGATGGGCGTCGAGCAGGGCATCGTGCTGGCGATGGTGCTGTCGCTGCTCCGGCACGTCCGTCACAGCTACCGCCCGCACACGGCGGTGCTGGTCGAGGAGGGCGATGGGGTGTGGCAGCCAATCCCGGCCGCGCCGGGAGCGACGAGCAGGCCCGGCCTCGTGATCTACCGATTTGGTGCCGCGCTCTTCTATGCCAACGCCAGCCTCTTCGCCAGCGAGGTCCGGGCGCTCGTCGACGAGGCGCCCACGCCTCTGCGCTGGCTGCTGGTGGACGCCGGCGCCATCACCAGCGTGGACTACTCGGCCGCGCGAACGCTGCGCGATCTCCAGCAGGACCTGATCCGCGCCGGCGTCACGCTGATGCTGGTGCATGTGCCGGTCGACCTGCGATCGGATCTCGACCGTCATCGCTTGACCGAGGTCCTCGGCGCGCGACGGATCTTCGCGCGCCTGCACGATGCCCTCGCGGCGATCGGAAAGGAGGCGCTCCCTCCGGCGCCCGCGGCTCCGTGACGGTGGGATGTCGCGCGAGGTTCAGCCCTCCGTGCGGAGCAGCTCTCGCACGGCCCTGCGCACCGAGGCCTGCACCGGCGGAGGGACGCCCGCTCCCCGGGTCGCCGCGCACAGCGATAGCGTGCGCTTGAGGCCGTTGCAGGCTGCGGCGCAGCGGCGACAGCTGCTCAGGTGGCGCTCCATCTCCTCGCAGAGGCGCGCGTCGACCTGCCCTTCGAGGTGACGCGAGAACAGCGCGAGCACGTCCGGACAGCCATGCGCGGGAGGGTCGACGGAGCCGACCAGCGGGGCGAGCTCCTCTCGGACGGCGACCCGGGCGCGATGGAGGCGGCTCTTCACCGCGTCGACGCCGATGCCCAGCGCCGCGGCGACCTCCGGCGCGGTCAGGCCCTCCACGTCACGCAGCACCAGCACCTCGCGATAGGGGCGCGCGAGCGCGGCGATGGCCCGCTGGACGTTGCCGCTCAGCTCGTGGGCAATCGCCGCCTCGTCGGGGGGCGCCGCGGGATCGGGGACGGCGCGCGCCTCCTCGTCGGTAGAGGCGCTCGAGGCGAGGGGAGCCGCCCGGAGCTGTCGCCGGCGCTGCTTGATGCAGAAGCTCCGCGCGATCGCGTAGAGCCAGGTGCCGAGGGCGGCCTCGCCACGGTACGAGGGGAGCCCCCGCGCCGCCGCCAGCAGTGTCTCCTGGAGCACGTCGCGGGCGTCCTCCGGATCGCGGCAGAAGCGGAGCCCGAAGTGGTAGACCGGCCCCTCGTAGCGCGCGAGGAGAGCCGTCTCGGCGGCACGGTCGCCGTGCTGCGCCGCCTCGACGAGGCGAGCCTCGGCCTGCTCGTCGTCGGTGCTCCCCGGCTGCTCGAAGCCCGCCATCCCTCTCTCCGAACCCTTTCGCTACGGCGGGGTCTACCCGAGCGAAGGGCCGGCGTCGCGCCCGATTCCTCGGGCAGGGCGCATGAAATCAGGCTGCTGGCTCCCGCGCGCGGATCCGCGATCACCTCGCGACCGGGGTGCGCGGCGGGGGACGCGGCGGCTCGCTCTGCGGCCGTCGAACCGCGTGGAGCGAGAGCCGGAGCGGCACCAGCTCCCGCCCCTCCTTTCGGTACTGGTTCTCACAGGCGCGCACGCACTCGCCGCAGGTCAGGCAGTGGCTCTCCTCGGGGAATCCGTCGATCGCGATGCCGCCCAGGCCCTCCTTGGGTCGGGAGAGATCGCGCGGGTGCAGGTCGACCGGGCAGACCAGGTCGCACGACCCGCAATCCTTGCAGGTGCCGCTCGCCGCGTCGAAATGGATCCCGAAGCCGTGGGCCGTCTGGACTGCCGAGTAGTAGATCCCGATCGGGCAGTAGTCCTGGCAGAACCTCCACCGCCAGAAGCGGCCGTGGAGATAGATGAGCGTCGCCAGCCCCGCGACGCCGCCGAGCGTCACCAGGACGGCGCGGGCGCTGCCCTCGACGAAGACCCGCGGGCTCACCAGCCAGAGGGCGATGCCCGCTGCCAATGCCAGGGCGAACGCCGCGGCGCGGGCTCGGGCCGCGAGCCGTTCGTGCCCCGTCGCCAGCGCGGCTTCGACGTCGTCGCCGAGGCGCGAGGCTTGCCCGATGGGGCAGCCGAAGCCGCAAAAGATGCGCCCGAGCGCCGCATTGAGCACGAAGGTGATGATGTAGAACGAGAAGACCCCGATGAAGAGCGCGCCCAGCCCGTAGACCAAGCCGGCGGGACGCCCGGCCGCGAAGTGACGGCCGTCCCAGAGGTCGAAGCGTGCCAGCCCCAGGAGGGGGGCTCCGTAGAGCACGAGAAACGTGACGCTCTGGCCGACCCAGCGGAGGCGCGGGTAGCGGTGGGGCTGGGCGTGGAGCGCGCGCAGGAGACGGAGCCGCCTGGGCGCCGCAGACCGGGACGCTCCGGAGCGCGGAGAGGCAGGGGGCATGCCAGGGGAAGGCGTGGCCAGCTCGCGGGTCATGTCCATGAGAGCCGTCGTCGGTCCCGAAAGGTTCGCGGTCGAGCCCATCGGCCGTGGGGCGGCTACCCCGAGGCCGCGGTCGGGCCCTTGATCGAGGGGGTGGGGTCCTGGAGCAGCGCGAAGGCGGCACCGTGCGGGTCGTCGCACGGCGCGACGAGGGCACCCGCGGGCGTTCGCACGGTGGGAAGAGCCACTCCGCCGCCGGAGCGCACGCGATGCACGGCGCGCTCGAGGTCGCTCGTGACGAAGCAGTGGAGCCACTGCGGGTGGATGCCTGGGGTGCGCGCGCCCCCGGTGATGGTGCCGACCGCCGGCTCGCCGCTCACGTACGAGAACCCCTGGCTCATGCCGACGGGCGGCCCGAGGTCGACCCGGGGGCCAGCGGACCAGCCGAAGAGCGACGCGTAGGTGGCGACGGCCTTCTCGATGTCGCCGGTGTGGAGCACGTGCCATCGCGCGAGCCCGCGGCTCTCGCCGGGGACTTCGGTGGTCAGCGCGAGGAGGGCGCCGAACGGGTCGCGAACGACCGCGTAGGAGCGAGAGCCCTGGTCGATCGTGGGGCCGAGCTGCTCCCCCCCAAGCTCCACGACGCGGGAGACCGCAGGGGCCACGAGGGCCGAGCCGATGTGGCCGAGCCAGTGAGGGCGGGCCCCTCGCGCGAGGGCCTGCTCGTGAAGCTTCCAGACGGCGATGTCCGGGCCCCAGAAGCTCTCACCGAGGACGTCCGCATAGAAGCGTCTCGCGGCGTCGACTTCGGTGGTCCGGAGGTCGTAGCGGACGAAGCGTGGGGTCGGCATGGCTCCTTTCTACCCTCCCGCCGTGCGCTCCACCAGGGCTGAAGTGACCCCCGGCGCGCGCTCTCGTGGCTACTTCGCCGGCATCGGCGGGACGAGCAGCTCGGGGTCGAGGCGGACCTCGAAGTAGTTGATCCCCCAGTGGATGTGGGGGCCGTTCGCCCGCCCCGTCCGGCCCGAGATGGCCACCACGTCTCCCTGCTTGACCTCGTCTCCGACCTTCGTCTTGAAGCCCGAGAGATGGAGGAAGGTCGAGGTCACGCCACGGCCGTGGTCGAGCACCAGCGTCGTGCCGTTGACGGGGTCTCCCGCCTCGGCGTAGATGACCGTGCCGCACGCGGGTGCCTTGACGGGCGTGCCCACCGGTACCCCGATGTCGATGCCCATGTGGACGCCGCCGTCGATGCCTTCCATGACGCGCGGGTCTCCGTAAGGTGAGCTGATCCTTCCAATGACCGGCCAGGTGAAACCGTCCTCGTAGCAGATCTTGCTACCGGGCTTCATTCGCAGGGCCTCGATGCGGCTCTCGATCACGAGGTGAGCCGCCTTCGCCTTCGGGTCGAGCTCCATGGCACTCTTGGGAATATTGTTGATCTCCTCCGTCTGGAAGGTCCGCGGTTCCACCGCGAAGACGTGCTCGAGGAGGGAGCCGTCCTCGAAGTGGATCTCCATCTTCTCGCTCTTCGGAGCGTGGAGGCCGAACGCGATGGGCAAGCTGCCGTCGGCGTTGACGGTCGCGCGATGCCCGGGAAACCCGACCTTCGCGACCTTACCCGTGATGGTGGCGAAGATGAGAGCGCCCTGCGTCGGCTTGCCCTTGAGGACGAGGCGGCTCTGATCGGCCTTCGCCGGGTCGGCACTCGCGGCGTCGGCGGTCGGGGGCGGAGCCGTGTCGCTACCTGCCACCAGGGGGGCAGCGCTCGCGGAGGCCCCCGCCTCCCCCGCGACCGGCGCCTCCCCGGAGCTGCAGCCGCAGGCCAAGACGAGCGCGACGAGCAGCACAGGGGCAGGCGGGCGCGGACGAGGATACGATGAATGCATGCTTGCCTGGTGTGCAAGGCCAGGGCCGCGCCTTCGATCGCGAGATCGGGCGCGATCTCGCAGTCTTCGCGTCGCTCGCCGGCACGAGCGGGGCGGCGATGGAGCGCGCGGGCGCCTCATGTGGCGTTCAGGGAACCTCTTTCACATCGAGGACCTCGTGGAGCATCATGCCTTGCCTCGCTCACGCGGTCGGCTCGCGCTCGCGGAGTCGGGGATCGGGGAGGGAGGGTGGCCCCTCGGCTTCGAGATCGCCCATGGCCCTGTCGACAGCCTCCTCGAGCCTCCCGGCGTACCGGTCCACCGCCGGGTCCGCCTCGTCCGAGGGGATCGCGCCCGCCGGGTCCGCCGGGGTGTCGTTCGCGCCGTCCTTTCGCTTCACAGCCATCGTGCTCTCCCTGGTCAGCCCCGTGTTAGCTCTGGGCACGAAGCCTCATCAGGCCAGCCGTGGTTCGACCGAACGGCTTCAGGCAATCGGCGGGCCAGGTGTCGCGCGCTGGTATCCCCGGAGCGACGCCGGCGCACGCCCGCCTCACCGGTGCCAAGGCGCTACGTGGCGGGGGTCCGCGCGTCAGTCACCGCTGCGACCGGCGCCCTGGTTCGTGAGCGAGGAGCGGACCCAGTCCGGGAGCTCCTTCCAGCGCCGCCGCGGGCGCCGGCACCACACGGAGTGGTCCTGCTGCGCTCGGCAACTCGGCCTGACGAGGCGCGTCACCCCGCGGGCGCTCCGGCGCCCAGGCGCCGGCAAGGGTCATCGACCTGACCCGGGGCCAGGCAAGGGGTGCTGCCCAGCTCGGCGGTGGGCAGCTGCCCCACGAAGGTGGGCAGCGAGCCCCCGGAAGGTCGGCAGCCGAAGCAAATGGCGGGCCAGGCTCACGCCTGGACCGGCCATTTCCCTGCTGTTTACTATGTAGTCCAGCCGTGACGTCGAGGTGGTGCTCCGGAGACCGGAGCACCACCTGCTCTGGAAAGGCTTGTTCTTAAGTGCTGGAGGCATGTTGCGGTGCAACATACGCGAGGTTTCGAGGCCGCCGTGCGTGCGTCATGCGCGAGTGGCGCCGGCCTCCGCTCGTCCCTGCGCGAAGGCGCTCCCTGAGCGCGCTCGACGCCGAAGGGTGCGGTGAGCACCACCACGGGTCCCCCGGGTTGCAGGTCGACGAGGTGCCAGAGCTGGCCTGCGGCGCGCGCGAGACCTTGGTCGAGGTGCGGGCCGCGGGGGTGCCTTCGTCCCCGGCGGCGTGTGGGATCGCATCCGGCTCTGGGCGTTGTCGTCGCGCGAGGTCGGCCGGTCAACGAGTTCCCAGGGATATCTGTAAGCGCTCACGCTTGATGTCGTGGCGTCGCCCGAGATCCTCGTCGGTGCCATGTCGTCGCAGGGTGACCCGCCCCTACCGCAGAGGTCTCTCCTTGAAGGCCGGCGCCCAGCAGCGCGGTCCTCGTCGCGGGGGTCGTGTGGCGCTCGCAGCGGGGGGCGACGAGGCTACGGCGCGGCTGGGCGCGCTTCGGTCTCGGCGACCTTCCTGCGGTAGTACTCGCGTCCCTCCTCGTCGAAGTGATCGCGCTGATCCGGTCTCTCGGTGAAGGCGAGTGCTCGGCGGTAGTAGGATGCGGCGAGCGGGAAGTCGCCGCGTGCCTCGTGCACCATGGCGAAGCGCTCGAGCCCGTCGATCATCTCGGAGTACTCGCGTTGGAGCTTCTCGCAGGCCACGAGGGCTTCATCGAGCCGGCTTTCGTCGATGAGGTCCACCACGCTGTTGGACAGCGCATCGAGGCCATCGTCCTCCAGCATGAGCAGCGGCGGGGCCGACGGCTGTTGGGCGGCCTTGGCGGCGACGAGCGCCTCGTCCTTGGGGAGACAGCACTTCTTGTACTTCTTGCCGCTGCCGCATGGGCAGGGGTCGTTGCGTCCGATCTTGGCCATGCCCTCGTGTAACCGCGATCGATGGCGGCATGACCGAGGATCTGTCTTCTGCGGTCGCCCCCGCTCGGGAACGGCCTTCGCATCCGCCGCCGTGTCCGCGGTGCGCGGCGCCGTGCTGGTGGAATGGGTGGCGGCTCGTGAACCCGGTGATCGCCGATCCTTCCGGCACCGCCGCGCGCGCCGAGCAGTGGCTCGCGCGCGCCAAGTGCAGCGCGTGCAAGAGGAGCTTCACCTGCCTGCCCGAGGTGCTGTACCCGCGACGGCAGTACCAGCTCGACGTCGTCGCCGAGGTCGTCGCCGAGGTCAGCCTCGGCGATAGCAGCGCGGCCGCGGCGGCGCGCGAGGTGGGTGCGAGCCCGACCAGCGCGCGGCGGTGGGTGAATTGGGTAGCCGGCCTCGGCTCGCCGAGCGAGCTGCTCCGGGTGGCTGCGTGGATCGATCCGGCGGCGCCGGTGGGCATCGGCCTCTCGCGCCATGCGGGCGACGGCGTCTGCGCTCGCGCCGCGCGCGTGCTCGATGCCCTGGAGCAGCTCGGCGCCGCGCTCGGGCGTCGCGGTGTCGCGCTCGCGATGCGCTCCGGCCTGGGGCGCGTGCTGGGGTGGCAGCGGTCGTACTTCGGCGACGTCGTCAGCCTCGTCTCGGAGCCGAAAGTCCTCTCCCCGGCGATGGCGCTCGGAGGTGCGCCGCGCGGCCCGTAGCGTCGACCGCGGGATGGACGGCCGAGAGGATCTCGACGACACGCGCCTCGTCAGGGCGCTCTTCCGCTACCGCCTGATCGCCGACGCGCTCACGGCACCGCGCGGAGCGCGCGCCGCGCTCCTGCGCAAGGTTGCTGCCGAGGAGCACCAGGATCCGTCAGGCGACCTCGTGCGGGTCACGGTGCGCACCCTGGAGCGATGGATCAGGGCGTACGAGCGCGACAAGCTCCACGGTCTCGTGCGCCGTCCGCGCAAGGATCGCGGCGCCTCGCGCGCGATCACGACCGCCGCGATCGACCGGGCCATCGCGCTGCGCAACGAGGGTACGCACCGCTCGACGACGACCCTCATCGACATCCTGGTGCGCGCCGGCGAGGTCGCGCCCGGTGCGCTGCGACGCTCCACGCTCGACCGACACCTCGACAAGAAGAGCGCCAGCCGCCGCATGTTGCACACCGTCGGCGACAAGCGCCATGTGCGGCTCAGCTTCCCGACCGTGCTCGCCTTCGTGGTTGGCGACTTTCACGCCGGGCCCTACGTGCGCACCGACACCGGCGAGGTGCGCCGCACCGAGCTCGGCGCCTTCATCGACCACTGCTCGCGCTACGTCCCCGAGTCGCGCTACTTCATGACCGAGGACCTGATGGGCGTGCGCATCGGCCTGCGTCACCTGTGCCTCACGGCCGGCATCCCGTGGAAGCTCTACGTCGATCATGGGCCTGGCTACCAGGCGCACCGCTTCCACTTCGCCTGCGTACAGACCGGCATCGATCTCTGCCAGAGCAAGCCCTACGTCAGCGAGGGGCGCGGCGTCATCGAGCGCTTCAACCGCACCGTCAAGGAGACCTTCGAGACCGAGGTGCGTCTGCGCAAGGAGCCCCCCACGCTCGCCGAGCTCAACGACCTCTGGCGCGCCTTCCTCGAGGAGCGCTACCACCGCTCGACGCACTCGGAGACCGGCGAGGCGCCGCTCGAGCGGTGGCGCGTCTCTCGGCGACGACGGAGATCCGCCGCGCCGACCCCGTCCTGCTCGACGAGGTGCTGCGCCTGCGCGCGCGGCGCACCGTGCACGCCAAGACATCGACGGTGGAGGTGGGTGGTGTGCGCTTCGTCGTCGAGACCTCGCTGCGCCGCCGCAAGGTCGATGTCCTCTACGACCCCAACGACCTGTCCAGCGTGCTCGTCTACTTCGACGGCCGCCGCATCCAGCGCGCCGAGCCGCAGCGCCCGGGCGAGCACCCCGTCTCGGCGGCCAAGCGCGCCGAGACGCCCGCGCAGAGCGTCGACTACCTCGAGCTGCTTCGCCGCGACCACGAGCGCCGCCGCACCCAGGAGCTCAGCTCCTTGCGCTTCCGCACCAAGGTCTCGGACGACAGCCGGCTCACCCTGCCGATCCTGATCGAGCGGCTGCGCGCCTGCACCGGCCGCGCGCTCGGAGACGTCGAAGCCTCCCACGCCGCCGCCGTGCTCGAAGCGCTCGCGCCGCTCGAGACCGCGATCGCCGATGTCGCCCTCAAGACCGCCGTCGCCGCGCTCGGCCACGGCCTGCACGCTTCGCAGTACTGCCGCGCGCTCACCGAGCACGTGCTCGCCGCGCGCAAGAAGGGAAAGCCATGAGCATCATCGAAGACCACTTCAAGCTGCACCGCGCCCCGTTTCCTCAGTGCGCCGAGGGCCCGGCCATCCTCCAGCCCGCGAGCATCAAGGACGCCGCCGAGCGCGTGCGCTTCGCCCTCGAGCGCTACGGCATCGCCGTCTGCACCGCCGAGAGCGGCTGCGGCAAGTCCACCTTGCTCGGGTGCCTCCATCGCGACCTCGACCCCGCCTCTCACCTCGTCGTCTACTCGTCGATGACCACGCTCGGCCCCTTCGGCCTGCTCAGTAGCCTCGTCGCCAAGCTCGGCATGCGCCCCCGTCGCTTCAAGGGCGAGAGCGCGCAGGACCTCGTCGCCCACCTGCGCGGCTCCTCCAAGAGTGTCGTGCTCATCCTCGACGAGGCCCACCTCATGCCCGACGCCTCGCTCGACGACCTGCGCCTGCTCACCGCCGACAGCCTCGACAAGAAGAGCCCCTTCGCCCTCGTCCTCGCCGGTCAACCCCTGCTCCGCGAGCGCCTCAGCGAGCCTCAACACTACGCGCTCTCGCAGCGCATCACCGTGCGCGTACGCCTGCGGCCACTGACCGAGAGCGAGGCCACGCTCTTCATCGACAAGCACCTGCGCGCCGCCGGTGCCACCAAGAACCTCTTCGAGCCCGACGCCGTCACGCTGCTCTTCCAGCACAGCCGCGGTATCCCCAGGCTGCTCCAGAACCTCGCCCTCGGCGCCCTGCTCACCACCGCCTCCGCGAACAAGAAGCTCGTCGACCCCGACGCCGTCCAGCAAGCTCTGCTCGAGGCCGAGGCCCCATGAGCCGCCCCCGAGGCCGCCCACGCGCACGGCTCCAACTGCCCGACCTCGACGCCACCCAAGCCCTGGCCCTCGTACAACTCTGCGAGCGGCTCATCGCCGCCGTTTGGCGAGCCCACGGCGATGCCATGGTGCTCCACGGTGATGCCGCCTTCGGCGCCAAGGCCAACAAGCTCCCTCCTCCGCCCTGGCAGTCGCCCCTCGCCCCACCATCCGACGACGACTGCTTCTGACCCGTCGAGCCCGTCGCCGACAACCCTCGCGACCAGCGTCGCCGACAGCGACCCCGGCCAGCGACGCCGACAACGATCGCGAGCAGGGCCCGTTGCTCGCCGCATGGAGTGCTCCGACGAGGATCGCGGGCGGAGTGCCGACAGAGATCGTAGGTGCTTACACCAGGCCGTGGTCCTTCAGGAAGCGGCACACCGTCGCATACCCCACCATCGGACCGAGCGAAGGGGTCTCCTTCACCAGCACGGCGAGGTTGTCGCGGTGGAGCTGGTAGCTCCATCGCGGGTGCTCCCGGTGCTGCTGCGTGAGCGCGTTCGCGAGCTCCGCCGACATGCTCGGATGCGTGCCCGCATGCTTGGGGACCTTGCGCTCGAGCGCGCGGATCGGGTCCACCTCGTTCCGCGCCAGGTAGTACCTCCGCTCGATCGTCTTGGCCGAGAAGCGGAGCGACTCGCCCGTGCTCGGATGCTTCCACGACTTGCCCGCCAGCTCGCCGATGCGGCTTTGGATCTGCCCCGGGGCCGGCGGCGAGGCGAGCAACGTTCCGATGATCGAGAAGCGCAGACGGGCCCAGCGCAGGCGTGCGGGCGCCGCGTCCTCGGGCTTCATCGGGTGGCTCATGCGCGCCTCCGAGGCCGACGCGACGACGGCGGCCAGGCGAAACGACGGCGGGCACTCGACGGGCGCAGACGGGCCCGTCGCGGGCGCGCCTGCACCCGCGGGTCTTGGCTCATGGGGTCCTCGTCGGAGCGACGCTCACGTCGTCGCTCGCCGGAGCCACCCTACGTCGCCGCAGAATCCCCGCAGAAGCGCCATCCTCTGCGGGGCGTGACGCTCAGACGGTGCCCCTCGAGAAGCGTGCTCCGTCGGGCACCGAGCCCGTGGTCAGCGGCGAAAGCCACCCCAGCATGCTCCGCACCCGCTCCGGCAACGTGCCCCCGAGCTGGCCGACGATCGACTCCGGCACCCGCCCGACCTCGACGCCTATGAGCCGCGCGCAGAGCGTGACGAACGTCTCCGTGTCGAGGAACGGACCCTGCCACCAGCCCAGCCACCGCCTCGTCGTGCGCGCCGGCACCCCCGTCCGCCGCCGGACCTCCGACGCCGCCCGCAGGGCCAGCGCGATCATGCTCGCCACGATCACCACCGCCCCCAGGTAGACCCGCCGCCCGAGGAAGAGCACCGACGGCGGCGCCGCGCGCTTCCGGCACCCCTCGCGTCCGCAGCACAGGCTGAACCGGCGCACGACCGCCTCCCCCGACGGCGCGATCAGAGCCCCCAGCGGCTTGCGGGCGTAGTCGCTCCGATGCAGCGGCCCGCGGCAACGCGGGCAACCCTCCGCCGCAACCCGCTGCGTCATCGCCTCGTCCGCCCGCACCAGCAACGCGAAGAACTCGCCACCGAGATCAAGATCGTCCAGCATCCTCCACCTCCGGTCTGCACACCCGGAGCGGAGCCCCCTCGGACGAACTTCGCCAAGTTCTCTGAGGGGGCTTCTTTCTGCGTCCCTCAACGAAGTTGATCAGGACCGGCCGCCGGCCCCTCCATCTTCATGATGCTGCTCACCAGCTCTCGTCGGCCGACCGATCCGACCTCCTCGCGTTCGTGAGGTCGCTATGAGAGCCGAGGCCGCGCTCCTCTGGCTCACGCTCGCGTCGAGCTGCGGCGCTCCCACGCTGGCCGCGCCGAGCGTCGCCGCGGAGCTCTCGCAGGGGCGGCAGGTACCCGCCTCGTCGCCCGAGTCGGCGCCTGCCTCGGCGTCCGAGGCTGCAGCGAAGGGGCCGCCCGACGCGGAGGCCCCGGGCGATCTCGCGGTCCATGTCGAGCGCGATCGCGCGGGCATGCACGTGCGCGTGGGTCGCCGTGGGTTCCTGGTCGCTCTGCGACGGGGTGAAGCCCGCGCCGTGAACGACGCTACCGCGCGACTCGACGTGCCGCCGGAGGGCACCGACGCGACGAATATCGCGTGGGAGACGACCACGCTCGCGACGCTTGAGACGACGCGAGGAACGATTGGCGTCGACGCCGGAGGCAACGTGCGCGTGCGCGTCGGCGAGGCGCCGCGCAGCGTCGCCGAGGACGTCAAGCAAGGCCACCGCTGTCGAGCGTACGAGGATGGATTGGGCGACGACACCGTGGTCTGTCACACCGGCACGATCCTCGCCGTCAAGAACCTCGCGAGTGACACGCCGCTGGAAGGCGTGACCACGGTGACGCACGACGGGGCGTGCGTGCGGCTCGATCTCGCGGCGCGGGTCGGCCACCCGGCGGCGTTCGTGGTCGCGTACACCGATCGCAACGCCAGGGTCGTGGTCCGCGCGGAGGCGAGCCTCGTCGCCGGCGAGGAGAATCCGTCGCTCGCGCTCGTCTCGGCCTACCGCGATCAACCCATCGCGGGCTTCACTCCCCACATGCCATCGACCGGCTCCGGCCGCATGCGGCCCGAGGTGGATCTCATCAGCTTCTGACCGGCGCGCGCCCAGGCTGGCGATTGACGACCAGAACCCCCAGCGCAGGCCGTGGACCGTCAGCAGCGGGCCCGGGTCCCCTTCGAGGAACTGCTCGGTGAGGATCGCGTCGGGGCTCGGCCCCCACTTCGACCAGGCGAACAGCTCCAGCGCGCGACGGTCCCCGCGGCGTGCGGGCAGCACCACCCAGGACTCGTCGCAGACCTCCTGTTCGCGGTGGTCCTTGTGACACCCGAAGGAGACGCCCTCCCGCGCTCCCGAGATCAGCTCGATCCAGTGCGTCCGCTGGCACTCGACGCGGTACCACTCGCGCAGGCGACGCACCGCGCAGCCGGGCTGGGTCAGGCGCGCCTCCGCGGCGGTGGGCGCGGCGGCCCACTCCTCGGGCGAGGGCGCGGGGGAAGTCCCCTCGACGATGGGGACGTCGAATGCGGGCGCCCATGGACGCCCCCCGTCGGCGCCGTCGATCGCTGACTCCGGCGCAGGTGCCTGCGTCGGATCGGCCGTTGCGCTCGAGGCGACACCCGGAGGGTACCCCGGGCGCGGATCGCGCCCGGTGTCGGCACGGGCGTCCTGACACCCTGCGAGGGCCAGGGCGAGGGCGAGAGTCGTCCCGAGATCGTGGAGGGTGCTCATAGCGTCCTCAGGTAGGCGACGAGGGCAGTGCGTTCGTCGGGGGTGAGGTGGCTGGTGTGGCCCATGCGATCCTGGTCGTGCTCGACCAGGTCCTCGAGCGTGGCGGCGCTGCCGTCGTGATAATAGGGCGGAGTCCCGCCGACGTAGAGGAGCGAGGGGACCTTGTACTCCCGCTGCGGATCCTCGGCGAAGAAGCGAGGTGCCTTGAAGCCCGGGAGCGGCACCGCGCTGCGGTCGGTGAAGTCGCTGGCCGGCACGTGGCACGTGTTGCCGGACTCAACAAACCGCGGAAATTTGAACAGCCCGGCAAGCCCCTGATTGGAGCTGGCCGGGCCATCCAGCACGCCTACTTCTTCTTGGACTTCGGCGGCCTGTCCACCGGCGGCGGAGACCGCTGGCCGGCGCGTTCCCTGGCCTCGCGGAGCCTGTAGCTCTCGCCCTCGATCGCGATCACGTCCGCGTGGTGGATCACCCGGTCGATGAGCGCGGTGGCGCACGTGGCGCTGGGGAAGATGGTCGGCCAGTCGACAAAGGCGAGATTGGTGGTGAGCACGAGGCTCTTTTTCTCGTACCTGCGGCTGACCACTTGGAAGAGCAGGTCGGCGTTCCTGTTGTCGAAGGCGAGGTAGCCGACCTCGTCGAGCACGAGGAGGCTGATCTTGGCGTAGTGCTTCAGCCGCCGGTCGAGGGTGCGCGAGGACTCCTGCGAGCCGAGATCGAGCAGAAGCTGTGCGGCGGTGATGAAGAGGACCGAGTGGCCCTTGAGGATGGCCTGATGCGCGAGGTTCTATGCGATCATCGTTTTCGCGAGGCCCTGCGGCGCCACGAGCACGATGTTGCGTGCCTCGGCGACGAAGCCGACGGTGAGCGCGCGGTCGACCATCTCACGGTCGATCTTGGTCGGCCAGCTCCAGTCGAAGTCCGCCATCGGCTTGAAACGGCCGATGTGGCTGTCGGTGAAGCGGCGGTCGAGGCTGCGTTTGACCTGGTCCTTTTCGTCGAGGTCGACCACGTGCTCGAGCAGCTGCACCGGGCTCCAGCGCTCCTTGGTGGCCAGGGCGACGAGGTCGTCGAGCTGCTCGCTGGTGGCGCGGAGCCCGAGGTCGCGAAGACGCTGGGCGAGGTCACTCATGGTCGCCCTCGGTCTTGGCCGCGGCGAGCCCGTCGTAGCGACCGAGCGCGTGCGGCGTGACCCGGAGGTCGCGGGCGCGCGGGTCCTCGGGCAGCGGATGTTCCAGGGGCGGCAGCGCGCCCGCGGCGCGCTGCGCCTGATCGAGCACGTGCGCGACCGACTGGGCCGAGAGCGCGCCGCGCCCGAGGGCATCGGCGATAGCTGCGTCGAGGGGCACCGCGCCGAATCGGTCCAGGAGCTTGAGCAGTCGCGAGGTGGTGCCCCCGAGGTGCCCGCCGCGCAGCGCGATGGCGCCGAGGAAGGCCTCGGCGTGCCCACAGACGGAGCGGAGCCGGTCACGCCCGCGGAGCTCGTGCGCGTGGCGCTTCTGCTCGGCAAGGGCCGCGAGGTGCGCCGGTTCCTCCACGATCTGAAGGCGGTCGTAGGAACGGCGGTGACGGGCCACGACGTGGTCACCGTCGGCGAGCCGCACCTCCTTCTCCGACGCGATGAGCGTGAGCGGCTTCTTCACGAGGGTGTGCGGGATGGAGTAGTCGTTGAGATCGAGCCGGATGTAGGGCGTCTTGCCCGACGCCGCCGGTCGCACGAGATCGCTCTCGAAGGGATACTGCGGCAGCGGGAGCAGGCGCGGTCTCTCCTCGGTGAGCGCCTCGGCGACCTGGCGGCCTTCGGGGTCTGCGGGCACCTGGCGCGTGTGGGCGACGGTCTCGATCCAGGTGGCGAGCTGCGCGTTGAGGTCGTCGACGGAGGAGAACGTGCGGGCGTCGAAGAACGAGTAGCGCAGGTAGCGAATGGCCCGCTCGACCTTACCCTTCTCGTTTCCCCGGTAGGGCGCGCACGGCTTGGGGGCGAAGTGGTAGTGGCCCGCCAGCTCGAGCAGGCGTGGATGGAAGCGGATGAGGTCGCCCTGCCGCTCCAGCACGGCCGTCTTGAGGTTGTCGTAGAGCAGCGCGCGCGGCACGCCGCCGAACCACTCGAAGGCGCGCACGTGGCAGCGGACGAAGCTCTCCAGGGTCTGGTCGAGGGTGAAGCACGCGAACACGGCGCGTGACCAGCCCAGCACCATCACGAAGCACGACAGGGCCCTCTTGGCCTTGCCGATGAGGATGGTGCCGAAGCACCCCCAGTCGACCTGGGCCTGCTCTCCCGGCAGGGTGCGGAGGCGAAAGAAAGCTTCCTGATGCGCAGGGGGACGGATGGCCCGCACGTACCTGCGCAACTGCACCACCGAGCCCGTGTACCCACGGGGCGTGATCATGTCGAAGAGCCTCGTCGCGAGCAGCTTCGGGTGGTCCTTGAGCGTGAGCTGGACGAAGCTCTTGTACGGCTCCAGGACCGAGGTTTGCGCCCGGTACTTGACGTTGATGAAGCGCGAGGCCTCGATGGCGTGGGTGACCGTGTCGTGGTGGACGCCCAGCTCGGCGCAGATGGTCCCCACCTTCCAGTGCTCAGCGAAGAACAGCCTCCGCATGCGGGAGCGCAGCTCTTCGGGGATCATCGTGCCACCTCCCCGATCAGGAGCCGCTCGAGGTCATGAAAGCGACCCATCCCCGCGATCCCCGACCGCCTTCGCCTTCGCGCGGCGACGGGCACCCAGTCCATGGTGAACAGGGGACCGATTCCGTGCTCGGTCAAGGGATCTTGACAAAGGCTCGAGGCGTACGAACTCCGCTCGTCGTCCGCAGCGAGCGCAGCGTGAACGTGCATCCCCTGCCAGAGCGCGATCGCCTCCAGCAGCGTCGCGAGCGCCCGCGGGTGCGCGGGGTCGCGGTGCAGTCTCGCCTTCAGGATCGTCTCGCTCGCGCCGTGCATCGCCAGCACCCGCGTCGCCGTCGGGCCCGGAGCGATCCCTACCCAGATTGAACTCATGGCTCTTCTCCTCGCCGGCGCTCGGGACCCTCGACGTGGGGGACGAGTCGTCCGGCGAGAGGAGCATCGGCGAGAGGCCA
>Ga0302279_10000987_pt1 | contig 41663 bp, 50 predicted proteins | sample III_Bog_N3_3_FD_194541 | JGI IMG/M metagenome (GOLD analysis project Ga0302279, IMG submission 194541) | Peat permafrost microbial communities from Stordalen Mire near Abisko, Sweden - III_Bog_N3_3 | ecosystem: Environmental > Terrestrial > Soil > Wetlands > Peat | place: Sweden: Abisko... | reverse complement strand
TCCACACCTGCTCCTGCGGCCTGGCATACACCGCAGCGACATGGGCCGCCCTGCCGCTCTGCGGCACGCAGGAGGACGGCGAAGGCGGGGAGCTGGAGCTACGTCACTGCCCCTGCGGGTCGACGCGCTCGGTGCAGTCCAGCAGCCCGACGACGCCGAGCACGGCAGCGCCGCGTGCGTCGAGCGGCAGCGACGGCTCGATGGTCGCGGAGTCGCCACCGAGGAGCGCCAGATAGAAGGTGTACCAGTGACGCACTCCCGCCGCGTAGAGGGTCAGCGGCGCCGTGTAGTAGCCGCGCGAGCGCAGCCCCGCCGCGAAGCCCTCCGGGTCGCCGTGGACGAGCGCGGTCCACGCCTCGGGCCAGCGCGTGTAGAGCGCCTGCACGTAGAACGCGGCGGCGGAGTCGATCTTGCTCGCTGCGCGCACGGGGAGAAAGCGAATCTCCTCGCGCGAGTCGCGCGCCGTAGCTATTGATCGTCGCCGGGGCTGCTCGCGCGGCTTCGCGCGGGTAGCTCACGAAACTGCACCACAACGCACCAACCTGCACCACGAAGGAACCGACCCACATGAGAGCCAAGTTCACCCTCAACGCCATGACCGAGTACCCCGGGCACGGTGGCAAAACCCTGCGATTCAACCCCGTCTCCGACGCGTCGACGCCGGAGAACGAGCGCTTCACCAAGTACACGCCGAGCGGGAGCCTCGAGATGCTCGTCGACAACCCCGCGGCGCTCGCCGAGATGAAGCTGGGCCAGGCCTACTACCTCGATTTCACGCCCGCGCCATGAGATATCCACGACTTCGCGTACTTCGCGGGGTACGGCCCGGTGATGAGGCTCACGTTGCCTCCGGTCGCCTCCGGGTCGCCATGGCTCCTACGGCCAAGCCACCACGTCAGGATCCGTAGCTGCACACGCGAGGAAAAGCGCCCGGTTCGCAGCGTTGCGCGGCACAAGCCCCGGGTTGCCCGCGTCGGCCAGGTGCACCTCGTCTGCACACGTCGCCCAATCGCCCGCGGCGAGTGCTGCCCACAAGCGAGGTGCCACCGCTGCGGGCCCAGCGGCCCAGGCCCACGAGTGGATCGCCAGTTGCGCGCTCGCGGGGAGCGCCTCCCACGCGTCGCTCCCGAGCCGCGCCGCGAGCCGGGCGTCGTTGGCGCTCAGCTTGTCCAGCGTGAGCGCGTCGACCGACTCCGGCGTGAGCATGATCGTCGCGTTGCGCGCGGCAGCTCGCCAGCCCGCCGACGCGAACCCGCCCGTCTTGACGCGCGTCCACTCGGCGAGGATCTCGTCGGAGCTCGCGGGAGTGCCGGCGACGATCCGCACGAAGGGGAGCGCGACAGCGAGGCTCTCCGGGTCGATCAGGTTGCCGCGCCCGATCGTGACGAGGCCGAGGATGTCCGCGTACATCGTCAGCACGGTGCCCTCGAATCGGGCGGTGAACGGCGGGAAGGTGACGCGGACGGAGGGCCTCACGAGTTGCCGACGCCGAACTTTGCGTCTGCGATCAGGTCTCCGAGCGCGCGATCGAGGTCGGCCTTGACGGCCACAGGATCCTTCCGGTCCGCGTACGCGCGGAATGCGGCCTGCGCGGCGTCGAGGTAGCGCGTGAGGTACGGCAGGAGGATCAGCGGGTCAGCCTCAGCGGCGCCCAGCTCGGCGACGAGCGGGGGCACGACAGCGACGAGCGTTCGCATGGTGTCCGCGAGCCATGGCGGGACGTCGCCCTTGACGGCCTGGAGAATGTCGTCCACGAGCCCCGTCGACTCCGCGGCGCTCACTGCGCACCTCCGTCGCGCGGGAGTGCGCGCACGCTGTCAAGCGTCGCGTGCAGCCCCGCGTCGCTCAGCGCGGCGCGGCACGCGTCGGCCTGCGCGCGCGAGGTCGCGCTGTTGACGCACCCGAGCGTGGCGGCGAGGTAGGGGTCGGAGGCGCAGGCGAGGCCGATGGCGGCCCCTGCGAGGACGGTGGAGACTGCGACGGTGCGGCTCATGGTGCGGGCGTTCCTGACTTTGGCACTAGGTATGTTGCGCCGATCGACGTGACGGCGACGAGGGCATGGGTGACGACCTCGATGGGGAGCTTGCCGAGGGCGACGAGGACGGATGCGCAGACGAGCGAGAGACCAACAAGGCCGCCCGCGATGGCTTGATTGTTCATGGCATGCTTATCCGGTTCATGCACTCGTCCTTTCGATCTCGCCCACGCAATCGGCTTGCGATTGTGGACACGGCGTGCCTGACACGAGCCTCGGCGGCCATCTTCGTCGATTCAAGATCGCGAGCGTCGTAACCCTCGAACAAGTGGTTCCATGCCCAGTAGTTACCGAGCGTGACGATTTCCCAGTCGTGCTTGGTACCGTCGCGACGATGCTTCTGGGGGCGTTCGACGGATACGATGCTTATTCCGTCCACGTGGCCGACATGGCGATTCCGTGTGCTCTCCTCCCATACGATCTTCATCGCGTGGCATCACTTTCTTCGGCTTCGAATGCGATGCACTCCGAATCGCCATCCGCGTCGCACGGGCACGAGTGGCACCACATTGCGCGCGGATAGAGCTGATCTCCGCTGTGTTCGACTTTCGGGTGCCCGCAAGCGCAGAGCCGAGACAAGTCGTCGTCCATGATCATTGCGTCATCCTTTCCAGCGCGCAACCAGGCGCGCGTCTTATTCCTTGGGTGTGTCAACCGGATAAGCATGGTTCATGGCTGGGGGTCATCCTTTCGGCGGTGTGCTTCCTCGGGATCGAGCCTGGCGATCACCTTGCCGCCTACCCACGTCCCGAGGCGCGTCATGACGCCGCCGACGAGCGCAGCGATTGCGACCATCGCGATCTTGAGCGCCAGGTCCGCGACCTGTACCTCGAACGCCACGGAAAGCCCGCTGAACGTGGCGACAGCGCCGGCTACCGTGTTTTCCGTGTGAGAGTTCACGTGGCGCTCCTTGTATGAGGTGAGTTCTCAGGACTCTTTCTTCTTCGCGTTGACGACCGAACGAAAGAGATCGATCACCCCGGGGGAGCACAGCGCCCCTGGGGTGAGCACGGATGTCGCCTGCGCCGTCGCTCCGTCCGCGGGGTGCAGGAGCCTAGGCAGCAGCGCAGCATGCTCTCTCTCGTCCAGCTCCACGCACGCACCGAAGTCCGCGGTGAGCTTCCGGCGGAGGTCGTACAGCTCGAACGTGTCGAGGTCCGAGCGCAGGCGCGGGTCGAGGATGATCGTTCGGAAAACCTCGCGGTGCGTGAGCGTGACGGCCTCGCCCTTCGCGTCCTTGACCGGCTCCTCGGTCGATGGGTCGTACAGGGGAAACGGCGCGGAGGGGAGCGTGAACGTGCGGATCATGGGAGTCCTCAGGAGGCGTAGTTATCGAGGTAGCAGGTGCTATCCACGGTGCAAAGAGAGACGTTGGACACGAGGATCGTGATTACGTTTCCCGACGCTGTTGCGGTGACAGTCGGGACCGTGAGGGCCGCTACCGTCGTCTGTGACGTGACGAGCGTGGGCCCTGCGGCGGGAAGCGAGACGGTGCCGGCGATATTTTGATACGCGAGTGTGTAGAGCGCGGTCGACACCTCCCCGACAGCGATTCCGGTGCCCGTCGTCGTCGACCTCGAGACGGCTCGGATCGTCAGGAAGCCGCCGATCCCGCTGACGGTCGTGTACGTCAGGATCGCCGTGGCGGTCGACGTTGAGACCGTCTCGCAAGTCCCGTTCGCCTTGTCGCGTAGCTGAGTCTGGCTGTTGACCGTGCCTGCACTGGAGGCGGGCGCTAGCGTCGTCGGAGCGTATGCCGATGTAGCACCAGTCCACCATTTAAGAGCTTGGCTTGCAGAATACAGCACGCCTCCCGTGCTGACTGCCGTGGTGGGTGCGGTCCCTGCGTTAGCGAGATACACGACACCCACGCCACCACCGAGGGATCCGGTCGCTGAGTTAAGCGCGATAGACCCACCACTGATCGCCGTGAGTCCTGACACGCCGTTAAACGTGCACATGATGGCACCGTCAGGCTCTAGGGTGATTGTGCCTCCGCCGAGAAGCGTGATTCCCTGAGTGCTTTTTAGCGTCAAAAAGGAACCCATCGTGGCACCGACGTTTATCGTATAATTTGACGATGTCGGAGTGCCCTGACCCAGGTAGATTGAGGGGCTATTCGCCAGGGTAACCTGATCCTGAATCGACCAAATGATGTTCCCGCCGCGAGTGACCTGCAGGGCTGCGTTATTTCCCTGGGTTCCCGTGGCGCCAGGCACTGCCAATGCCACAACGAACGATCCTGGCGTGTTATTCGCTGCCGATCCTGTAGCTCCGTTCGGTGCCTGGGGAGTGACCGTGTAGTTGATTGGAGTGGTGCTCGCTGCGGCTGCCGTCTGGGTGACGCCTGAGGCTGTCGCACCCTGCGCTATAGTGATCAGTCCTGTAGTTGCACCGAAGAGAAACTCGCCGCCCTGCGCGGAGACGACCGTAGAGGCGACGGAGCCGGTACCGCTCGCGGTGGCGTCGCCCGTGAGCGCAGTGATCGCGGGCACCGACGCCCATGCCGTCGCGGCACCGCCGGAGCTGATCGTGCAGAGCACCTGGCCGATAGACCCCGCGGCGACGTTGGCGACCGGAAGCGCGCCAGTCACCCACCCGCTTCCGCCACCGAGATTCAGCGCGGCGTATGTGAGCGCAGACGCGCCGGAGACGTAGGCGGCATTGCCTGTCGTGAGCGACCCCGCGGCGGGAACAGACGCGCCGTTCACCTTGACGACCGTCGCGGCGACAGAGCCGGTACCGCTCGCGGTGGCGTCGCCCGTGAGCGCAGTGATGCCGCCGCCGCTCGCAGGCTGCCACGAGGCCGTGCCGCCGCCAGCGCTGACCGACGTGAGCACATAGCCGACTGTGCCCGCGACGATATTGAGGACTGGCAGCGAGCCCGTGACGGTCGCTCCGGCCCCCAGGTTGACGGTGACGACGCCCGCGTGGGTGATCGTCGCCGCGCCAGACATCGATGCCCAGACCGGCGCGAGAGTCCCGGAGTTGCTCGTGAGGAGCATCTGGGCGTCGGTGCCTGGCGCGATGTTCAGGGCTGGCAGCGAGCCCGTCACCCACCCAGAGCCGCCACCCAGGTTCAGTGCGGAGTACGTGAGCGCAGACGCGCCGGTGACGTAGGCCGCGTTGCCTGTCACAAGCGAGCCTGCGGCCGGCACCGTCGCGCCGTTCACCCTCACAACCGTTGCGGCCGTGGACCCCGGCCCGGTGGCCGTGACGTCGCCAGTCAGGGCAGTGATCGCCACTGTCGCGGCTGCCGCCCAGGCCATTGCGCTGCCCGTGGATGTCAGGACGTAGCCCGAGGTGCCCAGCGATGCGAGCCCTGTGCCCCCGTTCGCGACCGCGAGCGTCCCTGTCACGTCCACCGATGCGAGATTTACTGCGCGAGCGGCGCTGTCCGTGACGCCGATCGTGACGTGGACGAAGCCCGTCCCGGTCGCGCCGATGCCGCCTGAGATCGTGACGTCGGCGCGACCAAGAGATGGATTGTTCGCGCTAGTGACCGTGACGCCTTGCGCGCCGATCAGGTTGAGTCCGAGCTGCGTTGGCTGCTGGACGCCACCGACGAATAGAGTCTTGATTCCGAGTAGGAACTGGTCGAGCCAAGCCATTACGCGACCCCCTGAATCCAGAAGAGGCGGACGTATCCGGACCCCCCAGCGCCGCCAGCCCCGCCGCTCGGATTGTTCGTGGTGTTATTGCCGCCCGCCCCGCCCCCGCCACCGCCCGCTCCCGAGTTGGCTGCCGCAGCACTCCCGGCGATGCCCGCTCCTCCGGAGCCGCCGGAATTGCCGACTCCGCCAGCGCCTCCCGCCGCTCCCGCCGCGTACCCGCCTCCGCCGCCTCCGCCTCCGCCTCCGCCGGGGTAGCCGCCGCTCGCGACACCCGCGTTCCCAGCGGCCCCACCCGCAGATCCGGAGAGCGACGGCACGCCGGGCCACGACACGTAAGCGACGCTCACCGCGGTCGCAAAGGCATGCCCTCCGGCCCCGGGCACGACGGGGAAGATGGGTACCGTGGTTGTGCTGCTGGTCGGGGCCACGACCCACTGATAGCCGTTATTCGCGAACGGCTGCGGGAACGTCTGCCACGATTCAAGCATTCCGCCGAGCGCGGCAACAAGTCCGGTAGAGGTGCCCGTCTGGTTACCGATATACGAGTTTCCGCCGCATCCGCCGGCCGCTTCGAGGGTCGCGAACGACGGTGAGGCGACGGTGGTTGCGGCGCCGTTCGCCGCGTACCCGGCGTTGGCAGCAGAGCCGCCCGACCCCCCGGCGCTCGCGGCGCCGCCCGCGCCGACAGTGATCGTCAGCGTCTTGCCTGGAGTCACGAGAAGCGGCTGCACGACGATCTGGCCGGCCGCTCCGCCTCCGCCCCCGCAGGACTGGCTAGCGCCGCCCGGAGAGGTCCCGGCCTGACCGCCAGCGCCGCCGCCGCCACCCCCGACCGCGAGCACGAGCACCCACGTAACAGAGGCCGGCACGACCCACGTGCCGGACGCGGCGAAGCCTTTGGACCCGCCCATCTGCTGCATCTGTTGCATCAGGAACTGCGAGCGCGACAGCATGGCTCGCTGGGAGGAGAGCAGGCCCGAGAGCTGCGCAGAGAGCGCGTCACCGTCCGTGGGACAGAGAACCTGCGGGGAGAGCGAGAGGTCAACGACGGTCCCGGTGGAGCTGGACGCGTAGGTCGAGCCCACGAGGTCAAATGTTGTGGCGGAGATGACGTTGATCGCGAACTGGCCGAACGCGACAGACGTCGAAATGAACACCTGATCACCCTGCCCGAACAGGTGCGGCGTGGACGTCGTGACGCGAACGACGCCAGCCACTCCGCTCGACAGTCCGGTCACCGTCGCGCTGAGCGGGGACGTGACATCGGCGGCGTTTCCGTTCTGTACCAGGCTCATGGGTGCCCTCGCATCATGTCACGTTTTCGATCGAGCAATTCGAGTAGCTGCCGGTGCCCTGACAGTAGCAGTCAAACGGACTGGCGATCTGCCTTGTCGGCGCGTAGAGCCCAACGACCGTATGTCCCGAGGGCCCGAAGGTGCCGTCAGGATTGCCGCTCCCCGGCGCGCTGTACGGTGAGTACGCGCTCCCCGGCGCGCCGCTCCCTCCGTCGAACACCACAACGATGTGCTGGTAGAACGTCCCCGCCGACTTCCACGCCTTTGCGAGCGCGCGCAGGCTAGCGATAACGAGCCCACCCGCGACCCCGATCGATGCCGTGCCGAGCCCCCATGAGAGCGAGCCGCCGTTCCCCGCCGTCGTGGGCTGCCAGATGCCGCCGACGTTGCTCCCCGTGTCGAGCGGGGGCGTGCTTGCCTGTCCCTGCCCGAACACGACGCCGGGCGTGCCCCAGACCGGGCCCGGTCCGAGGAAGGGGTACTGCCCAATCGACCACACGAGCGGCCCCGCGTCGCCCGTGTTCCCGAGCGGATTGGCGACCACACACTCTGTCGCGGAGATCACCCGGATGATCGGAAAGGTGCCGTTGTTTCCCGAGTAGATCGAACCGCTCACCGTGACCCACTGGCCCACCTGACCGTTGGTGAGGTTGGCCAGGCCCGTCAGGTGGAACCACGGGGAATTGACCGGCGTACCGCTCGTGGCCGGCACGTAGACGCCCGCCACGGTCTGCCCGGGCACCGTGAAGCACGCGCTCGCGTCGGCCGTCAGCGCCGCCCCCGTGGTCCCCGAGAGGCCGGCGACGGGCACGAGGGACAGGTAGACGATAAGCCAGGCTCGCCACGGGATCGAGTTGCCGTCCCAGTTGAAATTGCCGCCCTGCACTGTGACTTTCGTGGGTGGCGCGAGCAGCGGCGTCGTACCGTAGATCGTGTCCCACGTCGTCACGGTCGCCCAACATCCACCGACGATCGCCAGTTGCGGCAGCGACGCTGTGACGCCCGGTTGCAGGTTCTGTAGGTACGCCTGGAGCTGCTGGAGCACCGCGACCTTCGAGCCAGCGATCCCCCACGCGTTGAAGGATCCGATCAGGCGCTGGACGAAGCTCGCGTTACTCTCTCCGGGTCCCTGCACGAGCTGACGATCGAAGGCGAGGTAGGGTAGCTGACTCGGGTCGCCCTGCCCTGGCAGGCGAATCGTCATCGCCTCGAACGCCTTTTCCACGAGCATGTCACTCATGGTTTGGAGCGCGTACATATAGCGCTCAGCGTTGCCCGTCGTGAGCCACTCGGGCGCGAGCGTGTACCACTGATCGCGGAACTGCCACTTGCTCAGCACGGCGTCAGACTCCGATCACCGTGATAGCTCCTGGCGACGTGAGCGCCTGCCAGGTGTTCGCCGGGAACGGCACCCCCTGCCCGCTCTGCGTGGCCGTCGCCACTCCGTCCGTGATGCTGAGGCTCTGCACGCCCTTCACGTAGCTGGGTTGTCCGACGACGAGGACGCCCGCCTCCTCGAGCGCGGCGAGGATGTCGTCCCAGGCGACGCTGTTCGCCGGCACGGACGACGACGACCCGCCGATCGCGTAGCTCGAAAGCTGCGCGGCGAGCTGCACGGAGACCGCGAGCTGGTACGCGGCCACATATGCCTGGGGGACGATCACGGTGGCGACCGTCGAGATCGGGAGCGCGTTCGCGGACACGGTGGCGGCGGTCGTGTTGTCGGGGACGACGTTGGTCTGGATGAGCACATCGATTGCGCCAAGGTCTCCGCCCTCGATCTGACCGCCGACCGTGTAGGAGGCTGCCGTGCTCGTATTGACCGGAATCGAGAATGTCGAGCCCGTAAGAACGGTGGCGACAAAGTTCCCATTGACGAGCGGCCCGAGCGCTCCGAGGACGCCCGAGATAGCCGCAGTCATCCCCGTGGTGAGGCCGTGGGGAGCGCTGCACGTCACGACCGCGGCGCTCGCGTTGCTGATGCCGGACACCGGGAGCTGCGCGCACCCCGGCGTGACCGCCGCGCCGCGCACCACGGACTCGGGCGTGGAACTCGCGACCACCGTCGTCACCACGCCCGTTGTCGGTGACGCGAACTCCACCGCCACGCACGCGCCGTTCGTGAGCACGTAAGGCGGGGTCTGCGCGGCGAGAAGCTGCCCCGCGGTCTCTGCGAAGTACACGTAGCTCTGCGAGGGACCGTTCGGGCTGCGGTTCGCGAGCGAGAGCACGCATCGGCCCAGTAAGCTCGCGTTGTTTTCCCAGTTGTTTCCAGAGAGGCCGGTCAGGTTGGAGCAGAAGATCCCTGCGTTCTGCGTGACGGTCGTGGTGATCTGTCCGGGCCCCGCGTTGCTCCCGATGCCGGCCACGTCTGCAAGCACGGTCGCGACCGTGCAGAGGTAGACCGTCCCGCCCGAGGTCCAGGTCCCCGAGCTGCCGCCCACCGGGGCGCACGCGAAGGTGGTCGACGTGACCGCCGTGACGAGAACGAACCCGCTCCCCGGTGTCGGGTTGCCCGGAAAGATCGTGACGCCGGTCGACGGAGGAAGGGCGAGATAGATGCTCGCGCCAGGGGCGAGGCCGTGCGGGCTCGTGGTTGTGACGATCGTCGAGGTGGCCCCAACAGCAACGCCCGCGACTTGCCCACCCGACCCCGCGATGGCGCTCGACGGGATCGTGAGGCTCGCCGCGTTCGCGTACGTGGCCGCAGTCAGAGTGTTGGCGACGTGGTACGCGCCCACGGTGTACGTGACCGAGCCCGGCAGGAGGTTGACGATCGCCACTGGCCCGCTCGCTCGCGTCGCCTGGAGGCGGGTCACCGAGTAGACGTTGTTTGCGAGGAGGTCGAGGTAGCCAGGGAGGCCGTTCGGGTTTTGCGCCGGGTTGCTCGGGTCGGGCGTGACCGGGATCGTTACCGTCGTCCCGTTCACTGCGACGAACGTCACCGTGCCGCTCGCGGCCGATTGCAGAAAGCCGCCCTGCGCCATCGTCGAAACGTTGGCGTCGCTCTGGTAGAACGTAACCGCCTGAATGGCGAGGATCGTGCGCTCCGGCGCGCCGCTCTGCCAGCTCGTCGTGGGGAGCTGTACGTCCGCCGCAACGGTGAGCATGACCCCGAGCCACGTACCCGTGCCTGGGTTCAGCGGCACCTGTCCGAAGGGCCCGACGCCGCTCGGCATTGGTGCGAACAGTTGCGAGGTGGTCATGCTCACGGGGACACCAGGAGAAGCTGGACCGTCGCTGCGTTGGCCGCAACCACCATCGTGAACGGCCCTGCCGCCGTCGTGATCTTCGCGCTCACCGTGAGGAGGCCGACGCCGGAGAGAGCGAGAGCGACCACGCACGCGAGCACTCGTTCGTCCTTCTGCGCTTCCGCGGAGAGCTTCTGCTGCGCGTAGGCGAGGTCGCTTGGCCCCATGTCGTCGCCGATCATGTCGGTCACGTTCTCGCCGTAGTTTGGATCGTCGATGAGGCGCCCGCGCGTCGTAGACCACCGACGCAGCACCGCTTCGGCGACCACCTGGAAGCCAGAGGCCATGCTCGCCGGCATCGACAGGTCGCCCGTTGGGGTCGCCCAGCACGTTCCGAAATCGATCGCGGCCTGGGTCATAGCGTGCAGCCTACAGCCCGCCGAAGAAAGCGGCGAGCACCGAAGCAGAGAATGCGTCTGTCGTCGCGAGCACGACGCATGCGCAGTCCGAGCTTGTCGGCGTCGTGCCGTCGCCCCACGTCGAGGCGAGCGCCGTCGTGACCGCGGCCCCGAGGCCCGCGCCCGTGCCCGAGTACGTGTAGCAAAAGAGCTTCGACCACGACATCGCCGCCCCGAGCTGCGCCATGAATCCGGCGCTCGCCTGAATGCTCGCGGCGAGGCTCGCGGTCGCGCTCACGGCAACCCCGATCGCGGGAGGCGCGAGGGCGAGGTCCGCTACGAGCGACGCCTGAAACTTCCCGAGCGCTTCGAGCGTCACGGTAGGGAGCGCGATCGACACCTGCGCGCCGAGCGAGGCGGTGATCGCTGCCTGCGCGGAGAGCTTCGCAGAGATGGCGGCTTCGGCCTGCGCCTCCGCCTTCGCGCACAGCGGCGTCATGTCCGCGACCGCGGAGAGGGTCGCCTGGACGACAAGCCCGGGACCGAACGTGAGCCCGTCGAGAAACTGCGCAAGGCTCGCCTGCGCTCCAGGCGTGACGGCTCCGAGAATGATCGCGTTGCATGCTCCGCTCGTCGGTGCGCCCCCTGGCCATGTCGACGCAAGCTCGGTCGTGAGCGTCGCTCCGAGGCCCGAGCCCGTGCCCTCGTACGTGAACGCGTACGCGCCGATCGACGCGGTGAGGAAGCCGGAGAGCGACAGGCCAAGCTCGAAGTTGAGGAGCAAGGACAGCGAGAGCGAGAACGAGACCTCGAGATTGGCACTCACCGACGCGGTAAAGTTCACCGCGGGGAGCGGGATGGGGGCGATGGTGAGCCCCAGGAGCAGCTCGGTTTCGATCAGCGCGGACAGGTAGAGCGCGGCGGTCGGTGGCGAGATCGTGAGCGAGGCGTTGAGCGCCAGCGCTCCGGACAGATCCGCGCTGAACTGAATCGACGGCAGTCCGATACAGAGCTGCAACTGCGGGCAGAGCAGCGGCAGCGGGAGGGCGCCGACGTACGCGAGCGTCATGCACTGTTCACCTGCTGGCTACCCTGCGTGACGACGCCCGCGATCGGTCCGCCCGCCGTGATGGTGCCGGGCCCCGATGTGGTGAGGATCGGGAGGCCGATCGGCAGAAAGCACTGCACCTGGTCGCCGAGCCTCGCGACAGGGTTCGAGCCACCGAGGAGGTTGACGACCGTGGCCGTGCCGGCGGTCCACACGACAATCGGTTGCGCGGGGTCGCCGTCGAGAAACTGGACGTGCGCGACACCCCCGTTCGGCGGGGTGTACGTGCTCACGCAATCGCTCGTGAGGGGGACATTCTGACATGTCGGCAGGCCCAGCTTTGCGTTGACCGGGGCGAGGTCCACTGTCTTGAGGCTCGGGTTAGAGATCGTGTACGCATACCGCCCGTAGAATCGCGTGGGGGAGACCTGCCGCGCGACGAACGCCGCGAGCGCGTCGAGGAAGCCGGCGGTCCCCGTGAGCACCTCGAGACGGAATTGCCCGTCATCGGTCCACACGTAGTGGACGCCCGCGCTCGTGTAGCTACCGTCAAGCTGCGGCGCAGTGAACGAGCAGCCGGGGAGCCACGAAGCGTAGTCCTCCGTGGCGACGACGATCAGACCTTCGTCCGGCCGCTGGTCGGTCACGGTAAACGGGGTGGCGATCGTCGTAGCGGGCCACGCCGTGAGCTGCGTCACGCCGGCGGTGTCGACGTACCACGACGGGATGACGCCCGTGGCCACGAGCTTCCAGAGGAGGTCGGAGGCCACCGCGTCGCCCGCGACCGTCGTCCATGCGTTGCCCAGTATCGCGTCCGCGGCCACGTTCACGCGCTCTCCGCACGCGAGCGCCACGTCGCGCAGGACGGTCGACATCTTGATGCCGCCGCTACTGCCGTACCCCTGCGCCTGGACGACCGTACGCCACCCGCCAGCGCCGCCGACGAGGCGAGCTCGCGTCTGCCCCCCGTACGTCTCCGAGCGGTAGACGGTGCCTGCGAGCGTCAGGTTGCCGACGACGAGCGCCACGGCGCCCGACAGCGCCGTCGAGCCCGCGAGCTGCACGTCTGCGGTCCAAAGCCCCGCGCTCGGGACGAGGAGCGTGCCCGAGACGATCTGCGCGCCGTTGATCGTAGAGAAGGGGCCGGCCATCAGAACTCGCTCCCGCCGCCGCCCGCGTCGTTGGCGGCGGCGGCTGCGGCCTCCGCAGCCGCGAGCTGCGACTGCGCTGCCGTGATGCGCGGATCTTGCGGCTTCGTCGGAGCGTTCGCGTTCGGGATGTCGGGGCCCGTCGTGGCGACCGTGGCGACGATGCTTGCGGCCGGCGGAGGGCTCCACTCGATGAGCTCCACCATCGCGTGATACATGCCCTTCCCGACGTACTCCGGGCCGCTGTACTCCTCGATCACGACCGCCACGAGGCCGATGGCAGCGAACTGCGGATAGTAGATCGCCAGTCCGTCGGTGGCTGTCGACCCGGGCGGCGTGTAGAGCACGTTCGCGCAGAACGCATCCCACTCCGCAAAGTCCTCGTCCGTGAACAGTTGCGAGACGATCGAGCCCTTGACCGGGGGTGCCGTCTTGCGCGTGAGCGTCGCGCCTGCGGTCCCCTTGCCGCTCTTGATGTCCCAGCCAGTCTTGCGCCTGAACCCGCGCACGCCGCCGACAGGGATGCTTCCCGGAGCCGGCACGCCCGAGAGCCTGTAGGTGAGCCATCCGTTGCGGGGGTTGTCGCTCGGAACGAGCTGCACGAGCGAGAGCGGCGGAAGCTGCGTAGGTGTCGGCGCAGGCATCAGCGTCCCCCTGAGAGCCGGAGCCGCTCGAGGGCGACGGTGAGCCCGGCGACAGACAGCTCCTTCGCGTCAGTCACCCCGTGCGAGCCCTGCACGGTCAGGTGGAGCGTTCCGATCTGCACGCCACCATCCCCGCCACCCTGCGCGGCGGGGCTCACTGCGGCCGAACCTGCGGCACCCAGGCCGCTCCCGGAGAGCATCGCGGTCATGCGCTCGGGAAGGATCATCTCGCCCGGCTTGACCGAGGCGAATCGCTCGCCACTCGCGGGCTGCGTCACGAGGCCACCGAGTGCGTGCGCGGGAGCTTTGCTCGACTCGACACCGCCCACTGCGCCGCCCACTGCGCCGACGATCCCGCCGAGTGCTCCCCCGCCGACGGCGCCATGGAAGCCGCCCGACGCTGCGCCCTCGAACGCACCCATGAGCCCGCGGATGTTCGCGGCGGCACCTCCAGCCGTTCCGGTGATCTCCTCCAACGTCGCAATGATGGGCTGCAAGAACGTGTGCGCCTCGATCGAGTACGTCTCGAGGTTGATGAAAAAGACTTCGCTCTCGGTGATGGCCTCCGCGAAGCCCTTGATGACCGTGTTCGTTCCGGACTGCACGCCGTCCGCGAGCGCCTGTCCGCTGGGCGTCCCCTGGTCGCCGAGCGAGATGACGCTCTTGATTGCGTCGGTGAGTGGGCTCGTGTCGATGCCGTCAAAAAGATGGTGCAGCGTCTCTGTCGCCTTGGTCGCGAGCGTTGAGATCTCGCTCCCCATCGCCGCGAGTGGCCCGGTGCCTCGATCAACGAGGGTCGCTGAGATGGCGTTCCCGAAGTTCTGCGCGTTGAGCGTTCCGCCCTTTAATCCCGCGTCGAGTTGCTGGACGGTGAGCCCGAGCTTTTTTGCAACCGCGTCCGCGCTCGCCCCCGACTCCGCGAGAGCTTTGAGCGGGTCGCGGCCCATCTTGAGCTGATGGTGTCCGGCTACCGCGTCGTGGATCTTCTCCGTCAGCGCGAGGTACGGTCCTGCGTACTCCTGTCCGATCGCCTGCGCGCTCGCGACGGCGAGCACCTGGTGCCGCAGCTCGTCCAGGTTCGTGATCCCGAGCGTCTGGAATTGCTTGGTCCACGTCGCGAGCTGGTCGCGCGACTGCGGCAGCTTGGACGAGAGGTCGTTCAGGAACGCGAGCGTAGGCGCCCCCGCTCCGGGCCCACTCCCCAGCGCGTCGAACGTCGCGACGAGTCGCTCGTTGACGGCGGTGACCTCGAGCGACGTCTTGACGGCAGCCTCGCCGATCTCCAGCGCCATCGCGCCGAAGGCCGCGCCGGCCGCGAGCGCGGCGCCCGCGACCAGACCGAGAGCGACGCCCGCCCCGCCCGCCGTCGCTCCCATACGCGCGAGCGGCGTGTTCGCGTTATCTACCTGCTCGGTGAGATCGAAAACGCTCTTGCGGCTCGTGTCGACGAGCGCCTGGTACTTGCGGTGCCCGTCGATGTCGCCGATCGCGTTCGAGCGCGCAAGCTGCGCCTGGTAGCTCGCGAGCGATGCCTTGCTCGCCCCGAGCTGCGTCTCGAGGCGCTTGAGCGAGGACGCTGCGCGCGTGGACGGCGTGCTCACGAAGTCCTCGAGGGAAACGCTGAACTTCAGGCCGTCCATGTTACTTGCGCAGCGCCTCCAGCAAGAGCCGATGTCCCATGAGAGTCTCCGCGGTCAGGATCGCGGCTACCCGTCCGTCCGATGTCAGCTCGCAACCGGTGACGACGTGTCGAAGCCAGTCGCTGAGGCCGTCGGCGTACTCCTCGGGGGCGCGCTCCTGACGCGCACGCCTTTTCCCATCTCGTCGCTGTCCTCCGCTTCCACGAGGCCGGTGAGGACAGAGAAGATCGTCATGAACGCGGGCCCGCTCGTGAACAGCGGGAAGGCGTCGAGGAAGCCGAGGAATGCCATCCTCGCCCGCACCAGATCCTGTTCCCCGTCGAACGCGACGAGGGAGATTTGCGCGATCTGATCGAGCGCGTCGGGCTTCTCTGCGGCCGTGTCCTGCTTCCGTCGGTAGTCGCGCACGTCGAGGCGCGTCGGGCGACGAAAGACAAGCTCGTGCCCTCCGAAGTTGATCGTGCCCGTGCGCCCAACGCGCGCGCGAATGGTCTCGTGATCCTGGTCGCTCAGCGGCATGGTCCACCGTCCGGGGTGAGGGAGGTGGACCGGTTCGCGCGAGCGCTGCCGGTCCAGGCCGTGGGGTCGCCAACTAGCCTATGGCGCTACCCTGCCTCAGAACGGCGTGCCGGTCAACGGGTCCGCGAGGTCGTCAAGCCCGTTGAACATGATCTTGAGGGGACCGAAATCCATCATGCGCGTGAGCGCCGACGTGCCGGCCTTGTCGTCGCCCTCGTCCGTGTCGAACGTGCAGCCGATGACCTGATCGGTGTACGTCGTGAGGCCCGCGCCGACGTAGGAGATGTAGATCAGGAACGGGATGTCCCCGTAGCCCGGCCCGAGCGTCGTGAGGACGTTGTAGTACCAGTCGAGGTACACCTCGGCAGAGCACTCGTACTCGTTCTCGCCCAGCGTCTTCCCGATCGGGTCGGGCGAGTTGCTCATCGCCTTTTCGCGCTTCCGCTTGCGCGAGCGCTTGATCGACTTGAAGCCGCCGGTGAAGTCGATCCCCGCGATGTTGGCGCGGACGTGACCGAACGAGCGGACGACGCCGTTGGTGAGCGGGACCTGGATCGGGCTGATCTGAGCGGCCATTAGGACGTCCCGTTCTCGATGCTGATGGTTTCGGTCATGGCGTTGACGTAGCCGCGCGGCAGGACGGAGATAACGACCGGGACGATACCGGTGGTCTGCACGTTCGCCGTGGGCGAGATGGTCGCGGTGACCGCGCTGACGAGCGGCGTCTGGATCATTCCCTCGTTGAGCGCTTGCTGGATGTTGCCCTGTACGACGTTGAGCGCCACGGGGTCGAGCGTGCCGGCGCTCGTCGTCAGAAGGTCGTCAGAGACCTCCTCGACGCCCGCGGCGTAGCCGATGTTGCACGCGACGTCGACCACGTTGCGGATCACAAGCTCCGTGATCTGCGAGCCAGGCGCGGAAAGCATCGGCTCCGTGCAGACGAAGAAGCCCGCGCCCTTCTTGGGCCACGTCATCATGCTGCCGATACGCGCCGCGTTGAGGCCCTGAACCACGCGCTCGTCGTGGTAGATGAAGCCGTCCGTGGGGTCGGTCGCGGGGTTCACGAGGATGGTCGCGAGCGGCCCGTCCTTCACGCGGCCCGCGCGGCGCTGGAGCGGAATCTGTGTCCGGCGAACCGCGTGCGACCACGCTCCAGGGCGTCGATAGGCTGGCGTTCCTCCGGCTGCGTTCGCGTACGCGGAGGGCGTGTTGTAGCAGCCCCCGTCCGCAGCGATCCGAGGCTGCGCCGTGAGGCCGCTCGTCGCGGTGGCGAGCGCAGCGATCCACGTTGCTTCCGTCTCTCCGGAGCCGCCCCACGCCACAGGGTTGAGCGTGTCGCGCAGCTCGATGATGGCACCCTCGTACTCGTAGATCGCGGTGCCCGCGTTGATCTGGTTCGCGATCGTCACGATGTCGCTCGTCCCCGAGCCTCCGTGCATCGCGTCGCCGACGATGTGATGCGAGCCGGCGCCGGCGATCCCGTACTGCGACGCCTGCCACGCGGCGTAGGCCGCAGCGACGCCTGCGCCGTTCCACTGCGGGGCGAAGGTCGAGAACTGGTACGTGTCGCCCGCGACGAGTGTGCCCGCGCCGAACGTGAGCTGTACGCCGGTGCCGCCCGCGACGCGCGACGTGAGCGTGCCCGAGCCGAGGTAGAGGACGCCGGTCGTGGCGAGCTGGATGGGCGCGCCGTAGTTGCGTCCCGCGTCGAGCGACACCTGGATGACCGCGCCGAGGGTACCCACCACGCCCGTCGTGAGAACCTTCGCCAGAACGTAGTACGTGTCCCATGCACCGTACGTGGCATCGAGGGCGACCGTGCAGACCGAGGTCGAGCCGCCTGGCGATGTCGGGACGACAGCGGTGGCTGTGCCGTGCGTGACGACCGGGCAGGAGACCGCAACGACGATGTTGCCAGCCGCGCAGACGAGGCCACCTGCCTCAACGAGAGGCCCGCCGACGAACTGGCTCTGGAGGCTCGTCGGGCTCGACGTGGCATACGGCTGGTTCACGACGCCGCCGATCGCGCAGCCGATCTTGAGTTGCACGTTCTGCTGCGGCACCGACAGAGCTGCCGGCGCGCCGTTGTCCTGCACGGTGATGGTGACGGTCGGGATCGCGGGCATGGGTCAAGCCTCCGGCGGGATGACGATGATCGTGGAGTCGCCCGACCCGCCAGCGGCAGGCGTGACGGTAAGTTGCATCGACGTGCCCGAGGGAACGAAGGCGAGCGGGTTCGTGATGACTGGCTGCTGAAACTGGTAGATGAGCCGCGTCTGCTGCCCGCGCTGCGTGAGCGAGCCTGCGCCCTTGACCTGCGACGGCCACGACACGTGGAGCACGTTCACGCCGTCGCCACACGCCTCCCAGGCCACGTTGTAGAGCGTCCACGCAAGGAGCTGCGTCGCGTCGAAGTCGCCGAAGCTGGGCGACGGGGGAACAGCGGCGCCGCTCACGTAGACCTCGAACGTCAGAAAGTCCGTCGCGGCCTGCGGACTCTGCGTCATCGCCTGCTGTTCCGCGGAGCCGCGTTGCTGGCGCGGAGCGGGGCCCAGGCCCGCGTACGGCTCGAAGCCGTATGCCTTGGCGTCTGTCGGAACGAAGACGATGCGCGGGGTCGCCACGGCCTCCGCCATCGCAACGAACTCGCGACCGAGCAGGATGCGGTAGCCCGGGAAGGCGTAATTGATCGTCCCGCCGCCCGCGTATGGGTTCACACCCTGCGATGGGACGGGGTTGCCCTGGGCGTCGTACGTGCCGAGCGAGAGCGTGTTGGCATCGATGGGAGTCAGCTCCCACATCGCATTCGCTTCGACGGTTCCCTGGACACCCTGGACCACCGCGTGCACATTGCGCCCAAGGGGCACTCCATGAGCCGGAGAGGTGACCGTAATCGGCGTCGTCGCCGTCGCGCCCGTAATCGGCGGAAGCGTGAGCGTCGCCTGTCCCGCGTTGAACAGCGCGGCCGTCATGTTGAGCGAGAGGAGCGCCACGAGTCCGCCGATCATCGCGACACCTCGCCCTGCACTGCGTCCTCGATGGCTTCGCGCCAGAGCGTAGGCATGCGGCCCGCGGGCAGGATGGGACGCGCCGGACCCTCGCCTTGCGAGCCCTTCCAGCCGGTCTGATGATCCTCCGCCGGGTGGTCGATGGTCACGCCGACGCCAGCGCCAGAGAGCGGCTTGACGAGCAGGCTTGCGCGCATCTCACCGTAGTCCGTGAGCGGGGGCTCGTGTGTCTGCGAGCGCTTCTCGATCGTCACCGGGGCGAGCGGTTCCCACGCGTTCCCGTACGGGTCCGCGCCGGCCGAGAACTCGTCCTCCAGCAGCTCCTGGAGCCGGCCGGCGACCTTGCGTGCCGCGCGAGCAGGCACGGACGCGAGGTCACGCATGCGCTGGGCGAGCTGGCCCATGCCTGCGATGTTGCCGCTCCACGCCATCAGAAGCCCCCTACGGCAGGCTTGCCGCAGCGCGAGTACTGCTGCCACCCGCGCGGCGGGTCGCTCTGCACCTGCGGCGCGTCGTGGCCTGGGTCGCTGCCGACGGGCACGGACGGCGTGACGTTCGGGTGAAGCGCCTGGCGCTCGATGCGCGGGAAGTAGCCGGGCTCTCGGAACGGCCCCCCGCCGATCGCGATGTAGTAATTTCGCTCGATGTTATTGTCGGTGCCTGCGGCCGGCGCGTAGCCGATCATCGCCGCGAGGTTGTGAATCGCGACGAACGCCGTGTGGCTCGTGATGTCACTCGGCCACGAAAGCAGCGGCATCGCGTAGCGAGCGTTCATGAACGAGTCGGCCGTGTTCGTCGCGTCCGTGCACGCCTGCGTCAACTGGGGGCCCGTCGCCAACGCGAGCAGAGCTGCGGGCGCGTAGGCCGACAGCTGAGCAGGGGTGACGTAGGGGGCTCCGTTGACGCCGGACATCAGATCCTCGTGTTGGGTCCGGCTGCGCCGGGGATGGTGACCGCTGCCGCAACGAGGCCGAGCATTGTCGCGGTGGTGTTCGTGTGGAATCGAGCGATCGGGAAGTCGAGATACTGGCCGGCAATGACCTGCATCGTCACCGGCGCCGACGTCCCGATCTGCGAGCTTGGGCCGTTGAGCGGGTAGAAGACAGCGGTGCCCGCGACGCTGCACACGGCTCCCGCGAACGGCCCTGCCGGATCGGCGCCAGCGATGCCCAGCGTGACCGCTACGGGGTAGTCGTAGAGCCTCGCGCGGACGGTGCTCACGTCAGCCGCTCCGCGCCATCAGCCAGGAGTAGCCCCAGGCCGGCGCAACGCGGTCGTAACCGCCCCACGCGTACCGGTGAGAGTCCCACACGATCGGATCGTTCTCCGCGACGCGCGGGATCGTCTTGGGGGCCTCGCGCACGATCCACTTGACCGGCTTCTCGGAGTGCGAGAGGTCGCCCATGTACCAGCGGGTCGCGTACTGGAGGAAGGGGTTGACGATGACCCGGACGCCGAGCTTGGCGAGGGGGTTGTCTGCCGCGCCGACCTGACCCGTGATGGGAGCGAAGCCGCCCCAGATCGGAGGGGCAACGGTGGCGCTCTTGACCACGAAGTCGGCTTCCACCTCCATCGTCTGCGGCACCATGACGGCATCGGGGATGACGCCTGCGGTTTCTCCGTCCTCGAACGGGATCGAGCGCATGTACGCGCGCATCGTCGTGAACGAGGCGAAGCCGAAGGGGCCGCCGACGACGGTGGACTGGCCAGCCGGCGTGTATCCGCCGATGAAGTCGTTTTGGTACGACCCCGAGGAAAACAGCGTCGAGCCGTTGTTGTACGTCGGGTTGTACAGATTGATCGGGTGGCTGCCGAAGAAGAGCTTGCCGTCCATCCCGCTCTGTCGCGTCGTCGTGGACTGGATGCCGCGCGACTCGAGCATGTCGCGGATCTCGTACTCCGGGTGCCGCTTCCACTGGCGCGCCATCATCGGCAGCATCTGCCAGAAGATCGACATCGCGTTGGGGTCGGAGTCGTCCAGGATGAAACGATCCATGTTGAGCGTCAGCTCGTACGGGATCACTTCGACCTGGTACGTCTGCGGTGCGGGCTCGTACCCCTTGCGCGAGCCGAACCATGGTTGCGGCTTCGGCGTCATCCCGATCCAGCCGTACGACTTGATCGACCCGGCCGTCATGGGGTCGACCTTCGTGTACTGCATGTACGTGAGAGCCGGATCCAGCTCGGTGTAGATGGCACCGACGGTCGTGTCGACCGTCGTGATATACGCCGCGTAGTTGCTCGGAGTCATGTGCCGGGCCCGCCGATCTGGTTGAGCTTGATGGGCCAGTAGTTACTGCCCGGGAGGAAGTTGTTTTGCTGCGAGGGGTCCTGCGGGAACTGAATCCCGAGCTTGGGTCGCGTCCCGCTCGCGCTCGTCGCGCATGCGATCGGGCCCTGCGCGTTCTCTCCACCGTAGTAGACGGTGAGCCCGTTCGTGGCCGCAGAGAGCAGGTCCGCGCCGGTGCCCGACTGGATCAGGAAGGTCCCGGTCCGAACGTCGACCCACACGGATCCGTCCGTAGAGCCGCCGACGATCCCGGGCCCGGTTTGGACGTACGTGCCGCCCGCCGGAGTGGCCACGAGGCCGGCGACAAGATCTGCGTTGCCTGGCGTTGCGGCGTTGCGAAGGTAGCCGGTCGTGGTCGAGCCGGAACCGGACTGGAGCGCGACGCACCCCGGGTAGACGGCCTGCGCCGCGCCGACGCCGTAGGCGACCAGTCTCTGGTTCGCGGGGTCTAACGGCCAACACTGGATGTCTGTCGTTGCGCCAGCCATGATCAGTACCGATCCGATCCGCCGTTTGCGGCTTTGAGGGCTTCGTTGTGTGCTTCGATGTGCGCCTCGACGAGCGTCTTGCGGAACGCCTTGGAGTCACGCAGTCCGCAGTTCGCGACAGCCTGATCGATGATCGCCAGGGTTGCGGCCGGGAGGCTCTGCTCGCTGTTCGCGGCGGTCGCCTTGGGCTTCGCAAGCTCGCCCTCGCTCGTGTAGACCATCGGCTCGCCCTTGCACGCCGTCTCCACGAAGGCGGTGAGCGCAGCGAGCGGCATCGCCTTGATCGCCGTGAGCGCGTGCGGGGCGAAGTAGCGGCCGGCCTTCGCGACGAGCGAGGCCCGCTCGCTCGCGTCCGACTTCGCCTGGAGGCTCGCGACGCTCTTGCCGAGCGTGTCGAGCTGGGCGAACTGCGCCATGATGGCCCCGAGCGCCGCGGTACCTTTGCGGCCGGTGCGGGCTTCGACGATCGACACGATGGCGCTTGCAGACGCCTTCTTCTCGTCCTCGCTCTCCGCCTTCGCCTCCTCCTCGGCCTTCGCGGCTGCCGCCTTCTCCTCGCTCTCCGCCTTCTCCTTCGCGGCTGCCGCCTTGGCCTCCTCGTCGTCCTCGCCGTCCTCGGGCTTGTCGGGATCCTCGCCGTCCTCGTCGTCCCCCTCCTCGGACTTCGTGTGCTCGATGTGCTTCTCCGTCTTCTTGTACGCGTCGAGACGCGCAGCCAGAGACGCGAGCTTCTTGGGGTCCTTCTCCGTGACGATGCGCGCCGAGGTGCGCGCGATCAGGGCGGTGAGCTTCATCGACATGGCGACGTCTCCGGTGGCACGTTTCGTTGATTTCGTGCCACGGCCCAAGGGTGGACCGGCAACGGCCGCGCTGTCAAGGGACTTTGACGCGGTGAGTCGCGACGGGGCAGACATCGCGGCCCGCTTCGGCAGCGCCTGCCCCTGCGCCGCTGCCTCGCGCGACCCGTCATCGGGTTGCAGCGCCAGGAGCAGGTCGTCGAGGCCGATCACCTCGTCCACGAGCCCCTTTCGCTCCGCGTCAGCTCCGAGGAAGATCCCGGCTTGCAGGCCCTCGATGGCAGCCACGGAGACGCCGCGCGCCTTGCTCGCGATCTTGAAAAACGAGGCCGCGAGCTTGTCGACCCGCCCTCGCTCCGCCGCCACCGCAGCGTCTTCGATCGGGCCGTGCAAGTGCCCGTCCGCCTTGCGGGCGCCGGACGTGATCAGCCGCACGTCGTAGCCGTCGTGCTTGTTCTTTGCGGCCTGGGAGATCATCGTCGAGATGACGCCGATGCTTCCAACGACGGCGGACGGCGGGCAGAAGATCCGCCTGCTACCGCAGGCGAGCGCGAAGGCTGCCGAAGCCGCCATCTCGTTGACGAACGTGACGATCTCGATGCCCGAGTCGGCGGAGATCTTCTGGAGCGCGAACACGCACTCGTTGAGCCCCGCGACCACTCCGCCGGGCGAGTCCACACACATGGCGATCTTGCTCGGCGGTGTCGCCTCGACCTCCGGCAGCGGCTGGTAATCGGCCTTGTGCCCGTTCTCCCACTCGTGCCGCTGCTGGGCGCGGCGGTACGATTGCGCGGCGACCTCGCCTGACGCCGCGTCGCGCACGCGCTGAACGATGCTCTCGTAATTGTCGTCCCAGCTGTCCGCGTGATGATCGAGCGCGTTGCGGACGTGCACGACGGCCACCGAGCCGACCATCTCGCTCGGCATTGCTCCGCCACCGAACAGCCAAAACATGCCCTGCGGGCCGTTGCGGATGTTCCCCGGATCCATCGCGAGCATCTCACCCGGACGAACGAACCGTGCCTCTGGTCGCTGCCTCGTCACTGGTCGCCTCCGGGCGCAGGTGTGGCCGGTGTGCCCGCCTCCGCCTCCTTGGGCGGCTGCGTTTTGACGGGCTCCGTGATCTTGAACTTCGGCATCCCGACGAGGCCGAAGTAGTCCTGCCCCCACTCGCGCAGCTCGGCGTCGTCCTGGAACTCGATGCCGCCACGCCGGAGCACCTCGATGCCCTGCCCGAACGAGTAGAGGCGCTTCGAGCGGTCGTTGTAGTCCTCCTGCCCCACCACGTCTTGCCACGTCCACGGCGCAAGGTTCGCGTCGCCGTAGTTGAGATACGCGAACGGCCGCGAGAGCTGCGTGTACTCGCAGAGCTTCCACGAGCGACTATCGAACTTCGTCCCTCCCCGCTCCTTGACCTCGTGCACCTTGGCCGCGCCGTAGCTCCCGCCGCTGACCTCGGTCGTGAGGTTGACCATGAGGATCGCCAGAACGATGGCCATATCACACCGGTCAATCTGCGCAGGGTGGACCTCCCACGCGGTCGACTGCGCCTCGACTAGCTCGTAGTCGTACCCGTCCTTGCCGGACCCGTCGACGCCGCGCGGAACGATCATCGCCGCGTTCGCTCCGACGCCGGATAGCGCCGCCTCGAAGTTCTGCCTCTCCTTCGGGTCTCCAACGATGGGTACATACCCCTTGCGCGTAGGCGATCCGTGGACCTCCCCGAAGCGGGCCATGTCCCTGAATCCGAAGTGACGAAGCGCCCACGGCTCGGTCACCGGGCGGATCGCGCCACGCATCCACCCGCGTTGGTTTCCCCAGGGGGTGAACGACAGCCACTTACCGTTGCCAGGGACAATCTGGACCACGGCGTCGGAGCCGATAGCCATGAATGCTCGCTTGTCCCAATCCCAATACTCGAAGATCGGAGACCACGGATAGAGCACCGGAGCGAACGCGAGTCCAGGCTGAGAGCCCCACACGATTTGCGCGTGAGAGAAGCCCATCATGGTCCCGTAGTCCTGGATCTCTCGCCTGGCGCTCCCGCCGTCGATGCGCGGATACCACTCGCGCCACGCGTCGCATACCTCGCGCGCCGCTTGCGAGTCGTTCGCTGGCTTGAACCGCGTCTCGCACGAGAAAAGCCCCGTGGCCCGCGCGTTGAGTGTGGCAGTCACGCGGTCGTCGCCAAGGATCGCCTCGCAGAGCTGCCCGGACGAGTAGAAGTGCCCCTGCTTGTGGTCGTACAGCGCCGCCCGCATCTGCTCGATGGTCCAGGTATTCTGGATGGTGACGAGCGGCACGTCCTTGTAAACGAGCTTGGCGCGCGCACGTGTGTCAGCGTCCAGCGCGTCGACTTGCAGGCCGGCGAACGCGGGATCGTCGGATCCTTGCCATTCCCCGGACTGCTTGCCCAGATCGTCGAACGTGCGTCCCCCTCGGTCGGGCCCAGGGTCTCGGTCCGAGGGGTAGTCCGGCACGGCTTACTCCGCTGCCTTGTCGCTCTGCGCGGGGGAAGGCGCGGGGGAAGGCGCGGGGGCGTCATCCCACGGCGTCGACCAGCTGTACTGGCCCTCGGGGTCGACGTCGCTGGAGCGGAGGCCGCCCACGCGACACCAGCCGCGGTTGCCGAGGTCGTGTTGCGATGTGATCTGGAGCACCCAGAGCAGGTACTCTTTCGTAAGAACGCGGCCGTTGATGAGCGATTGCACGTCGCAATCCGAGCGCATCATCATCATCTCGCCCGCGGGGTCTGCGACGATCTTGAGGCCGTTCGGGCAGAGGCCGCCGCTGTCCTGGTACTTGAGCAGCTCGCGCGGGTAGACGTACGAGCCAGCGAGGATCGACAGGAAGATCGTTTCGCCATTCGGTCCGCGCTCGCACCACGCACGCGCCTTCGTGGCCGGCCGGGTCTCGCTGCCGATCAGATCGAGTAGGCGGTGCGCCTTGCTCGGCACCGGGAGTCGCATCTCCGCCTGTCGAGCCGGCGTGATTTTGTCGTCCCACGGCCCCGGCTGCTTCGTGGCCGCCAACCCTTTGAGGAGCATGTCCGCGAAGTCTGCGTCCACCCCGGGCGAGTGGCGCGCGAGGAGCGCAGCGAATTGCTCGTTCGTGAGGTGGACACCAGTGGGCGCGGGCTTCTCTTCGGGCTTGCTCATCCGCCCAAGGTGCCACGCGTGGCACGTATCGCGCAAGTCGTGCTACGCGTGGCGGGTCGCTGCGGCCTGCGCGGAGAAGCCAGTGTAGCTCTGTCCGAGCGTCTTGGGTGCGCCGGCAGCGGCGCCGCCGAGCGCGCCGTCGCACATGCTCACGAGGGCGTCCACCTCGTCGTCCCCTTCGTCGTGGTCGTTCCCCCGAAAGCACCCGAGCCGGTGGATGAAGCCGCGAAGCCACGGGGCGGTGGCGGGGCAGAGGATGTCGCCGTCGTTCCACCGCTTGATCGTTCGCTGCGCCCGCACCAGCTTATTGTATCGCGCGGGGAGCGGCAGGACGTGTAGCCCGCGCTCTCGAAGGAGCGACACCATGCCCTTCTCGGGGCCGGACATGTAGCTGTAGATTGCAGCGGTCGGCTGCCCTTCCGGCTGCCATCGCGACTGCATCGCCCGCATGGTCGACTCGATCAGGTGGGCGTCGAGCTTGTGGCGCTGGACGTCGAGCACGTAGACCTTGCCCCCCATGACCTTCGCCGCGACCATCGCGAACCAGTCGGAGCTTGCTCCCGACGTGAACGCGAGGTCCGCGCCGTAGGCCATCCGGTAGCTCCAGTCGGGGAGCGTCGTGGGCGCGTAGGTCGCCTCGCGAAAGAGGTCCGAGCCGATCGGCTTCGGATCGTTCTGCCACTGCGCCCACCAGAGCCGCTCGCCCGGGTCCGTCTCGCGCAACGCGGCGCGGATCCGATCCATCTCCTCGAGGGTGCGGACCTCCGGAGCGAGCGCAATGCCGGCCTCGCTGACGGCTCGCTTGTGGACGTAGGTCCACTCCTCGGCCGTGCGCGTCAGGCGCCGCCCGATGGCGTCGTCGACATGGAAGCGAGACATGACGAGCACGCACGAGCCGCCTCGCGAGAGGCGCATGGTGTAGTGCTCAATCGTCTTGTCCACGGTCTCCCGCACTTCGGGACGGTCGCACTCGTGGTCCGACTCGAACGGGTCATCCACGATCAGCACGTCCACGTCAGCGCCGAGCCGCGACTGCTGCGCGCTCATGACGTCGCACCCGCCGTGACCGTCCTCGGTGCGCCACGACTCGATGAGGTCGAAGTCCTTGTGCACCTTGACGCCCTGGCGCTTGCAGAGATCGCGCAGCTCCTTGCCGATCTCGCGTGCACGGCCGATCGAATAGGTCATGTAGATGACGCGCAACGACGGGTCGCGACGGAGCCAGAGCGCCACGGCCGCGAGCACGGTCGACGTCTTGTAGTGCCGGATCGGCACTCCGACGCACACCCGCAACCCGCCGCGCGGAGCCACCTCGAGAAGCTCCACCAGCTCTTGCAGGTGGTACGGCGTTCGCCACTTCGGATCGCACGTCTCGACCCACTCCATGAGGCCCGGGAAGCCCCCGGTGAGGGGAGTCGAGGCGCCGCGCTGCCTCTCTCGTGCCGCGCGCAGCGCCTCCGGTAGCTCGACGGTCACCCGGGCAGAGTACCTCTACCGCGGTCCCATGTCCCGCGCAGAGTAAGCCTTGCTGCCCGCGTGCATGATGAGCCCGCCCCGCGCGAGCACGTAGACCTTGCCGCCCGTGTCGCGCCAGCGCTTGCAGAACGAGTAGTCCTCGCTCGCGAGGTAGTTACGCGTGCCCGCACTCGCGTAGACCTGCCCGAATAGATTCGCGACCTCGTGGTCGTGCGGCAGATCCCAGTAGCGCGGCGCGACGAGATCCTCGAAGGACAGCTCGTTGAGCTGCCTCAGTGCTCGCGTCGAGGTCATCGTGAAGCCGAACCCGACCGAGTGAGTCTCCGCGAAGCCGTGCGCGTCCGGCTCCGAGGTCACGCCCTGGTGCACCCACTGCGTCGGCGTTCGCTTGCGCGTGTAGGGTGCAGCCACCACGTCGTGACCGCTGTCAAGGAGCGCCTGGACGACCGCCGCGCCTTGCGCGTCGTCCTCCGGGAAGTTGTCGCTGTCGAGCCAGAGAACGTGCGTCACTGCGGGGAAGTCGCGCAACACCATCCCCGCGGCGCGATTGCGGGCTCGCACGACGTCGCACGCGAACAGCGCTGTACCGTCCAGCACGTCGGCGGACATGTGTCGCTCGAGGTACCGAACGAATCGATGGTAGCCCAGGGTGACGGTTGCGGTGAGGAGGTCGCCCCCGTCAAACGGAGTGGCGATCATGAGCTTGTGGGCCGTCATGCGTACCTCCACCAGTGGCCGGAGTGGCCGATCGGCAGCCAGATCTTGAGATGGCCGGTCGGCACCTCGAGAGCGTTCGCGGCCCACGCGAGGAGCGTCCAGTCAACGAGCCCGCGCCTCACTCGCACACCCAGTCCACGCACCGCTGAGGGAGCCAGCAGGCGGCGAGTCCGTCGCTCCACCGCAGCGTGAACGCGTCCTCGTTGTGCTCCCAGTGGTAGCCCACGACGTCACCGACCGCGAAGCCGAACGGCACTTCGTGTCCGTGCAGTAGCCCTGGCGGACCGAGCGCGAGCACGATGCCGCGGTGCGTCTTGATGTCGCGCTGTCCGGGCTCGGGCGTCCAGAGCACGGCCGACCGGACATCGGCGCCCAGCTCGCGCACGACGACCTGGCCGCGCATCGGACGGATGCGAGCCGGGACGGTCTGACGCTGCATGCCGGCGAGAGCCGCGAGCGTCACGCCGACCACCCAAACTCTCGCCCCACCAACCCCCGCAACACCGTGCGCTCGTCGCACGACGCCCGCTCACACAGCCCCGCCAGCTCCACCTGCGTCACTCTCACCATCGGTCCACCTCCAGCCCCATCCGTACTACCCCACGCCCGAGGCGTCAAGCCCCACGACGCTACCCAGCCCGTCGGCCCCACCCTCGCCAGGATGCCCCAGGACGCGTCGAGCCGCCCGAGCCACCCTGACGCCCCAGCCGCGCCGCTCGAGGCCGCCTCAGCCACGCCAGGCGGGAGGGCGGGGCAGGGCACGCACCTGGCGATCTAGCCTCTCGTCCGGGACTCGTCCGGGACGCATCGGGCGCCTCGAGCGGAGCGAGCTCCCTCGGAACGGGCCGGGGGTGGGTGGGGGTGGGTCACATTCGCTGGCGGGTAATGTGGGGGTGGGGCGGATACCCACACAAGTTTCCGCACAATTTTCCGCTGTCATAAGACGTCCTCTGCCCTACCTGCCCTACCTGCGATCGGGTCGCGGATCACAGGAGGGGGAAGGTGCAGTCTACATCCCACGCTGTATACGCGCGCGCGCACGCGAGGTTTCCCCGCCGGCAGTACGGAGGTCGATCCGAGGTAGGGCAGGCAGGGCAGGGTCGCCCCTCGGCCTGCGGCGGACGTGGCCCGGCCCAGGGCCAGAGCGGCCCCCAGGAGTCCACGGACCTGGTGGAGCTGGCTACCGGTCGCTGTCGGCGGGGTCGGGAGCGCCAGGTGCGGGCCGGGTGTATCGGTACGTCCGCTCGCCCTCACGGGCCTGGCGCTCCCTCGTGTACCCCAGCTCGCGCAGGCAGGCGCCCACACGCATCGACTGCCGCTGTTCCACGTCGGCGCGGCGGACGTGGAGACAGTGCTCGAGCACGTCGGCCGTCGTCACGCCGTCGCGGAGGTCGAGCGGCACGAGCGTCGTCTGCTGGTAGCCGCCGTTCGTATCGGTAACGCGCGTCGCCGGCGCCAGGAGCCACGTAGCGATCATCTCGAGCCACGGGTCCTGCTGGACGCGCTCCGCCTGGGCGGCCTCGCACAGCGTCCGGAGCCCGGGCGTGTCGACGTGCCACGGGTCCCCGCGCCGGTACCGCGCGACGGTCTCCGCCCAGATCTGGTCGCGGTCGCGGGCGATGCCGGCGACGTCGATCTTGCTCGCTGCGCGCACGGGGAGAAAGCGGCGATTTCCCGTCCGGTCGATCAGGTACTGATCTTCGTTCGTCGTGCCCCCGAACGCGTTTTGGCGCAGGAAGTCGCGGGCTCGCTTCGCGTACGGTGGGCGGTAGTGGTCGCGACGCGACGTGATGAAGTTTTTTACCCGGGTGATCTCGCCCTTACGGAGAGAGTCCAGTTCGTCGAGCCCGTAAATCCAGACCGCGCGGAGGTTATCGAGAGCATCCTTGTTCCCGAGGTCGAGCGGCGTGTCCGAGTACCAGGTCTCGACGGGTACCAGCTCACGAAACGCGCTCGTCTTGCCCGCTCCCGTCTGCCCTTCGAGCACAAGAACGCAATCCACCTGACACCCGGGCTCGAAGATCCGAGCGACGCAGGAGATCAGCCACCGCGGCCCCACGCCACGCTCGTACAGCGTGTCCGGCGCGCCGACGTACGTCACCAGCCACGAGTCGATCCTATCCACGCCGTCCCACACCAGGCCGTCGAGATACTCCCGCACGGGGTGCATGCGCAGCGTGTCCGCCGCGAGCTGCAGCCCCTGCTCTACTTCGCTCAGCGGCACGTCGAATTGGTCGAGCCGCACGAGCCACGCCCGCAGCCGCGACGAGTCGCCGTCGCCCCACACCCCGGCGACATTCTCCGAGGGGCAATCCTCCGCGTTCCACGGGGGCGGGAACCGCGTAACGATCGTCTCGCGGAACTCGTCGTAGGCCACACAGCCAACCCACAGGGGATGGTGCCGGAGGTACGTCGCGACGTTCGCCGCGATAGCCGACGTCACGATCCCGCCGTGCTTTAGCTCCTTCTGAATCAGCAGATCGCGCCACTCCTGCCCGGCCGGCCGTACGCGCCCGAGTCGATCGGGAAAGTGTCCCGCCTCGATCTGCGCGTGCTCGTCCTGCGGCTCCCCCTCGGTCTCCGCCAGCTCGTCGCGGAGGTGCGGCGAGGGAGGTCGACGCGTCGTCACTCAGCCCCCCTCGGTGACACCTCTTGCTCGCCCGAGTCGCCTACGATACCGTGCACGTCGTCCACCTCTCCGGTCGTGACAAGCAACGCCGCTCCCCCACCCCGGGTCGAGCGGCGTTGCCCTTTGGGCCATCCACCGTGCGCCTGCGCGAGTGAGCAGGTCAAGCGCCGATCCTGCGTGACGCGCAGCGTCATAGCTTCGGGTTCGCGATCCGCGCCTTGGCCTGTGCGTCGCTGAGAATCTTCCGCAGCTGCCGCTCCGACCACGGAGGCAGGCACCGCGCGTTGTACTCCACGAGCACGCTCCACGCGTCGCCGTCCGAGAGCCCGAAGTCCCCGACGCATCTCCGCGCCACGTCGAACGTCTGCCGGTTGCCCCCCTGGTACTCCACCGCGGGATCCATCGTCGCGACGTAGCGCCGGCACCTCTCGACCGCCGCGCTCCCGCTCGACACCGCGCGGGGCAGCGGCGCCGGCAGCTCCTCCCGCCGCGCGAGGCCGACCACCCACGAGGGCAGGGGGGAGCACGCCACGAGCGACGGCCTGGCGCTCGAGACCCACCGGTACGCGCGACCGCTCGGGTGCACGCTCGGGGCGACCGCGATGTAGCCCCCGTCGCACTTGAGATCGACGCCCGCAGCGATAGCCCCGTTGCGGAGCCGCACGCCCTTCGGCGCGGCGTAGACGTAGTGCCAGCCACCGCCGCCCGTCTCCGCGACAGGGCACGGCGGAAGCACCTTGTGGGTCGCTACGAGCGCCTCCATGGACAGCAGCCCCCCGTTGCGCGGGTCGATGTCGACGACCGCCAGTCCCGAGGGTCCGCACGCGAGCCCGATCCCGTGGTCCGGCCGATCCCCCCACCACTCGCGGAGCTGGGCGGGCTCACGCGAGGCGTCCTTGACGCCGTGCGGCGCGAGCTCGCCCGCGGGGACCTTCTGCCTCGGCGCGAGCGGGAACACCCACCAGCCGTGGCGGGCGTACGCGAGCGCCCATCGGAGCGGGTCAGAAGCCGGATCTAGAGCGGACACTCGTCCACCTCACTCGCGCTCGGCAGAGGGGGTCTTGCCCGGAGGAGCGCCGGCACGCCTCCATGGGCCGCGCACGAGCCCGCGCGGTGAGGGAAGTGCCACGCGTCGCAGTAGCAGGGCCGCCTGCTAGCGCGGACGCGCCGCTGTCGACGACAGAGCGGGCGCCCCGGCCGGCACCGCTTGTCGTGGACGTAGGCCGTGCACTGACACGGCTTACGGCGCGCCACGCGCAGCCCACGCCAGCATACGGCCCACGACGCCCTGGACGGTATCGACGTGCGCCCGCGCGAGCAGGTAGAGCCCGCCGCACGACGTCACCACTCGCTCCCGCGCCACCTGCTTCGGGCTCTGCTTCGTACGGGCCTTCGTCTCGATCTCGACGTAGTGCCCGCGGTAGCAGACGACGAGATCGCCAGAGCCGACGCCGAGCCCGTAGCGCGTCCGCGACCCGTTTTTCCAGGTCGCGACCCCTCCGTTGTTCCTGCCGACGAGAGCTCCCGCCGCGGTGAGCGCGTCGCTGAGGGCGCGCCCGAAGTCGGCCTCGTCGTGCTTGCGCGGCGCACGCGCCTCGCGAGCCTCCTTGCGCTTGCCCGCGAGGAACCGCCGATCGTCCGCGCTCAAAACGGCGCCCCTTTCAGCGGCTTGCCTAGCGAGTTGATGCCGACTTCCCGCAGCGCGGCCCGCTTCCGTCGCACCGCGGCAGCACTTTTGGCAGCGCACGCGTCCCCTATGGCCGCCGTGGAACGCTTCGGCTCTTTGCCGCAAGAGGCGCACAGCCCCGCCGCGTTGCGGGCCTGGCGCAGCCGCGAGAAGTCACTCCCTGCGCGCGCCGTCCGCGCCGGATCTCCGCGTCGCCTATCGAGGACTCTCGCCTTACTGCGCCCGGAGTGCGTCACGCACATGGCCTGTCCGACCACGGCCACCTCGGGACAGTTTTGGCAAATGCCTTTGGCCTTTCGCTCCCGGCGCCAACGCGCCATACCCGCCACGCACGCCGTACACTTGGTCTGTCCGGTCACCGCCGCCTCGGGACAGTTTTGGCAAATGCCTTTGGCCTTTCGCGCAGCGAACCGCTCGGCGTTGTACCGCGCCTTCTCCGCCTTATCCCGCACGCCGCACCTCCTCAATCGCCCACTGCAGCCGAGTGGCCGACAGCTCGTCACCGAAAACGCCTCGCCACTTGTGCCGCGCGATGGTGGGCTTGTGCGCCCGCGCGAGCAGGTAGAGCCCGCCGCACGACGTCACCACTCGCTCCCGCGCCACCTGCTTGCCCGCGAGGAACCGCCGATCGCCCGCGCTCAAAACGGCGCCCCTTTCAGCGGCTTGCCTCGCGAGTTGAGGCCGACTTCCCGCCGCGCGGCGCCGCGCAGGCGCTTCCAGGCGGCCTCCTTGGCAGCGCACGCGTCCCCTATGGCCGCCGTGGAACGTTTCGGCTCTTCGCCGCAAGAGGCGCACAGCCCCGCCGCGTTGCGGGCCTGGCGCAGCCGCGAGAATCTACTCCTTACGCGCGCCGCAGCCACCGGATCTCCGCGTCGCCTATCGGCGACTCTCGCCTCATCGCGCCCGGAGTGCGTCACGCACCTGGTCTTTCCGGTCACCGCCGCCTCGGGACAGTTTTGGCAAATGCCTTTGGCCTTTCGCTCCCGGTGTCGACGCGCCGCACCCGCCACGCACGCCGTACACCTGGTCTGTCCGGTCACCGCCGCCTCGGGACAGTTTTGGCAAATGCCTTTGGCCTTTTTCGCAGCGCGCCGCTCGGCGTTGTACCGCGCCTTATCCGCCTTATCCCACACGTCGCACCTCCTCAATCGCCCACTGAAGCCGAGTGGCCGACAGCTCGTCACCGAAAGTGCCTCGCCACTTGTGCCGCGCGATGGTGGGCTTGTGCCCTCGCGCGAGCGCCTCCCGCACCCATTTGAGCAGCGTGCGCGTGCGCTGCTGCTCGTCCGCCGCCCCGCCCCAGCGCCGAGCCGCAGAGAGCGGCATCCCGACGACAGTGGTCTCCCCCGCCCCCTCGCCCGACGTCGGCTCGTACTGACACCGCGGGCACGGGTAGCTCCCGCCCTCGAGCAGCTCCTTGCACACCGCGCAGCGAGCGTCGCCCTTGACGAGCGAGATGCCGCGCCCGTCGAGAGAGAACGCGCGCTCGTCGTCCGGTAGCCCGATCTGCGGGTGGTGCGAGACGCCGCGGAGGTCGATCAGTAGGCACTCCGTCTTGCCCGGCCACGGCCGCAACCCGCGCCCGGTCATCTGGAGGTAAATGCCCGCGGAGCCCGCCCCCCGCGCGAGGATCACGACCTCGGCCATCGGCAGATCGGTGCCCTCCGTCATCACGTACACGTTGCAGAGCACGCGCACGACGCCGCGCCGGAAAAGCTGCAAGGCCGCGTCCCGGTCCGCGTCCGGCGTGTCTCCGGTGACGCACTCGGCGCGCACGCCACGCGCCGCGAACTCGCCCGCGTAGCGGCGCGCCTCCTCGACGTTCCGGGCGAACAGGATCGCCTGCCGCCCTGGAGCGTGGTCGCAGTACGCATCGACCGGCCCTTGCGCGATCTGTCCCGGGTCGAGCAGTTTGTCCGGCCGGATCACGCGGCACGGCACAAGCCCCTGGGTCGAGTCGCTCTGCCAGAGCGCGGTCAGTTCGCGCACCGTCGCCCCGGTCACGAGCGCGTCGAACATGTCCCGGAGCCCCGCGCCGCGCCCCGTCTCCGGCGTCGCCGTGAGTCCGAGGAGCGCCACGCCGGGGTACTCGCGCACGAGAGCGGTCCACACCTCCGCGTCGCTCGAGAGGTGGTGGCACTCGTCCGGGATCATGAGCTTGCACGGCGGGCGCTGGTCGGGCCGCGCCACGAGCGTCTGGATCGACGCCACCTGAATCGGCGCGCCGGGGTCCGGCCGCCTCTTGCTCTGCGCGGCGATCACCCCCACGCGGAGCCCGTGCCCCTCGATGGTGCTCGCTGCCTGCTCCACAAGCTCCGAGCGGTGCGCGAGCCACACGACGGGGTTGCCCCTCGCCACCGCATCCTCGCACACGCTCGCCCCCACGCGCGTCTTGCCCGCTCCGGTGGGGAGCACGAGCACGACGCGGCGCCGCCCCGCGGCCATCTCGGCGCGCACGGCCACCTTGGCGCGCTCCTGGTAGTCGCGGAGCGAGATGGTCATGCCCGCACCCGACCTGCCAGGCGCCGCTCGATACGCTCCGCCGCGCCGCAGAGCAGGGGCCGCCAGGGACGACAGAGCTGGCGTTCCTCTCCGGTCTCCGCCCACTTCTCCGCGCCCGGGACCGTGGACGCAGCAAGGGCGTCCACGGCCAGCTCGCGAGCCAGGACGGACGTCACGCGACCCGTCCTCTCGCCCGAGAGCGGCAGTCAGGCGTGCAGGCCAGCGCTCCGCCGCAGTCGCACCCAGGACGCGCCGAGCGAGCCGGGGGCCGAAGGGGCAGGGGGCCAGGCCCGGAAGCCCTGCCAGGCGCAGCGGCGTGAGCGCACAACGCCGGCTCGGCTGGCGTCGAGATCCGCGGCCTACTCACCGCACACCCCCTCGGCAGCTACCCGCAGCCGATGTGTCGCCGAAGCCCCCCCCGCCGCCTCCTCCGAGGTGACGAGGTGGGGCGCCGCGACCTCGCGCAGGACGTCGATCGCCGCGTCCACGCATCGGCCGAGCACGGCCTGCACGGTGACTCGGTGCGCCACTGCGTACGCGCGCAGCAGCTCCGCCCGCTCCGGCGACACGCGCACCGAGAGGCACACGGTCGCCGCGTTGAATCGCTCGCTCACGGCTCGGGCGCCCCCACGACGGAGGCCACGCCCTGCAGGATGAGCCGGCGATCGTCGGCCAGGTCGACGCCGCGCAGGATCGTGAGGATCTCTCGCATGGCAGCTTGCTCGCCCGGGTCGGCAAGCGAGAGAACCGCCGCCACTCCCCGCTGGTCCACGAGAGGGAGCTCCTTGAGCGCCTTGATGACGCGCGACATCACGCGGAGCCGCCTCGCCGGGCTGAGAGGTCCCGATGTTACGACGGGCGCCGCGTCCGTCTCCGACTGCATGGTGGCCTGTTCCTCGGTGGTCAACTTGGGCTTCTTGGACATGGAAATACCTCCGTGGACCGTCCGGGAATCGAACCCGTGCACGTACTGACGTGAAACCATCACGCATGCTTATCCGGTTGACGCACAACGGGACTCCGTTTCGTTCACAGTTGCGGCACACAATGGCATTCACGAGAAAAGCCCGATCTGCCGACGAGCCGCGTCGAGCGCCGGGATTGTCTTCGCGAACCTACTCGCGCTTGTCCCGTCGAATGACGTAGCGCCCTCCGCGGTGCAGATAGCGATGCGCCGCGCAGTGTTCACGCGACCGACGTGCACCCAGCATCCGACCTCGCGACCGAGAGCGGACCACACGCCGATCGTCGACTCCTTCCATGCGGTAGAGCCCCCGACGAAGAGCCCTACTCGGGCACCAAGGAACGCGCGCACGTCCTCCGGAACCATGCCGTCCTGCACCGCGAGTAGGGCGCGCGGCGTTTCGTCGAGCACACGTTGCATCCAGCTCAGCGACTTTGCGAGCGAAACTGGGCCGCCCATCACGATGTCAGGCAAGACGGTCCAGTCAGCTCCGGGACCCATCTTGCGCAGGGCGGTCACGAAGGCGGGTTCGTCGAAGGGCCGCCCTTGCGTGTACGCGGACCACGCGCCGTTATCGAGCGCGTACCGGAAGCCCTCGTGCCTCAAACACGACGCCGCGGACACGAGTAGGCGCCACCCCGCGCCACGAAGGGCGGCCAGGTTTCGACGTGTGCCGGTTCGCGAAGCGTACGGAATCACGGACGAACCTCGCGCTGCGGGTCGCCACCATGAACGACCGGGGGCGCCTCGGTTCCGTCCTCAATTCCCGCCGATGCGAACGCCTGCGCACGTAGCTGGCACGCAGGCTTGTAGCCATCGTGCGCAACCGCGAGGCGTGCACGTTCGGATACTATTTTGGCACTCATTGGCTCAACTTTCCTCGTGGGGTGTCAACCGGATAAGCATGCCATCACGCTTACGGCCCTGGCCCCCGCATGACGCCGCGGGGTGAGGCGTGCCGCCGAGCGACGACAGCTAGGCGGTGCGAGCCGCGACCTGCGCCGCGATCCACGGGTACGTCTTCGCGATCCCGTCGCGCAGCGACGTGCGAGGCTCCCACCCGAGCACGCGCCGCAACGCCGCGTTGTCGCTGTTTCTCCCTCGAACACCCTGCGGCTTGCTCGGGTCCGTCGACCACTTGATGTGTTCGATACCGGCGGTGTACTGGACGTGCCCCAGGAGCTGCACGACGCTCACCAGCTCCTCGGTCCCAATGTTCACGGGCTCCTGGTGGTCGGAGGCCATGAGCCGGATCAAGCCCTCCACGCAGTCGTCCACGTACATGAACGAGCGCGTTTGCTTCCCGTCGCCCCACACGACGACCTCGCCGCCCTCCGCGACCTTGCGGCAGAGGGCTGCCGGAGCCTTCTCCTTCCCGCCCTCCCACGTCCCGAGCGGCCCATAGACGTTGTGCAGGCGCGCCACGCGCACGTCGAGCCCGTGGTCCTTCGCGTAGTACTCGCACAGCTTCTCGCCGTAGAGCTTTTCGAGCCCATAGCCCGGCTCCGGGTCCGCGGGCCAAGCGTCCTCCTCGCGGAGCCCGCGCACCGCCGCGTGCTGCTGCTCCCCCACCGGGTAGACGCACGCACTCGACGTGTAGAGGTAGCGAGCCACGCCGCCCATCCCGTGAGCCGCATGCCCGGCCTGGTGCACTGCCTCCAGCATGTGCAGCCGGATGAGGCTGTTATTCCGCGCGATCTGCGCGTGGTTCGTCGTGATGTATCCGATCCCGCCCATGTCGGCCGCGAGGTCGTAGACGCGATCGATCGTCCGGCACGCACGTACGCACGCCTGCGGCTCGCGCAGGTCGTCGCGCAGGAAGTGCTGCGCAGGGGTGGGCTCGAAGAGCGGGTAGTGGAGGTCCACCCCGCGCACCCAGTGCCCGTCAGCAACGAGCCGCTTCACAAGGTGGTGCCCAATGAATCCGCCCGCACCTGTGACCAAGATCCTCATCGCCTCACCCATAGAGCCTCACCTTCGTTGTACCCGGGCCAGAAAAAGTGCGCGGAGAGGTCGAACCCCTGCACGCCCATCAGGTCACCCTCACGTAGTCGTCGTCCCAGTGGTTCGCGCGCAAGAACGAGTACCCCCGCGCCTCGAGATAGCGCCGCATCTCGGCGCGCCTCGGCTCCATCTCGTTGTGCTCGATGCTCACGAAGCCGAAGGAGTAGCGGTCGAAGTCGATGCCGTGCAGCACCTCGAGCTCGCTCCCCTCGGTGTCGATCGAGAGGTAATCGAAGTGCCGGAGCGCGGGGCCGGCGCCGAGCCTCCACTCGTCCAGGATGCTCGTGAGCGTCCGCGTCCGCACCGTGATTCGCGGCTTGCTGAGCACCTCGGGCCATCGATCGATGTGCTCGGGTACGCCGGACAGAACGCCATCCGTGCAGAACTCCGCCATCCCGTCGCTGGAGAACGCGGCGGCCTCGACCCAGTGCGCGCGACGGTTGCCACGTCCAGCGATCGAAGCCCACGGGAGCGGCTCGACGCACACGCCGACCCAGCCGAGGTGGCGCTCGAGGCTGCACGAGTTGCTCAGATACTCGCCGTCGTACGCGCCAACATCGACGAACGTCCCGCCGCGCTTCCAGCCGAAGTGCTCGGCCACGAACTCGTCCTGCCCCGTCTCCGCCTGGGACCTCGAGGTCCAGTCTGCGGGCCTCACGCTCGTACCTCGTAGCTGGTGTCCTGCGACGGCATGTGGACGTGCGGGTCGAAGCCGCCTGGGTAGACACCGCCGCACCGAATCGCCTCGATCGTCTCGGAGAACGACGAGAACCACGAGCCCCTGAAGGCGCTCGCGCCGACGCACATCCACAGATCGATCACTGCCTGCCGGAGCGTCGTGGACCGGACGTCGTAGCCGGTCACCCGGACCGGCCGAGGCCCGTAGGTACGGAAGCGCGAGGCGAACCACTCGCGAGTGTCGAGGCAATCCGTCGCAAGGTAGAGCGGCCCAGCTTGCGGGCGCATCCAGTCGCCAAGCTCCTCGTTTGTCGTGTGGTGCCCGTACCGCCGCGAGTGGTCCACGTGGTCGGTGCGCCGGGCGTGGATCGCCTGGTACGTAGGCGCCTCGCAGTGGATCATTGACTGGCACGCGCCCACCAACAGCAGGACGTCGAGCGTGGGCCGCAGCTCCGCGTACGCGGTCGTCCACCCCGGCTTGGCGTCAGGAGCAAGCCCGCACGTCGGCGCGACGTCACACGGCCCTGCGTAGTCCTGCGCAGGGCCGTCGCCGATGTCCGTGAACGTGACCCCTTCGAGCGGCTCCAGGACGTCCGCCCACGTCGAGCGGCACACGCCCTCGGAGCGCGCCCAGAGCACTTCGATCTCCCCGTACTGCGAGCGGTAGCTCAGGATGGATCGGATACGATTGCAGAGCCCGCCCATGACCGCGACGCGCGGCCTCATCGGACCCTCGCGGCGTGGATGGGGGAGCCGGCGCGCGAGCACTCGTCCTGCTCGGAGAGCCAGCACGCGGGCGAGTAGCGACTCTTGACGAGCAGTGAGAACACGCTCTGGTCGTGCCGGTGCTCCACGAAGTCGGGTGTGTTCGGGCGCCTCGACGGCGAGTCGTCGACGTAGTGGTGGTCCGCCGAGTCGTACCAGGCAGACCAGTGGCGGAGGAGCGTCAGCGCCTTCTCGTCCACGCGGAGGATCCACGCGCCCGCCCAGATCATCCCCGCGCGCGAGTAGGTTCCGTGGTCGAAGTGGTCCAGGAGATCCGCCTTCGTGTAGCGACTGTCCCTGGTGCTCGGCGGGTGAGCAAAGAAGCACCCCCCGTGCTCGCGAGCGACGTCGAGGTAGCGAGCCCACCCGTCGCCCGGCGCGAGCAGGTTGCCCGCGTCGGAGTACACGAGGAAGTCGTCCCCCACCGCCCCGGGCAAGCCGTACGACGTAGGCCACGCCAGGAGCTGCGTGACGTGACGCCCCGCCAGGTACGGCTTCCAGCCCCAGTATCCGTACCCACGCGCCCCGGCAGGGGTCTGCGCCCACCCGTGGTGCGGCCAGAGCCCGAGGCACGTCTCGTCGCAGACGAGGGCGCGGAACCCGCACGCCTTAGCGGCGGCGCCCGTGCGCTGGCGAGCGTTGCGCCAGCCCTCGCCCGAGCCGAAGGTGAGAAGGTGGACGTTCACGAGCGGCCCCCGAGTCGTCTCAGGGTGGCGATCGTGTCCGTGAACGACGACCCGTGCGACCCGCGGAACCGTTCCGCCCCCGCGCAGACGTAGAGGTCGACCACGGCGTCGAGAAGCGAGCCGTTGCGGCGGTGGTCGTCGTGCGCCTGGAGCTGAGCGCCGTGCAGCCGAGTGGCCGCCACGAAGCGAGCATCCGTCCACATGCGCCGCGCCGCGTCCTGCGTCTCCCCGTTGTCGGTGGCGACGTAGACGGGCAGCGACGGCCACTCCTGCGACCAGCGCCCCCACGCCTCGAGCGGCTCCACGTTGCCCCCGTGCGCGCTGTGGTTCGGCAAGTGGTCCGTGCGGCGGACGTGCACGGCGAGCGTGCGCTGAGAGAGTAGGCTCTCGATGCGCCGCCGCGCGGTCGCCACGGGCCGCAGCGCCACGTAGGCGCGCCCCCAGTCCGCCGGGGCCCCCTCGGCCACCGAGTAGCTCTCGACGTCCCATGGACCCGCGTCGACGAACGTCACCCCCGCGAGGCAATCGAAGTCGAACACGTCGCCGAACCGCGCGTGCGACACGTACTCGTCCGGCTCCCAGACGACCGTGAGCGACCCGTGGACAGCCCGCGAGCTCAGGATGGCCCGAAGCCTGTTGCAGAGCCCGCCGACCGCGTGGAGCCTCACCGGAGCACCCGCCCCAGCGCAGCAACGGCGACCTTGCCCCCACACGCGCCACAGAGCTGCACCCCCGGCCCTCGATAGAGCGCGGGCGCGTCCAGGCACGCCGTGCAGATCGGCACTCCGTCCTGGACGAACGTCCGGAAGCGCATGAGTGCCGCCGCGGGCGCCCACGGGTTCTCGACGTAGTGGATCGGCGCGACGGGCGCGGGCCAGTCCTGCAGCCCCTCGTACGGTGCGCCGCTCCGATCGAGGTCCCACGACACCCAGTCCACCGCGGGGCTGCGGTGCGGGTGCGCGTCGTACCCGAGCGAACTGGGCACCGTCACGTCGTGACGCGCGAGCGCGGGCAGGCACTGCAGGATCGGGCGCTGGTTTGCCCACGCCCAGTGGATCGCCACGTTGTCCTCGTTGAGACGCGTGGCGATCTCGAACGGCAGCGCGTCCCAGAAGTCGAGGAGCGTCGCGGCCATCCCGGACGGGAGCAGGTACGCGGGGCCCGTCAGCCAGTACGAGCGAGCCCACCGTGCTCCCGAGGCGGCCACGTCAACCGCCCCCGGCGCCTGGCAGTGCAGGGAGATGATCTCCCCCGGCGCGGCGGTGGCCAGGGCGTCGCACGCGTCGAGGAAGTCCGGGCACACCTCCACGTCGTCGTTGAGCAGGACGACGGGGCCGCTACGGGCCGCCGCCTCGTGCCACAGTCCCCGAGCCCAGAGGTAGGCAGGCTCGCGCCGCTCCGACGCGAGCACCTGCGCCGAGGCGCCGAGCTGCCCGCACAGCCTGCCCAGCGTGGCGGCGCGCTCAGGCATCCACGCGGCGTGCGCGACGAGGACCCTCACGACAGCGCCTCTAGCCGCGCGTAAGACGGCAGGCTGCGCACGTACGCGTGGATTTCTTTCTCGTGCCTCCGCTCGTCCTCGCTCGCGGAGAACTCGAACGACGTCGACAGATCGTAGCAATACAGCGGGCGATCGATGTAGACGGCGCGCTCATGGCCCGCCATTTCCAGCATTGGCAGCATAAATGCTACGTCGTCCGCGCGATCGATCCACGTACCGCGAAAGCACAGGTCGTCCGAGTCGATCGCCCGAAAGAGTCCCGCGCGAAACGTCTTGAGGTGCGTCGCGCGCCAGCGCGACGTGCGCACGCTCTCCCCCGGCGCGTATGCTCCGGCAAAGCCAGGCCGCCCGTCCGCGTACGTGAACGACCCGTAGGTCACCCACGCGCCGGCCTGGTGCAACTCGGCGACAAGCGAGAGAGCGCGCTCGTCCGTGAGCCAGTCGTCGAGATCAACGAGCGCGACGATGCGATCGGCCGGCAGGTCCGCGATACACGCCCGAAGGTTCTCGATCTTGGTGAGGCGAGGCACCTGCTGGTCCACGCTCACCACGCGGTGGTCGACGACGACGCCCACCTGGCCGTTGACGCTCTCGAGGCAGCGCGCGCCGAGCCTCGAGAGGCCGGAGGAAATGACGGTGATGATCACGGGCGCCCCGGCACGATGAGCCCGCTCGGGCGCTTGGGCACCGTGACCCCGGCGAGCTGCGCGCGGAGACCGGCGACCATCTCGGAGCACTGCGCGTACCCGTTGGCGATCTCGCGCGCCTCTCGCGCGTCGAG
>Ga0302279_10000986_pt1 | contig 41692 bp, 32 predicted proteins | sample III_Bog_N3_3_FD_194541 | JGI IMG/M metagenome (GOLD analysis project Ga0302279, IMG submission 194541) | Peat permafrost microbial communities from Stordalen Mire near Abisko, Sweden - III_Bog_N3_3 | ecosystem: Environmental > Terrestrial > Soil > Wetlands > Peat | place: Sweden: Abisko... | reverse complement strand
CATCGGCACTGGGGAAGCTTCGCCCCGCCGGAAGACTCCGACGTCGGCACTGGGGAAGCTTCGCCCCGCCGGAAACCTCCGACGTCGAGCGGGAGGAACCTCCGCCCCGCCCGGAGACTCCGACATCGGCTCCGGCGAACCTCCGCCCCGCCGGAGACCTCTACCCCTCGGCCATCCCCGCGATCCTCGCGAACGCCTCCACCCCCAGCGTCTCGCCCCGCGCATCCAGCGAGATGCCCGCCTCCGCCGCGTGCCGCTCGAGCTCCTCCTTCGACCAGCCGAAGAGCCCCTTCCACGCGTTGCGCAGCGTCTTGCGGCGGGCCCCGAAGGCCGCCTTGACCACGGAGCGGAAGGCCTGGGTCTCGGCGGCGCGCCGGGGGCGGTGGGGGACGAGGAGCACCACCGCGGAGTCGACCTCGGGGCGGGGGTAGAAGGCGCCGCCCTTGACGGTGAGGATCTTGCGCACCGAGAACGCCGCCTGCACGAACACGGTCAGCGCGCCGTAGGACTCGGTGTCCGGCTCGGCGGCGAGGCGGTCGGCGACCTCGGCCTGGATCATGAAAACGGCGCGCTCGATCTGATCGGCGAGGCCGACCGCGCGCTCCAGCAGCTTGCCCGTGATGAGGTAGGGGAGGTTGCCGGCGAGGGTGTGCGGCGCAGGGCCCGACGCGACCGACGCCGCCCAGTCCACGTCGAGGGCGTCGCCGTCGACGAGGGTGAGCTTGCCGGACGCGATCGCTGCGGCGAGCTCGACGGTGAGGATCGGCACCAGCTCGCGATCGCGCTCGACGGCGACGACGTGCGCGGCGCGCTCCAGGAGCGGACGCGTCAGCGCTCCCAGGCCGGCGCCGATCTCCAGCACGGTGCCGCCGGGCGGGGTGGTCGCGGCCTCGGCGATGAGGCGGGCGGCGTGGGGGTCGGCGAGGAAGTTCTGGCCGAAGCGCTTCTTGGGCGCGAGGCCGTGAGCACGGAGGAGATCGGCGATGGCCACGGGGGAGTCCTAGGGTCGCGGGGCGACGGCCGGGGCCGGGGGTTCGGGAGCCAGCTCGCTGTCGCGGGCGGGCGGGGCGGGGCGGACGCGGATCACCTTGATGCCGAGGCGGCGCAGGGCCCCCTCGCGCCGGGTCTGCGAGGCGGTCGCGCGCACGCGCACGGCCTCGGCGGCGATGGGGGCCATCTCCGCGAAGGCGGAGTGGGCGCGGCTGGGGAAGAGCGGGCCCTCCTCGTCGAGGGGCTCGTCGGCGCGGGTGCGGGTGGGGTCGTCGTACGGGGGGTCGAGGGCCGGGCCGATGGGCGGGCTCGACCAGCTCACGGTGGCGCCGCCGCGCACGAGGCGGCGGACCGCGTCGCCGAGGCGGGGGAGCAGGCTCTCCTCCGGCGCGGGCGCGACGACGTGGACGAGGCTGGCGCGCGGCTTGACCCGGGCGATGTGGAGGAAGGCCTCGATCAGGGCGGCCTCGGCCTCGCGGCGGTCGGTCTCGATCTTGGGGGGCGACTCGATGCCGAAGCTGGCGAGGTAGCGGCGGAGGATGCGGTCGCGCGCGCTGCGGCCGAAGGGGGCGGCGGCCGCGAAGGGGGCCCGCGCGCGCATGGCGTCGGCGCGGCTGGCGAGCTTGTCGAGGTCCCCTCGGCGCACGTCGGCGAGCCCGCGGGCGTCGAGGGGGCGGAGGTGCTCGAGGACCCGCACCGCCACGTCGGACTCGTCGAGGTCGCTGCGGCCGGCGTCGTAGGTGCCGGTGGAGACGGTGAGGGCGTGGGCGATCTTGTGGCCGTGGCTGGGGCCGTGGTCGGGGGGGATCGCCACCCGCAGGCCGGGCGCGCTGAGGAAGAGGCCCACCCGATCGCCGCGGGAGAGGTGGCGCGTCGCCACCGCGGCGACCTCGTCGATGGCGAGGTCGAGGGGCGCGCGGCCGAGCGGGCCGGCCCAGAGCTCCACCGCGGCCTCGAGCACGACCCAGACCACGTCGCGCTCCTCGCGCTCGAAGTCGCGCACCAGGAGCTGGCCGCGCCGGGCGCTCGCCTTCCAGGCGATGCGGCGGAACGGGTCGCCGGCCTGGTGCTCGCGGAGCTCGCGCAGATCGCTCCCCTCGCCGCGGTTGCGGCCGGGGCGCCCGGAGGAGGCGACGAGGTGGCTGCGCCCGCCGCGCGGCGCCATCAGGTAGGTGGCGAAGGGCCGGGGGAGCACCTCGACTCCGTAGGGGTTGGCGAAGGTGAGGGGCACCTCGAAGAGGCCGGAGGCGCCGTGCACCTCGAGCGCGAGGCCGTGGACGCCGTGCTGGCCGACGCGCGGCGCGCGGATGTGGACCTTGACCTTGAGGCGGCCGGAGGCGGCCACCTCGCCCGCGGGGGGCTCGATGCGCACCTCGAGCTGGGAGGAGGCCACCGCGCGCAGCTTGACGTAGCGCGCGGCCAGGCTGTCGCGGTTGCGCACCTCGGCCTCGACCTCGATGACGGTGCCCCGCCCGGTGCGCACCACGCGGCGCGGGCCGCTCCAGAGCATCTCGAAGCCGGCGGCGCGGATGCGGGAGACGGAGACCAGCGTCACCGCCCGGGCGATGGCCATGGCGAGGAGCATGGCGCCGCCCCAGCCCACGATGGCCGGCTCGCGCGCGGCGACGCCGACGGCCACCAGGGCGACGCCGGTGATCGCCAGGTGAGCCGCGGTTCGCGTGGGATAGAGCTGCATGGGCGTGGAGCGGGGGCGCGGCTAGACCGGCCTCACACGGGACGGACGGCGCGGCGGTACGGGACGCGCGCCAGGGCGTCCTCGATGACGGCGTCGCGCGCCTTGGAGTCGCCTTCGACCTCGGGCACGAGCACGAGGCGGTGGGAGAGCACCGAGGTGGCGACCCCGCGGATGTCGTCCGGCGTGACGAACGGGCGGCCGCCGATCACCGCCGCCGCCTTGGCCGCCTGCACCAGGCCCAGCGTGGCGCGCGGCGAGCAGCCGAGGAGCACCCGCGGGTGCGTCCGGGTGAAGGCGGTGAGCCCGACGGCGTACTCGTAGACGTCGTCCTCCACGTGGATGCGCCTGGAGACGCTCTGGAGGGTGAGCAGATCCGCGGTCTGGAGGACGGTGCGCGCCTTGGGGGCGTCGATGTTGTGGGTGCGCAGCATCAGCACCTCGTCCTTGTGGCTCGGGTAGCTGATGTGGATCCGCACCAGGAAGCGGTCGATCTGCGCCTCCGGGAGGGGGTAGGTGCCCTCCAGGTCGATGGGGTTCTGCGTGGCCAGGACCATGAAGGGCGCCGGCAGCTCGAAGCGATCGCCCTCGATGGTCACCTGCCGCTCCTGCATGGCCTCGAGGAGAGCGGACTGGGTCTTGGCGGGGGCCCGGTTGATCTCGTCGGCGAGGACCACGTTGGCGAAGATGGGCCCCGGCCGCAGCGCGAAGGTGCCGTCCTTGGGCGAGAGCACGTAGGTGCCGGTGATGTCGGCCGGGAGGAGATCCGGGGTGAACTGGATGCGCCGCACCGACGCGCCCAGCGTCGAGGCGTAGGCCTTGACCAGCGTGGTCTTGGCCACGCCGGGCACCCCCTCGAGGAGCACGTGCCCCTGCGCCAGCAGCGCGGTGAGCATCAGGTCCACGGTGCGGGTGGCGCCGATGTAGACCCGCATCACCTCGCGCCGGAGGGCGTCGATGCGCTCCTTGGCAGCGGAAATCTCGTCCACGGCAACGGCCTGTGTCATCCGGCGATCTCTCCTGGGTTCGGGGGCGGAGCCCCCATCGCGAAGCCGTCAGCCTGCGGGGGGTTCGGGGGCGGAGCCCCCATCACGCCGCAGGCGAGAAGGACCTGGTGCACCACGGCGGCGGCCCGGGCGAGATCGCGCTGGGCGACGCCCGCCGGGCGGCCCGCGACCACGGCGCTCTCCACCTGGTGCATCATCTCGAGGATCTCTTTCAAGGCCGAGTAGCTGGCGTCGTCAAGCGATCCCGCCTTGCGGGCCATCGTCGCCAGGGCGTCCGGGGGCGGATCGACGGCGTACCCGAGCCGGGGCTGGAGCGCCTCGTAGAGGGCGCTCTTGAGCTCGAGGAGGGCCAGGCTGCGCGGCGACGAGGGCGCGGCGAGCACCGCGAAGCGTCCAGCGACGCCGCCCTGGGACACCAGCGGGGTGGGGCGAGCGTAGCGCGGCAGGGGGCTCTGGTAAGGGCGGGCCGAGGACCGCGCGACCCAGGCGGCGAGCCCGAGCGCGGCGGCGGCGGCGAGGACGAGGTGCGCCCAGCCGGGGAAGCCGTCGCGGCGGGCCTCGGCGAACGCGGCCACCAGCCCCTTGAGCTGGGAGCCGAGCTCCTTGAGGGGCGTGCCCTGCCCGCCGAACGATCCCTCCTCGGTGAAGTGGTTGGCGACGATGAAGAGGCGCCCCTGCCGCCGGGTCGCCCCGTCGTCGTCCACCAGGTAGCGCGTGAGCCCGGCCACGAAGGCGCGGTTGCCCGGGTAGCGCAGCATCTGGTTCATGGTCGCGGAGGGGTCGCCCATGGCGAACAGCCGGCCCTTGCCGACCTGACCGGCGACCGCGAGGATCACGTCCGGCTCCCCGATGGCGCGGATGCGCAGCACCGGCGAGAGCGCCGGGTGCCGCAGCCCCATCGGGTGGTTGGTGACGAGCTGCTGGACGTGCGCGACCACCGGGTGGGGCCCGGTGTTGTGGCCGGCGACGACGTCGATCACCGGCTCGGCGATGGCGAGGGCGGCGCGGTTGCGCAGCGCCGCCACCGGGCGCGAGGGCGGCGGCACCCGGTAGATGTGGAAGCGCGCCAGCGTCTGCTCCCCCTCGCCGTAGTCGTCGAGGATGGCGAGCCGCCCGCCCGCCTTCATGAAATTGGCGGTGTCCGACTCGTCCATGGCCTGGAGGGGGTGGACCACCAGGACGCCGTCCTCCGGCTGGACCTCGTTCCAGTCGAGCACGGCGACCGCGCGGACGCGGGCGGCGCCCAGCTCGCTCCGCGCGATCTCGAGCAGCTCGGATCCGCCCTCCCAGCCCGCGTCGTTGACGTCGAACGCGGCGCGCGCGTCCCGCGGGAAGAGCAGCCCCGCGAGCAGCGGCACGAGGCAGAAAAGGGCGAGGAGCGGGCGCCCTCCCAGGCCGAAAGAAGGCCCCGACGGACACCGCCGCGCGGGCGAGGTTCCCGGCTCGTCCCCCCGACCAAGCTCGCCGTGCTGCGTCATCCAGCGGCGAACATACCACCGTCCGCCGCCCGAACGGAGCGCGCCGTCCGCTCGCGCAACGCTCGACGGGCTCGGCGAGCACGCCGCGCACCGCGAGAACCTTGACCCATATCCTCTCATTGCTAGATTCGATCGTGAACGGGGCCCGCAGCCGCTATCCTCGTTCCAGCACCGGCCACGCAGACCTGGCTGCCGAGAAGGCACTGGACACCGCCCTCACCCCGATCGAGCAAGCAGCCAGGAACGCAACGCAACGAAGAAGCTGGAGGGCTTACGATGCTACCTCCGTTCATCATCGAGCAGATTCGGCAACGCGAGGAAAAAGAGCGCGAACGGCGCGAGAGCGACCGCAACCGGCCGCGCCTCGAGCTCCCCGTCGACCGCTACCCGTCCCGCCGTCCCCCGGAACCGGACGACGACGAGCCCAACCGCGGGGTGGTCGTCCTGGACCTGATCTGATTTTTTCGGTCACCGGTCATCCCAGGGAACGCCGCGAGCGTTCCCCGGCTCGCCTTGCCGGGACTCCCCTCCCTCATTTCCAACGCGCAGCCCGCTGCGAGCCCCTACGGACCTTCTCGCCATAAAAGCGGGTTGACCGAGCGGGTGGCTTCGCCTAGGTTTCGCGCCCCATTCCTGCGGCCCCGCGATGGCGCCGCTCTTTTCGAGGTAACCAGACCGATGGCCGTTCACATTCGTCTCGCCCGCGCTGGCACGACCAAGACCCCCTTCTACCGCATCGTGGTTGCCGATCAGCGCAGCCCCCGCGGTGGCCGCTTCATCGAGCGCGTGGGGACCTGGGATCCGCGCCGCCCGGAGCTCCGGCTCGACGCCGGCCGGGTCAAGCACTGGCTGTCCAAGGGCGCCCAGCCGTCGGAGACGGTGGCGCTCCTTCTCAAGCAGCCGAACGTGCTCGCGGTGGCCCCCACCGAGTACATCGCGCCGCCCGCCGGCACGAAGTGATCCTTCGATGACCTCGCAGAACCTTCTGGTCGATCTCGTCGCGCTCATCGCCCGGTCGCTCGTCGACCAGCCCGACAAGGTGAGCGTCCGTGAAGTCCAGGGCGATCGCTTCCCGCGCATCGAGCTGGAAGTTGCCCGCGAGGACATCGGAAAGGTGATCGGCAAGGATGGGCGCACCGCCCAGTCCATCCGCAGCGTGCTCAGCGCCGCTGCCAGCAAGGCCGGCCGCCGCGCTCACCTCGACATCATCGACTGAGGCCAGATGGCTCGTCGAGCTCCCGCCCAATCCCCTCCGCCCGCCGCCGTCCTCACCCCCACTCCCGTGGGGGGCGACGCAGTGCCCGTCCCTGCTCTCCCCCCGACAGAGGGCTCCCCCGAGAAGGGGCGCTTTCGCAAGGGTAAGAGCAAAGGCAAGGGTGGCGCTGCGCCCGAGGCAGCTCCCGCCAAGGCCAAGGTCTCGGCCACCCCGCCGCCGCGCAATCGCAAGCTCGTCGCCGTGGCCGAGGTGGCCCGCCCGCACGGCATCGTGGGGGAGCTGCGCCTCAAGGTCTACAACGTCGACTCCGATCTGCTGCTCCGCCGCCCCCCGGTGATCCTGCGCTTCCCCGACGGCGCCGAGCGCGAGGCCGCGCTCACCGCCGTGCGCCAGAGCGACAAGGCCCTGCTGGTCCGCATCAGCGGCGTCGACGACTGCAACGCCGCCGAAGGCCTCCGCGGCGCGCAGATCTGCGTCCCCCGCACCGCCCTCCCTCCCCCCGAGGAGGGCGAGTTCTACACCTGGGACCTCGAGGGCGCCGAGGTGGTGCTGACCTCGGGCGAGACGGTCGGGCACGTGCTCGAGGTGACCTCCTACCCCACCTGCGACGTGGTGGTGGTCCTCCGCGCCGACGGCAAGAAGCTCGAGGTGCCGCTGGTCCACAACTACGTGGTGCGCGTCGACGCGCAGCGCGGGGTCATCGAGGTCAGCTCCGTCGACGGGCTCGACTGAGACCCGACGTGCGCGTCGACGTCGTCACCCTGTTCCCCGAGCTGTTCCAGCCCTTCCTGGCGCTGGGCATGGTGGGCCGCGCGGTCACCGGTGGGGCCCTCCACGTCCGCCTCAAGAGCCCGCGCGACTTCGGCCTCGGGCGCCACAAGAGCGTCGACGACACGCCGTACGGCGGCGGCTCGGGGATGGTGATGCGCGTCGACTGCATCGTCGACTGCCTGGAGGCGCTCGACGCGGCCCCCTGGCCCGGCGACGAGCTCGCCCTGGAGGGACGCCCCCACCGGGTGCTGCTCTGCCCCCAGGGCGCGCCCTTCCACCAGCGGGCGGCCGAGGCGCTCGCCCGTCGTGACCGCATCGCCCTGATCTGCGGTCGCTACGAGGGCTTCGACGATCGCGTGCGCGGCTACGTCGACGAGGAGGTGAGCCTCGGCGACTTCGTCCTCACCGGCGGCGAGGTGGCCGCGATGGCCGTGATCGACGCCTGCTCGCGCCTGCTCCCCGGCGTGCTCGGCAACGCGACCTCGGCCGAGCACGAGTCCCACAGCGAGGCCCTCGGCGGCCTGCTCGAGTACCCGCAGTTCACCCGCCCGGTCGAGTACCGCGGCGCGCGCGTCCCCGAGGTCCTCCAGAACGGCAACCACGCGGCCATCGACGCCTGGCGACGCGCCGAGGCCGAGCGCCGCACCCGCGAGCGCCGCCCCGATCTCGTGGCCGGTCGCGCCGGGGCGCCCGCGGCGAGGCCCCGACCGTGACCCGCGTCGCCGTCGCGCTCGTCCACCACCCGGTGCTCGATCGACAGGGGGACGTGGTCACCACCGCGATCACCAACCTCGATCTCCACGACCTGGCGCGCAGCTCCCGCACCTACGGCGTGGAGGCGGTCTTCATCGTCCACCCCATCGAGGCGCAGCGCCTCCTGGCCGAGCGCGTCCAGCAGCACTGGGTGGACGGGTCCGGCAAGCGCCGCATCCCCGACCGCGCCGCCGCCATGGAGCTGCTCCGGGTCGTCCCCGCGCTCGACGACGCCTATGCGGCGCTGGGGGGGCGGGCCGCCATCGAGGTGTGGACGACCGCCGCGTCGGCCCGCGGCGCAGACGTCACCACGTACGCGGCCGCCCGCGAGCGGCTGGCGCAGGCGGACCGGCCGGTGCTGATCTTGTTCGGGACCGGGTGGGGGCTGGCGAAGGACGTGGTGGCCTCGGCCGAGGTGCGCATCGAGCCGATCCGCGCGCGCGCCGAGACGGGGTACAACCACCTCAGCGTGCGCGCCGCCTGCGCGATCACCCTCGATCGCCTGCTCGGCTGAACACCGCTACGGCTTGAGCTGGTACGGCTTGACCCCGTTGAAGGTCAGCGACGTGACCGAGTCCGGGTAGACCTGCACCTTGACGTACCCCAGGGTGGTGACCTGGCCGCCGACGAGGCCGAGCGCCGCGACGGTCGCCGGCCCGGGGGCGATGTCGAGGGCGGCGTAGAGGCCGAGGGCGGTGGTCGCGGTCGCCGACGAGTTGGGCAGCGGGTCGGACTCGTCGGAGGTGAAGTAGGTGAGCTGCTTGCGCGCCACGTCGGTGTCGGCCGTCGCCCCGATGAGCCGCACGTCGCCGCAGTCGTGGACCTCGCCGGCGATGGCGCCGTTGCCCGCGGTGATGGGGGCGCCGAGCGCCGACTGGGCGATGGCGCCGTAGTCGTCGGAGGCGAGCGCGCGCACGTCGTGGGTCCACACGCCGGCCTTCACGTCGGCGGTGGGGATGTAGTTGTTGTAGTCGTAGAGGGGCGCCCACATGGCACCCTTGGTGAGGACGATGAGCTGCGTCTCGCTGGGCACGTCGGGGTACGTGTAGTTGCACTCGTAGATGGTGCCGCAGTTGGTGTCGGTGACGGCGACGCTGTTGGTCGTGCAGGTCGCCGGGGTGGTGACCGCGGTCCCGACGAGCGCGCCGATGGATGCGTCCGCGTTCACGGTGTGGACCTCGATGGTGAGGCCGGTCGAGGCGCAACCGTGCGCGAAGATCTTGGCGACCCCGCTCATCGTGACCATCGCGGAGGTCCCCGCCGTGGGGTAGCCGGAGGCCTGGAAGCAGCCCAGATCGGGCGGGCCGCTGCCGGCGAACTCCATCACGCTGGTCGATCGCGTCAGCGCGGTCGTCGGGCTCGGCAACGGGACCCCGCACACTTGCTCGCGGTCGGAGGGCGACACCAGGGCGCAGTCGATGGTGGACGAGTCCCAGGTGCAGAAGTCGGAGCCGGGCGCGGCGGCGAGATCGCCCGGGCAGGTGGACTGACCACCGCTGCCGGAGCTGGTGGCGCCCGAGCCGGAGGCGCCGGAGCCGCTGTTGCTCGAGCACGCCGCCGCGAAGCAGAGGGACAACCCGGCGCACAGCGCCGGAAAGAGGAAGGTGCGCATCGTGAACCTCGGTGAGGAGCCGCAAGGGAGGGGGGTCGGCCCGCGATCGGCTACGCTATCCGAAGCCGCCGTGAATCGCCAAGACCGATGACCCCGCCCGGCAGAACCACGTCGCCGGCCGACGCGCGAGACGGGCCCTCGGCCGACGGCCTACACGGCCTACCCGAGCTCGCCGACGTGACGGCGCGCGTGCGGGCGAGGGCGGGCGAGCTCGGCTTCGACGTGGTCGGCGTCGCGGCCGCCCACCTCCCGCTCGGCGTCGATCACGATCGCTACCGGGCGTTCGTCGAGGAGGGCCGGCACGGCGCCATGGGCTACCTCGCCGAGAGCGTCGAGGCGCGGCGGCGGCTCGACACGGCCGACATCCTCGAGGGCGCGCGCAGCGTGGTCTGCGTGGGGCGACGCTACGCCCGGCCCCGCGCCGACGAGGAGCGCGATCCGCCGGTGGCCCGCGCGATCGCTCGCTACGCGCGCGGGCAGGATTACCACGTCTTCCTCCGCAAGAAGCTCCGCCGCCTCGCCGACTTCATCCGCGCGCTCGGGCCGGGCGTGCGGGCGCGGGTGCTCTCGGACATCGAGCCCGTCCTCGAGCGCGCCTGGGCGGCCCGCGCCGGGCTGGGCTTCGTCGGCAAGAACGGCCTCTTGATCACGCCGGGCCAGGGCAGCTACCAGCTCCTCGGCGAGGTGGTCACCACGCTCCCGCTGGTCCCCGACACGCCCATGGCCGAGCGCTGCGGCTCGTGCACCCGCTGCCTCGACGCGTGCCCCACCTCCGCGTTCACCGCGCCCTTCGTCCTCGATCCGCGGCGCTGCATCGCCTACTGGACCATCGAGCAGCCCGAGGCTCCCCCCGCGGAGCTGCGCGAGGCCATCGGCGAGCACCTCTTCGGCTGCGACGACTGCCAGGACGTCTGCCCCTTCAACCGCACGGCGCCCCCGCCCGCGGCCGCGACCGCGCCCTTCCGGCCCCTGCCTCGCTGGGAGGAGCTCCAGCTCGCGGACCTCACCGGCGTCCCGGAAGAGCGCTGGGAGGAGGTGGCCAGCGGCACGCCCCTGCGGCGCGCCGGCCGCGGAGGGATCGCCCGCAACGCCGCGCTGGTCGCCGCCAACCGGATCCGCCGCGGCGAGGGCGGCGCGGACGAGCGGCGCGCCCTGGACCTCGCGGCCGATCACGACGACCCGGCGGCGCGGGAGATCGGACGCTGGGGGCGGGGCCCCGCTTGACGCCCGTGCCCAGGCCTCTCACTAGGGAGCCGCGCATGCTCCGGGAGCTCTTCGACGATCTGCGGCACCACGACTCGGCGCTGTGGCGCCGCGCCATGGAGGCGGGCGTCGCCCACGGTCCCGACGCGTTCGTGCGCTACAGCCCGCCGCTCTTCGGGCTGGCGTTCGCCGCGCTCCTCCCGCGCCACCGCCGCGCCGTGCGCGACAACCTCCAGCGCGCGCTCGGCGCTCGCCCGGCGCTCCGCGAGGGCTGGGACGTCGCCCGGCTCTTCGCCAACTACGCCTCGTCGCTCACCGACGCCTTCATCGCGGGCAGCGACCGGGCGGCCCCGCTCCAGGTGCGGTGCTCCGACGAGGCCACCCTGCGGCGCATCCAGGACGAGGGGCGGGGGATGATCCTGGCCACCGCGCACACCGGCGGCTGGCACGTGGCCGGGCTGGGGATGGAGCGGCTCCTCCACTGCGAGATGCTGGTGGTGATGCGGCGCGAGCGCGATCCGCGGGCGCAGGCGCTGCAAGAGGCGGCGCGGCAGCGCGCGGGGGTGCGCTTCGCGTACGTGGGCGACGACCCGCTGGAGGCGCTCGGTCTCCTCGGGCACCTGCGCCGCCGCGGGGTGGTGGCGATGCAGATGGATCGCGTCCCCCCCGGGATGCGCGGGCGGCCCGGCCAGCTCTTCGGCGCCCCGTTCCAGGTACCCGAGGGCCCGCTGCGCCTGGCGGCGGTCAGCGGGGCTCCCCTCGTGCCCGTTTTCACGCGCCGCCTGGGCTACATGGACTACGACGTCGAGGTGGCGCCGCCCATCCACGTCCCGAGACGCCCGGCGGCGGCCGACCTCGACGCAGCCTCCTCCGCCATTCTTCGCGCAATGGAAGCGTTCGTGCGCGCAAACCCGACGCAGTGGTTCCACTTCGAGTAAAGAGACCCCACGCATGGCCCGTCTCCTGGTCGGACTCCCCACTCTCCAAGGCGATCTGTCGAAGTACGCGACGCGCTTCGACATGGTCGAGCTGCGCCCCGTCGACGTCGCGCTCCCCAAGCCGAGCACCCTCCGCAAGTGGCGCAAGGCGGTGCCGCCGTCGTTCGTCTTCAGCGTGGTGCTCCCGCGCGTGGTCGGCGAGCTCACGCCGGGGCCCGCGCTCGACGAGGCGGTGACCATCACGCTCGAGGTGGCCGCCGCGCTCGAGGCCCGGTGCGTCCTCCTCCAGACGCCGGCCACGGTGCGCCCCACCGCCGCCAACAAGAAGCGCCTCGCCGCCGTCTTCGAGCGCATCCCGCACGAGGGTACGGTCCGCTGCTGGGAGCCCTCCGGCCTCTGGGAGCGGGAAGAGGTCCTCGCCACGGCGCGAGCCGTCGGCGTGCTCCCTGTCTTCGACGCCGCCCGGGAGCAGCCCGGGGGCGGCCCCATCCTCTACACGCGCCTGCGCGCGCTCGGCAAGTCGACCGCCCTGGGCGCGGCCGCGCTGGAGCGCGTCGCGGAGCGCCTGCGCCGCCGGCGCGAGGCGTTCGTCATCGTCGAGGGCCCCGGCGAGGCCTCCCGCATCCGGCAGGCGCTGACCCACGAGCTGGCCCGCTTGCCGGCCCGATCGAGCGGCGTCACCGTGGTGCGCCCCGGCACCTCGACGCTCGTCGCCGAGGACGAAGAGCAGTGATCCGCGGGGCAGCCGCGGCCGCCAGTGACAGCTCCGCCGCCGCCGCGGCGCAGGCCGTGATCGAGGCGGGTGGCAGCGCCGTCGACGCGGTCATCGCCGGCTTCTTCGGCGCCGCCGGCGCCCACCCGGGCGTGCTCTTCGCCCCCGCCATCGCGCTCGTCGCCGGCTTCGGCGCCGGGGGGCGCGTCTTCGACGGCCGCGCCGCCCAGCCCGGGCGGGGCGCCCCTCGCCCGCGCGGGTTCGTCGACGACGCCGGCATCCCCGGCGGCGCGTACGTGGCCGTGCCGCGATCGATCTCCATGCTGATGCTGCTCTCCAGCTACCTCGGCAAGGGCTCGCTGGGCGAGCTGGCCCGGGACGGCGTCACCGCCGCCGAGGCAGGGGGCGCCACGGCGCGCGCCGACCTGATCCGGAAGGTGGGCGCCGGCGGCGTGCTGGCGCTGCGCACCACCGAGGTCTCGCGCGCGCTCCTCGCCGTGGGCGGGACCGTGGCGGGCGGCGCGCTCACCGCTGAAGACATCGACGAGGCGGCCCCCGGCGAGGCGGAGGCCACGGCCACCACGCTGGGCGAAGGCGCCTCGGCGATCACCGTCTACACGCCTCCCTTCCCCGTTCCGCTCGACGCGGGCATCCTGGGGAACGCCCGGGAGCGTTCCCCGACCGGAGCGGAACGCGGCGACTCGGAAGCCATCGTGGCCTGCGACTCCCGCGGCCTCTACGCCGCCATCGCCTACGACCCGGCCCGCGGGGGCGTCGCGGTCCCGGGGCTCGAGGTGACGCTGGGTCGCTGGGCCGTTCCGGTCCGCCGCGGGGTGACCCGCCTCGCGCCCGGCACGCTCCTGCCCGCGCCCGCGCCGGTCGCCATCGCGGTGCGGAACGGTGGATTCGCCGCGGCCGTCGGGCTCCCCGGCCGGCAGCGCATCGAGATCGACCTGGTCGCCGAGCTGGTCCGCGGCGCGGCGATGGAGACGGCCCTCGCCGATCTGCGCGAGAAGGCGGGCGGCCGCTCCGCCGTCGCCGTGATCACCGACGGCAAGACCGCGCGGGCGGCGTTGATGTCGTGACCCGTCACGCTGCGGAACGCCCGAGAGCGTTCCGCGACCCGGCGGCCCATCCTTCAGTGAAGACCAGCGTCGGGAGGAATCGCGCAGCCTCCCGCTGGTACTAGTCAGGCCCCTACCTTCGTGGTAGTGGCCCGCGCGCAATCGGCAACGCCCCGCATCGCGCGGGAGGAGGCCCCGGCTCCATGTCTTCTGGAAAGATCGCTCAGGTCATCGGCCCCGTCGTCGACGTCGACTTCCCCCCGGGCCAGTTGCCCAAGATCCTGAACGCCATCACGGTCAGCAACCCGAGCATCTCGGACCGGGCGGACAACCTCACGCTGGAGGTCGCGCAGCACCTCGGCGAGTCGATGGTGCGCGCCATCGCCATGGACTCGACGGACGGCCTCGTCCGCGGCATGGAGGTTCGGGACACCGGCAAGCCCATCATGATGCCCGTCGGCAAGGAGGTCCTCGGCCGGATCCTCAACGTCGTCGGCGAGCCCGTCGACGGCGGCCCGCCGCTGAAGCGCGACAAGACGCTCCCCATCCACCGCGAGCCCCCGAGCTTCACCGACCAGTCCACCAAGGTCGAGGTCTTCGAGACGGGCATCAAGGTCATCGACCTGCTCGCCCCCTACCGCAAGGGCGGTAAGATCGGCCTCTTCGGCGGCGCCGGCGTCGGCAAGACGGTGCTCATCCTCGAGCTCATCAACAACGTCGCCAAGGCGCACGGCGGCGTGTCCGTCTTCGCCGGCGTCGGCGAGCGCACCCGCGAGGGCAACGACCTCTTCCTCGAGATGAGCGAGTCCATGCTCGACACCGGCGAGCCGGTCATCTCCAAGACGGCCCTGGTCTTCGGCCAGATGAACGAGCCGCCCGGCGCCCGCGCCCGCGTCGCCCTCTCCGCGCTCACCTGCGCCGAGTACTTCCGCGACGAGGAGGGGCAGGACGTGATCCTCTTCGTCGACAACATCTTCCGCTTCACCCAGGCCGGGTCGGAGGTGTCCGCCCTCCTCGGCCGCATCCCCAGCGCCGTCGGGTACCAGCCCACCCTGTCGACCGAGATGGGCGCCCTCCAGGAGCGCATCACCTCGACGACCAAGGGCTCGGTCACCAGCGTCCAGGCCATCTACGTGCCCGCCGACGATCTCACCGATCCCGCGCCCGCCACGGCCTTCGCCCACCTCGACGCCACCACCGTGCTCTCGCGCGCCATCAGCGAGCTGGGCATCTACCCGGCCGTCGATCCGCTCGACTCCAGCTCCACCATGCTCGACCCGCAGATCGTCGGCGAGCGCCACTACGGCGTGGCCCGCAAGGTCCAGCAGACCTTGCAGAAGTACAAGGACCTCCAGGACATCATCGCCATCCTCGGCATGGACGAGCTCAGCGAGGACGACAAGCTGGTCGTCTCCCGCGCCCGCAAGGTGCAGAAGTTCCTCTCGCAGCCGTTCTTCGTGGCCGCTCAGTTCACGGGCCTCACCGGCAAGCTGGTGAGCCTGAAGGACACCATCAACGGGTTCGAGGAGATCATCGAGGGCAAGCTCGACCACATCTCCGAGCAGGACTTCTACATGGTCGGCGGCATCGACGAGGTGAAGGCCAAGGCTGCCAAGGCGGCCTGAGTCCTCCCCGGGGGACGCCACCACGCGTTCCCCGTTCCCCGACCTATCGGGGGAGCGCCCGAGAGCGTTCCCCGACGTTCCCCCCCGCCCATCACGGAGACGAGGCGACGATGGCAGCTTCCGAGACGATTCTTCTCGAGATCGTCACGCCCACGGGCGTGGCGCTGCGCGAGCACGTGAGCGAGGTCACCGCGCCCAGCGTGGCCGGCGAGTTCGGCGTCCTCCCCGGCCACCTGCCGCTCCTGGCGGCGCTCCGCACCGGCCTGGTGAGCTACCGCAAAGACGGCCAGGACGGCCGCGTCGCCGTCCACCAGGGGTTCGTCGAGGTGGCCCACGACGTGGCGCTCCTGATCACGGAGCGCTGCATGAAGAAGGACGACGTCGACGTGGTCCGCGTCCGCCTCCGCCTCAAGGAGGTCGACCAGGAGCTCGACCACTGGCAGGGCGATCTCACCGACCCCAAGCGCCGCGAGCTCATCGAGGAGGAGCAGTGGCTCGCCGCCCAGCTCGAGCTGATCGGCGACGCGCCCCCGCCCACCGTCCGCGAGGACACCCGCTTCCTCCAGGACCACGCGGAGGCACCGAGCGAGGCCGAGATGGTCGAGTACCAGCGGGCCGACGAGAGCATGACGGACACGCACACGACGGGCGGCCCCTTCGGCGGCGCCGACTAGTCGACGAGTCGCGATGGGGCCGCGAGCGGCTCCAGACCCCGGGCTCCTGCGGAGCCCGGTCATCCTGTCCCCTCCTGAACCGAGTCGAGCCACGCCGAGCCGTTCCGGGCTTGCGTTGCTCCGTGGGCGCGCGACAATGGTCTCCCTTTTCGCGCACGTATGATCTCTCCCGAAACGATCGCCCTGGTGAAGGAGCGCACCGACCTCGTCGCCCTCGTTGGCGAGACGGTGAAGCTCGTCCGCCGTGGCCGCAGCTTCGTGGGCCTCTGCCCCTTCCACCAGGAGAAGTCGCCGAGCTTCCACGTCAACGCGGAGCGCGGCTTCTTCCATTGCTTCGGCTGCAAGGAGAGCGGCGGCGCGGTCGACTTCGTCATGAAGGTCGAGGGCCAGACGTTCCCCGAGGCGATCCGCATCCTGGCCGACCGCGCCGGGATCGAGGTCACCGAGACGCTCACCGATCAGGAGCGGCGGGAGGCGAGCGCTGCGCGCAAGGGCAAGGAGGACCTCTACGCGGTGAGCAACGCCGCCGCGACGTTCTTCGAGCGGTCCCTGCGCGGCAGCGCCGCCCACCCGCTCGCCCACCACGCCCACGCGGAGCTGGTGCGGCGCGGGCTCCCCTTCCCCGACGGCAACGATCAGGTCGGCGAGGCGGCGCGCATCGGCGACACCCTGCAGGCGTTCCGCGTCGGCTACGCGCCCTACGGCTGGGACGCGCTGGTGGGCTACCTCCGCCAGCAGGGGATCTCGCCGGTGCTCGCCGAGAAGGTGGGCCTCCTGGTGCCGCGCACCTCGGGCTCCGGTCATTACGATCGCTTCCGGCACCGGCTGATGTTCGCCGTCAGCGACGCGATGGGGCGCGTCATCGCCTTCAGCGGACGCGCCCTCCCCGATCCCTCCCCGGACGAGCTCGCCGCGCTGCACATCACCGGCCCCAGCGCCGGCCCGGATGGGGCGCCGGCCAAGTACATCAACAGCCCCGAGTCCCCCATCTACACCAAGGGCGAGCACCTCTTCGGGCTGCACCAGGCCCGGCAGGCCATCCGGCAGGGCGGCGAGGCGATCCTGGTCGAGGGTAACTTCGACGTGGTCGCGCTCCATGCGCGCGGCGTGGGCAACGTGGTGGCTCCGCTCGGCACCGCGTTCACGGCAGCGCAGGCCAAGCTCCTCAAGCGCTTCGCACCCAGCGTGATCGTGCTCTTCGACGGGGACGCCGCGGGCCGCAAGGCGGCGCGGGCCGCCCGCTTGCCGTGCCGCGAGGGCGGGCTCGACGCCAAGGTGGCGAGGCTCCCGCGCGGCATCGACCCCGACGACTTCGTCCGCGGCAGCGGCGCCGAGGCGCTGGAGCGCGTGCTCAAGGGCGCGCGGGGGATGCGCGAGCACCTCATCGAAGATGCGCTCGACGGTGACGCCTTCCACAACGGATCGATCGAGGAGCAGCAGGCCCGGCTCCGCGCCGTGCTCCAGATCCTCCGCGAAGAGAACGATCCCAACATGCGCGCGCAGGTCAAGACCTATGCCGACCAGCTCTCCTCGCGGCTGCTGGTCCACGGCAAGCCCCTTGCCAACCTCCGCGAGCTCGAGTCCGCTCTCGAGCAGGCCATCTCGTCCGGCTCCCGCCCCCTCCAGGAGCGGCCCGAGCAGGAGCTGGTCACCCACGAGCACGCCCGATCACGGGCCCGCCACGAGGACATCGCCCTCAATATTCTGGGCGCTCTCCTCGATTTCCCCGAGCTTCTCCACGATCCCGAGATCGAGCCGGCCCTCGCCTCGCTCGACGGCGAGCTCGCCCTCACCGTCGCTGCGCTGCGTCGAATCCTCGAGCTCCATGCGAACACCGGGCCAGCGCCCTCGTCCCACCTGACCTCCCTCCCTGGTCACCCGGCATCCCAGACGCAGGAGCCGGGCCCGGAAGTCGTGCATCGCTCCCTTGAAATAGGGGTTTACGCCGACGAATTTCTTGCGCAGATCCCCCGTCCGATCCATTCATTCGCGGTTGGACGGCTGGCCTCGCCTGCGTTCGAGACCGTAGACGTGGCTAAAAGCGTGGCGCTAGACAACGCGAGAAAGTTGAGCAGCTTGAGCTTAAAGCGCGAGAACGCGGCCGAGATCGAGCAGCTCCATCGAGTCCAGGCGCAAGGCAACGCGGACGAGGAGAACGAGCGCCTGCGTGCCGCGTTCGCGCGCGCAGGAAAGAGGCACGGGCTGTCGTGAGCGACTGTGATGGTGGCGGGCAGAGATTCAACCCGGCGCAGGCGCGCCCAGGGTTTCTTCGATCAGGGAGCGGCGAGCCGCTCTCCGACCAGTTCAAGCTGGGGGGCGCGAGCGCGCGTTCCCCGACACTTCGGGCGCCGCGAAGGCTAGAGTGGAGCGAGAGGTAATGCCGAGCAAGGCCAAGCAGACTGCCGGTCGCGCGGGTGGTACGGGAGCGTCGAACGGCGCCGGAGGCCGCGCCGCGGGGCGTGACGGTGGGAGGCACGACTCGTCGCCCCCCCGCTCCGAGAACCGCGGTGAAAACCGCAGCGAGAAGGACCGAAAGGCCCTCGAAAAGCTCGTCGAAACGGGGAAGAGCAAGGGCTTCCTCACCTACGACGAGGTCAACGACGCGCTCCCCGCCGACGTCGCGCCCGACCAGCTCGACGACGTGGTCGGTGCCCTCGGCGACGAGGACATCGAGATCGTCGACGGCGCCACCCAGGTCAAGATCGCGCCCAAGCGCATCGCCGACGAGGAGGCGGGCGAGAAGAAGCTCGTCGCCACCCCCGACCGCGAGGAGGAGGACGTCGACTACTACTCCAAGTCGAACGATCCCGTCCGCATGTACCTCCGCAAGATGGGGAGCGTCTCGCTCCTCACCCGCGAGGGCGAGGTCGAGATCGCCAAGCGCATCGAGGTCGGCGAGCAGAAGGTCAACTCGGCCATCCTCGACTCCCCGATCGCCGTCCGCGAGATCATCGATCTCGGCGAGAAGCTCCGGAAGCACAAGATCCGGGTCAAGGAGCTGATCAAGGACGCCGAGAGCGACGACCAGGAGTTCGACGAGGAGGAGGCGGACCGCCGCATCATCCGCCTCATCGACAAGGTCAAGCGCCTCGACAAGAAGAAGCTCGATCTCCTCGAGGAGCGCAAGGAAGCCAAGAGCGACTCGCGCCGCCGCCAGATCGACGTGGAGGTCATCGAGACCACCAGCGAGCTGGTCACCACGCTCGAGGAGATGCGCCTCAACAAGAAGACGATCGACAAGATCGTCCAGAAGCTCAAGGGCCTGATCTCCAAGGTGGAGCGCGCCGAGGCGGGCGCCACCGAGCTCGAGCGCCGCACCGGCCTCGGCTCCGGCGAGCTCAAGCGCGAGCTCACCAAGGTCAAGGGCAACCGCATCGCCGAGGCCCGCCTCGCCAAGAAGCTCGGCGCCTCCCGCGAGGAGCTGCTCGACTTCGAGTCGACCATCAAGAACGCCCAGAAGGGCCTCAAGAAGGTCGAGGAGGAGCTCAACATCGACGTCAACGCCATCCGGCAGACGTACGAGAGCATCCGCGAAGGCGAGCGCATGGCCGAGCGCGCCAAGGCCGAGCTGGTCGAGGCCAACCTCCGCCTCGTCGTCTCCATCGCCAAGAAGTACACGAACCGCGGCCTGCAGTTCCTCGACCTGATCCAGGAGGGGAACATCGGCCTGATGAAGGCCGTCGACAAGTTCGAGTACAAGCGCGGCTACAAGTTCTCGACCTACGCCACGTGGTGGATCCGGCAAGCGATCACGCGCGCCATCGCCGATCAGGCGCGCACGATCCGCATCCCCGTGCACATGATCGAGACGATCAACAAGCTCATCCGCACCTCCCGCTACCTCGTCCAGGAGTACGGCCGCGAGCCGACCCCGGAGGAGATCGCGGAGAAGATGGAGCTGCCGCTCGACAAGGTCCGCAAGGTCCTCAAGATCGCCAAGGAGCCCATCAGCCTCGAGACCCCCATCGGCGAGGAGGAGGACTCCCACCTCGGCGACTTCATCGAGGACAAGAGCGTGCTCTCCCCCGCCGAGGCCGTCATCAACATGAACCTCGCCGAGCAGACCCGGAAGGTGCTCAAGACCCTCACTCCCCGCGAGGAGAAGGTCCTGCGCATGCGCTTCGGCATCGGCGAGAAGAGCGACCACACCCTCGAGGAGGTCGGCCAGGACTTCGAGGTCACCCGCGAGCGCATCCGCCAGATCGAGGCCAAGGCGCTGCGCAAGCTGCGCCACCCGAGCCGGTCGAAGCAGCTCAAGAGCTTCATCGAGAGCTAGAACCGCCGGGCGGCCGGGTTCTTCCCGCGGTCATCCTGGGGAACGCCCGAGAGCGTTCCCCGACCGGCCATCCTGGGGAACGCCCGAGAGCGTTCCCCGACTTCCCCTCCAGCTTGTCCCGTGCCGAATGGCGAGGGAGGAACGTGAAGTGCCGCTTCACGCTCCTCTTCTCGCCGCTTTTGCGTGCGCTGGAGGCCGGAATCTCCCCGCTAGCGATCGCGACGTTGGCTCCTCGGGCCGGTTGTGGTGAACTTCGCCGCGATGAAGGGCTGGGCGGTCTGCGGCTTGGTGGTGGCGGCGTTGGGATGCGGGCGGACCGTGACCGAGGAAGACTGCGCCCACGTGAAGGACAACATGCGCGACGCCTGGGCCGCCGAGGCGAGGAAGGCAGCTCCTGCTGACGGCGCGGCAGCCGACAAGGCGGCCGCCGTCGTCAAGACGGAGGGCGACAAGCTCGTCAACGACTGGATGGGCGAGTGCAAGAAGGAGCTGATGGGGCGCCGCGTCGAGCCGAAGGAGATGGACTGCCTGCTCGGCGCCAAGACCCTCGGCGACATCAGCAAGTGCAGCGAGCCCTGAGGGGGCGCCAACCGCCGCTCGCCGGGGCGCCCTTCAGTTGAGGTAGCGCTTGTCCTTGGGCGGGTCGCTCCCGCCCCCCTGGATGACGCGCAGGGGGGGCCCTGCGGCGCGGCGGGACGCGCGGGCGTCCCGGAGGCCGCCCAGCGAGGCGGACTCGGCCTGGAGGCGAGCAAGCCGCCGCTTGAGCCACCAGCGGCGCACTCCGCTACCGCTCTGGGTGGCGGCGAAGAGCGCGCCCACCGCCATGCCGCCGAAGTGGCCCGAGGCGGAGATGTGCTCGCGGCTCAGCCCGGTGAGGATCTGCATGCCGATCGTGACGTAGACGAGGTGAATCCCCTTCAGCCGGAAGAACAGGAGGAAGAGCTCCCGCTCCGGGTAGGTGAGGCCCCAGGCGATGGTGACGCCCATGACCACGCTGGAGAACCCGAGCACGCCCGCGCCCGCCGACAGCCCGATCACGTAGGCGCCCACGACGAAGACGCTCCCGCCCAGCGCGGTGAGGAGCATGAAGAGCCCGAAGCGGCTGCGGCCCCACAGCGTCTCCAGGTCAGGGGCGAAAAAGTAGAAGATCAGCCCGTTCATGAGGAGGTGGCCGGTGTCGTCCAGGCTGTGGAGCCCGGCATAGGTGATCAGCCCCCACAAGTGCTGCCCGCGCAGCACCAACCGGGGCTGGAGCAGGAGCGCGTCGACCACCTCGGCGCCGGCCTCCGTCCGTACGGCGACGGCGGTGATGATCCACACCGCCAGCAGCACGACCAGCGTGGCACCGACGACCGGCGTCGGCCTGCGGAAGCGAAACCCGAACCCGGCGTCCTGAGGCATGGCCAAGGAAGCATAGTGGGCCCGCCCCACCTGCGCACCCCGATCGTCGCGGGCGCTCTCGGGCGTTCCCCAGGATGACCGGGATGTCAGAAGAAGTTGCCGATGGTGAACTGGAAGTCGCTCGGCTGCTCGTACGGGAGCCGCGCGAACGGGAAGCCCCACTCGAAGCGCAGCGGGCCGAGGGGCGAGAACCAGCGGATGCCGAAGCCCCCGGAGGTGCGCACGTTGAAGATGCTGCCCGCGGTGAAGCACGGGTTGGTGACCGCGTTTCCGCCCGGCGAGGCGCTGCAGTAGGCCTGCTCCAGGTTCCACGAGTTGCCGAGGTCGGTGAAGATCACGCCGCGGATCTGGACGGCCTCGATGATGGGGAACTCCAGCTCGAGGTTCTGGTAGTACATCAGGTTGCCGCCGATGTTGGCCCCGTTGGCGATCGGCGCCGAGTTGGGGTCGAGGGCCGACAGCAGCGGGAGGCGCGGGCCGATGCTGCGCAGCGGGAAGCCACGCAGGTCGAGGATGCCGCCAAGGAAGAAGCGGGCGAAGATCGGCACGCCCTCCGCGCTCGGGCTGGTGACCAGGCCGGCCTCGGTGTTGAGCTTGAGGACCACCGACTTGGAGGCGTTGATCGGGTAGTAGAAGCGCCCCGTCGCCCGGTAGCGGATGAACTGGTTGTGGCTGCCGAGCTCCGACAGGGCGAACTCGGCCGACCCCTGGAGGAAGACGCCGGACGCCGGGAACAGCTGGTTGTCGCGGCTGTCGTAGATGACCGTCGGGCGGATGCTCGAGGTCAGGCCGTCGTTGAAGAGGTTGGCGAGGGGCAGCCGCTGGAACACCGACACCGCCGACGCCGTCCCGAGGAACGTCGAGGTGGTGGTGGTGGAGATCTTGTCGTTCTCGAGCGTGTAGGCGAGCGAGGCGCGCAGCTGGGGGGCGATGATCGGGTAGCCGAAGGTGGCCGAGCCGCCTGCCGACGTCTGCGAGAACTGGTTGTAGATGCGGAGCTGGTCGAAGACGTTGACCGAGACGTTGAACCGCGTGTCGAGGAAGTAGGGCTCGAAGAAGCGGACGTCGACGAGCTGCCGGAGCCCCGAGATCTGCGCGTTGAGCGCCAGCGACTGGCCGTTGCCGAAGAGGTTGGCCTGCTGGACCTGCGCGGTGGCGATGAAGTTCTCGATGCTGGAGAAGCCGGCGCCCACCTGGAAGGTGCCGGTGGGCTTCTCCCCGATCTCGACGTTGACGTTGATGTGCTGAGGGTCCTCCCCCTGCTCGGTGGAGACGTCGACCCGCTCGAAGTAGCCGAGCGAGGTGACCCGGCGCTTGGAGCGGTCGAGCTTGGTCTCGCTGAAGAGGTCGCGCTCCTCGATCTCCATCTCCCGGCGGATCACCTTGTCGCGGGTCTTGGTGTTGCCCTTGATCTCGATGCGGCCGAAGTAGACCAGCCCGTGCCGCTTGATGGGCACGACGATGTCGACCTCCTCCTTGTCGGGGTCGAGCTCGGTCTGCGGGGGGGCCTCGACGTTGGCGTAGCCGGCGTCGCGGTAGAGGGTCTGGACGGCGCCCAGGTCCTTCACCAGCTCGGCGCGGTTGAAGTAGTCGCCGGACTTGGCGCGCACCATCTCGCGGAGGTGACGGCGGCCGCCGAGGGGCTCGACCTCCTTGCCGTCCTGGTCCTTCTCGAAGATGCGCATCTGGCGGATCTTGTATCGGGGGCCCTCGGTGATCGCGATCGTGATCTCGATGCCGCTGCGGTCCGGGGTGAGCATCACCCGGGGGGTCGCCACCTGGACCGAGAGGAAGCCGCGATCGTAGTAGAGGGCGTTGATCACCAGCACGTCGCGCTCGAACGCGTCCTGGCGGAACGAGCCGCCGGAGCCGAAGTCGAGGAGGTTGGTGGTGCCGGTGATCATCACGTCGCGCAGCTCGCCGTCGCTGACGTGATCGTTGCCGATGAAGGTGATGCGCCGGACGGTGACCGGGTCGTGCTCCTTGATGGTGAACTTGACGTTCACCTGGTTCTCCTTGAGCGGGAGCACCTCGTAGGAGACCTCGGAGAGGAAGTAGCCCTCCTCGGCGTACTTGTCGCGGAGCTTCTGGATGCCGCGGCGGATGGCGGCGTAGCTGAGGATGGTGCCGGCCTTGAGCTCGGAGCTGAGCGCCTCGGTGAGATCGTCCTTGTCGATCTTGTCGTTGCCGGAGAACTCGACGGCCTTGATGCTCGGCCGCTCGCGCACCAGGATGCGCAGGTAGACCCCGTCGTCCTTGCGAGAGAGGTCGACCTCGACGTCCTCGAAGTAGCCGGAATCCCACATCTCGCGGACGTCCTTGGACAGGCCCTCGGGGGTGAACGTGCGGCCCGGGCGCATCTGTTGCAGGTAGCCGGCGATGTCCTCGGAGGCGATGCGGCGGTTGCCGGCCAGGATCACCTTGGCGATGGGCATGCCGCGGGCGAGCTCGGACTCCGTGGGCGCGAGGTTGACCTCGGGCGGAGCAGGGTCGGCGGGGAGCGGGGTCGGCGACGGGGGTGCGACCACCGGGGGAACCGTCGGAGCCCCCGCCTTGCCTCGCGCCGGAGCCGCGGGAGCCGCAGGGCGAGGGCGCAGGCGAGGGTTCGGAGCCGGGCTCGGAGCTGGCTGGGCCCAGGCGCCGAGGGAGACGACGAGGATGGCGGCCATCACGGACGCCATCGCCGCGCGGAGCCGCAGGCGGAGGGCAGCGCGAGGACGGGCGGTGCGGTGGCGGCCAGACGCAGTCAAGGCGCCACCCCGTAGCCCAGCGCGCCGTGAGTCTCAAGGCCGGAGCGCGTTTTCGGCGCACCGGTACGCAGTGCCCGTACCGGGCTGCGCCACCGGCAATTCGCCCCCACGCCGTTCGGCGCCGCACGGACCGAGAACGCCCGACCCCGCCGGAAGCGTCGCCTTGACCCGATGCTGGGCTCGTGCGTAAGTGCGATGCCCTGCGGGTGACCTGAACGCCCGTACAAGCAAGCACGAGTCGAACCGGATGGCCTCTTCACGATCGCACCCCCCCGGCGCCCCCAGCGGAGACGCGGGCACGCGGCGTCGCGGCGGCGCCCCGCCGCACGGCAGCAGCGAGCCGCCCCCGCCCCCGCCTGTACCCGACACCTCCCTCGCGGACGAGGCGCAGCGCCGTTACCTGAACTACGCGCTCAGCGTGATCACCTCGCGCGCGCTCCCCGACGTGCGCGACGGGCTCAAGCCCGTGCAGCGGCGCATCCTCTACGGGATGCACAACGACCTGCACCTCTCTCCGGAGAACAAGCCGAAGAAGAGCGCCCGCGTGGTCGGCGACGTGATGGGCAAGTACCACCCCCACGGCGACTCCTCGATCTACGAGGCGATGGTGCGCCTGGCGCAGCCCTTCGTCATGCGCGCGCCGCTCGTCGACGGCCAGGGCAACTTCGGCTCGCCCGACGGCGACGCCCCCGCGGCCATGCGCTACACCGAGGCCCGCCTCCGCCCCATCGCCGGCGAGCTGCTGAGCGAGCTCGGTCGCCGCACCGTCGACTGGCGCCCCAGCTACGACGGCAGCACCTCGGAGCCGATCGTGCTGCCGGCGCGCTTCCCGCACCTCCTGGTGAACGGCTCGCAGGGCATCGCCGTGGGCATGGCGACCAGCATCCCTCCCCACAACCTCGGCGAGATCATCGACGCCTGCATCGCCCTCATCAACCAGGAGGATCTGCCCGCGGCGCAGCTCCTCAAGTACGTCAAGGGGCCGGACTTTCCCACCGGCGGCCAGCTCCACGCCACCCGCAAGGACCTCGAGGCCGTCTACGCCGCGGGGCAGGGCTCGCTCAAGCTGCGCGGCGAGTGGCGGACCGAGGCGCCCCCCGCGCCCACCGCTCGCGAGGCAGCGCGCGGAGAGACCACGGGCCGGATCGTGATCACCAGCATCCCCTACGCGGTGGAGCGCAAATCCGTGGTGGAGAAGATCGCCGAGATCATCATCGCGAAGAAGCTGCCCCCGCTGGTCGACGTCCGCGACGAGTCGGACGCCGACGTGCGCATCGTCCTCGAGCTGAAGAAGGGCACCGACCCGCAGCTCGTCATGGCCTACCTGTTCAAGAACACGGCGCTCTCGGTGCACATCCAGGTCAACCTGACCTGCCTCGTCCCCACCGACAACGCCGAGGTGGCGTCGCCCAAGCGCCTCTCCCTCGGCGAGATCCTCCGTCACTTCCTCGACTTCCGCCTCCTCACCGTCACCCGGCGCGCCGAGTTCGACCTGTCCGAGCTCAACAAGCGCATCCACATCCTCGAGGGGCTGGAGAAGATCTTCGACGCCCTCGACGAGGTGATCAAGATCATCCGCCGCAGCGAGGGCCGCGCCGACGCCGCGCAGAAGCTGATGGCCCGCTTCAAGCTGAGCGAGGAGCAGACCGAGGCGATCCTCGAGCTCCGCCTCTACCGGCTCGCCAAGCTGGAGATCCTCCTCGTCCAGGACGAGATCAAGGCGCGGCGCGCGGAGGCGCAGAAGCTCTCGACCCTGCTCCAGAGCCCCAAGGCCCGGTGGACCGTGATCAAGGACGAGCTCGAGGAGATCAAGAAGAAGTACGCCGACAAGCGCCGCACCAAGATCATGGGCAGCGTCGACGAGCCCGAGTTCGGCGAGGAGGACTTCATCGTCGACGAGGACGCCAACGTGATCCTCTCCACGCAGGGCTGGGTCAAGCGGGCGCGGGAGGTCAAGGACATCACCGCCACCCGCCTCCGCGAGGGCGACAGCGTGCTGGCGGTCGTCGCCGGCTCGACGCGCGCCGCCGTGGCGTTCTTCTCCAACCTGGGCGGCTGCTACGTGGCGCGCATCCACGACGTCCCGGCGTCGACGGGCTACGGCGATCCGGTGCAGAAGCTCTTCAAGCTCGACGACGGCGAGCGCATGATCGCCTGCCTCTCCTTCGATCCGCGCGCGCTCTCCGTGCCGGCCTCCAGCGAGACGCCCCACGACGAGCCGGAGCCGCCCTTCGCGCTGGCGATCACCCGCGCCGGGTTCGGCTCTCGCTTCTCGCTGCGGCCCCACCGCGAGCCCTCGACGCGGAGCGGGCGCCGCTTCGCCAAGCCCAAGGAAGGCGACGAGGTCCTCGCGGTCATCGCCGTCGGGGAGCGGGACGCGATCGTCTGCGTGTCCGGCGACGGGCACGTGCTCGGCGTCCCGGTGTCCGAGATCCCCGCGCTCGCGGGGGCGGGCAAGGGCGTCATCGTCATGGACCTCGACGAGGGCGAGCGCCTCGTCGGCGCGGCCCTGGCGCTCGCCGCGAGCGATCGGATCACCGTCGAGACCGACAAGGGCAAGGCCAAGGAGGTGCGGCTCTCCGAGGTGCACGGCCGCCGCGGCAACAAGGGCACGGCGATCGTCAAGCGCGACCGCTTCACCCGCGTGGTGCCGCCCCCGCTGGTGGTCCCGACGCTGGAGGTGAGCTGAGATGGCGACGCTCCCTCCTCCGCCGAAAGCGGTCGTCCCCAGCGCGTACACCGCCAAGGACATCGAGGTCCTCGAGGGCCTCGAGCCGGTGCGGACCCGGCCGGCGATGTACATCGGCGGCACCGACACGCGCGGCTACCACCACCTGCTCTGGGAGATCGTCGACAACGCCGTCGACGAGGTCATCAACGGCCACGCCAAGCGCATCGAGGTGACCCTCGACGCCGACCACAAGGGCGCCACGGTGACCGACGACGGCCGCGGCATCCCCGTCGACATCCACCCCAAGTACAAGCGGCCCGCGCTGGAGCTCATCCTCTGCACCCTCCACGCCGGCGGCAAGTTCGCCAGCACCAGCTACGAGGTCTCCGGCGGCCTTCACGGCGTCGGGTCGAGCGTCGTCAACGCCCTCTCGGTCGAGCTCGACGTGCGCGTCCTCCGCGACGGCTTCGAGCACACCCAGTCGTTCTCGCGCGGGATCCCCACCGGCAAGCTGAAAAAGGGAGCCCCCACCCGCAAGCACGGGACGGTCATCCATTTCAGGCCCGACCCGCAGATCTTCGGCGAAAAGGCCCGACTGGACGCCGAGGGGATCCGGGAGCGGCTCGAGTCCAAGGCCTACCTGCACGGCGGGCTCACCATCATCTTCCGGGACGAGGCGAGCCGCGAGCAGGTCGAGATCGTCCACCCCAACGGCATCGCCGACTACCTCCCCCAGCTGGTCGCCTCGCGCGGCAAGGCGCCGACGCACCCCGCGCCGTTCTACGTCGCCAAGCAGAACGGCGTGCGGCTGGAGGCCATCCTCCAGTGGACCGAGGGCACCGACGAGCACGTCCGCTCCTACGCCAACGGCATCCCCACCCCCTCCGGCGGCGCCCACGAGAACGGCTTCAACGCCGCGATCGCCAAGGCCGTCCGCGCCTTCATGGAGGCGAAGAAGATCCAGCCCAAGGGGGTGACCCTCACCGCGGAGGACATCCGCGAGGGGATCGTCGCGGTGCTCTCGGTCTACATCAAGGACCCCCAGTTCCAGGGCCAGACCAAGGAGCGGCTCAACAACGTCGAGGCCGCCCCCGCCGTCGAGGGCATCGTGCGCCCCGCCCTCGAGCAGTGGCTCCTGGAGAACGGCAGCGCCGGCGAGGCGATCGCGGCGCGCGCCATCCTCTCCGCCCGCGCCCGGGAGGCGCGGCGCGAGGCGACGCAGCAGGTGCTGCGCAAGACGCCCATCAGCCACCGGCTCAACCTGCCGGGCAAGCTCGCCGACTGCTCGTCGACCGACCCCAACGAGAGCGAGCTCTTCATCGTCGAGGGCGACAGCGCCGGCGGCTCGGCCAAGCAGGGGCGAGACCGGCGGACCCAGGCGATCCTGCCGCTGCGGGGCAAGGTGCTCAACGCGGAGCAGGCGTCGACCTCCAAGGTCCTCGGCAACAAGGAGCTGCAGGACATCGTGAGCGCGCTGGGCTGCGGCTTCGGCGCCGACTTCGACGAGTCCAAGCTGCGCTACGGGCGCGTCTTCCTGCTCATGGACGCCGACAGCGACGGGCAGCACATCGCGACCTTGCTGCTCACCTTCTTCTACCGCCACCTTCAGGGCCTGATCCGAGGCGGGCACGTGTACCTCGCCCAGCCGCCGCTGTACCGCGTCGACGCCGGCAAGGAGACCTACTGGGCCCTCGACGAGGGCGAGCGCGACCGCATCATCGCCTCGCTCCCGAAGGGGGCCAAGGCCGAGATCTCCCGCTTCAAGGGCCTCGGTGAGATGCCCGCCGAGGACCTCAAGGCCACCACGCTCGACATCCGGCGACGGCGCCCCCTGCGCGTGGTGATCGGCGACCCGCTCGAGGCCGACCGCGTCGTCAACGAGCTGATGGGCAAGGACGCCTCCGCGCGCTTCCGCTTCATCATGGAGCGCGCCCCCTCCGCCGAGATCGATGTGTAACCCCCGGCCGTAACAGCGAGCGTAACGGTACGCGGGTCGCCACGGCCCGCGGCCTCACGTGAACGCGCGGCCACACGGCGCGATCCACCGAATGCCGCAGATTCGTGCGGTGGGGCGGAGCCTCGCGCGCGCTGACGCCCTGGGAGGGGAGCCGGCGCCGCGGGCCCGGGGGTTGCAATAGGTCCTCTCGCGAGGCGTCACCTCGCCCCCCGTGACGATCCTGGAGAGGTCCCCGTGAGCAACGCGCTTCCCTCATCGATGTCCAACGTGAACGTCCCCTTCGCGCCCGCGAGCCGCCCGCGGTCCACCTGGGCGGTCTCGATGGGCGGCGTCGCGCCGGCCAACGGTTCCCCCTCGCACCTGGAGGAGGGACGCCCTCAGCCCCTCGGCCCCGCCGAGAACGGAGCCCCCCGCCGGCTCCTGACCGTCGCCCCGACGGCCCGCCTCGCGCCGCTGCCTCCCGCCATCCCGCGGACGATGCACGACCGGATGGTCCTCGCCCGCGAGCGCATCCGCGCCGGGGCCCTCGCCGGCGTGCGCATCCGCTGCTACGAGGTCGCGCTCGATCTCGACCTGTCCGAGTTCCACTTCGCCCGGCAGTTCCGCATCGCCTTCGGCCAGTCGCCCCACGTCTACTACGACGAGGTCCGGGCCGAGCGCGCGCGCGCCCTCCTCCGCGAAGGCTTCACCGGGAGCGAGGCAGCGCGCCGCGTCGGCTTTCGCCGCCCCGCCGAGCTGCGCGCCCTCCTCGCGAAGCGCGCGGAGCCCGACGCGCACTGACCTCACCGGGGGACGCCGGAGAGCGTTCCCTGCCCATCCCGGCGACCGCCCGAGAGCTCCCCGCCCCTTCCCCTCCCCTCCACACCCGCGCCCTTCCCGCCGCAACGCGCCCATCGTGGCGCGATGCGCCGAGCCGAGCCCGCTCAGGTTTCCGCTTGGTTTCGCGGCGGTACGCGCGACCGGTCGCGGGACGCTCTCGGGTGTCCCGCGGGATGCCCGGCCTGCGCAACGGCCTTGACGGGAGGCGACTTCCGCGGCTTTCTGCGACGGCGTCGCGCTCCCGGGCTAGCATGCTCGCCGGCCCCACCCAAAGGAAAGAACGCCGTGCATCTTCGCCCGCTCCGGTCGCTGTCTGCCCTGACCATCGCCTCCGCTCTCCTCCTCGGGCTCGCACCGACGGCCGGCGCCGCCGGCGCCAGGGACAAGGACGCGCAAAAGCTCTTCGACTCGGCCATCAACGAGGACTACCTCAACGCCGACTTCGCCAAGGCGGAGAAGAAGCTCAAGGACGCGGTCGCCAAATGCGGCGGCTCCGGCTGCTCGGGGGAGCTCCTGGGCAAGATCCACATCGCGCTCGGCACCGTGTACGGCGTCGGCCTGAGCAAGCTCGACGAGGCCAAGACCGAGTTCGTCGCCGCGCTCAAGGCGGACCCAAAGGCGGTGCTCGATCCGTCGCTGACCACGCCGGAGCTCACCAAGGCGTTCGACGAGGCCAAGAAGGCCGGCGGCTCCCGCCCCCCTCCGCCCTCCGACGACAAGCCCGAGCCCAAGCCCGAGAAGTCGGCGCCGAGCGGGGACGCCGGTCACACGCCGCCCCCCGAGTCGCAGGTGAACACCCCGCTCCCCATCTACGTGGAGCCCTCGGACGAGGTGCCGCTCTCCAAGGTCACCCTCCGCTACAAGCCCTTCGGCGCCGCGCAATACAAGAGCGTCGAGATGAAGAAGGTCGGCAAGGGCTACGCCGCGGAGATCCCCTGCGAGGACGTCACCACCACCGGCGACGTGAAGTACTTCTTCGCCTTCACGGGGGCCGACGGGGAGGCCGCCGGGTCGCTCGGCTCCAACAAGGAGCCCTTCAAGACCACGATCAAGAACGAGCTCGAGGGCGACGCCCCCAAGCTGCCCGGCAAGAAGCCCCCGGAGCAATGCAAGGAGAAGGGCGACTGCCCGCCCGGGCTGCCCGGCTGCGACTCCGGCAAGAGCAGCAGCGTCAAGCGTGGCGACAAGGGCTGGGGCTCGAGCTGCGACGCGACGCCCGAGTGCAAAGAGGGGCTCGCCTGCCTCAACGGCACCTGCGACGAGGACAAGGGCGGCGGCGGCGGCGACAAGGGGGGTGACGACGGCGCCAAGAAGCGCATGAACCTCATCGGCGTCGCGGCCCAGTTCGATCTTCTCAACATCGCCAGCGGCCAGAACGTCTGCAACGGGTCCAACGCGGCGTACGCCTGCTTCACCCCGGGCACCACGAACCAGTTCTTCGGCACCCCGGCCCAGTTCGCCAACACCGACGGCATCACGGGCGGCATGGACTTCGCCGGCGCGCGCATCCTCGTCAGCTACGAGCGCCAGCTCATCAAGAAGCTCGGCCTCACGCTCGGCCTCCATGTCGGCTACGCGTTCGGCGGGCCGAGCGCGCCGACCAACATCAACACCACCAACCCCAACATCGCGCAGGCCAAGGGCTTCCTCCCGGTCCACGTCGAGGGGCGCCTCTCGTACTACGTCCTCAACAGCATGATGGAGGACAAGAAGTTCCGCCCCTACGTGTTCCTCAACGGCGGTCTCGCCCAGGTGAACGCGCCGGTCGGTGTGGCCGTCTGCGACACCACCCTCGGCGCCGGCGAGAAGCCCACCCCGGGTTGCCCCGGCACCTCAATCGAGCGGCAGGTCAACGCCTACCAGATCACCGGGCTCAACTTCTTCGGGTTCGGCGCCGGCACCACCTTCGGCATCACCCCGCTCTTCGGCATCGCGCTCGAGCTCAAGTTCATGTTCATGGTGCCCACCTTCGGCTTCGTCCTCGCGCCGAGCCTCGGGCCCGTGTTCAATTTCTGAGTCGTCGGTCATCCTGCGGGACGCCCGAGAGCGTCCCGCGACCGGGCCATCCTGCGGGACGCCCGAGAGCGTCCCGCGACCGGGCCATCCTGCGGGACGCCCGAGAGCGTCCCGCGACCGGGCCATCCTGCGGGACGCCCGAGAGCGTCCCGCGACCGGGCCATCCTGCGGGACGCCCTTGTTCCGCCGGCCGTCGTGCTTTACGACTGCGGGGTGGACTACGACGACTTCCAAGGCGCGGTCCTCGAGCTGGCGGACGGCGGGACCCGGCTCACCAAGGGCAGCGTTGCGCTGCGGCTGAAGGTCGAGCCGGCGAGCGCGGGGGTGATGCTCGATCGCATGACCCGCGACGGCCAGCTCGAGCTCGACATCGACGAACGTTCTGGAGAGATCTTCTACGAACCGCGCCGCGCGCGCCGGCCCGCTGGGGTGCCTGCTTCCCGATCGACGCCTGCGACACCGGCGAGCAGCGCCCTCGCCGAGATCGAAAAGGCCCTGGACACCGCGGCCCTGGCGTCGAAGATCGGGGTCGGCGCGGCCCTGGTCAAGGCCCGCCTCGGCGGTGATGGCATCGCGCTGCCGCCCGAGCAGCAGCGGAAGATCGGGCTCGGCGTCGTCTTGGGCGGCCTCCTCCCGGGGCTCGGGCTCTTCTACTCCGCGCCCTTGCCCGTCGCGATCGCGGCATCGCTGGTGGTGCTGGTGGGCTTCAAGATCCTGGCGATCATCCCGTTCCTCTCGCCGCTACTCTTGATCCCGTTCCTCGCGGTCTGCGCGGTCGCTTCGGCGGTGCTCGGCGGGCTCTACACCTGGCAGTACAACCAGAAGGGCAAGCGCTCCCCGCTGGGGGACGAGCCGCTCTCGCCCAAGCAGCTGCTCAAGCGCCTCCGCAAGTGATCGTCCTGCGGGACGCCCGAGAGCGTCCCGCGACCCGTCACCCTGCGGGACGCCCGAGAGCGTCCCGCGACCGGGGCACGGTAGCGAGCTAGGCGTCGTACATGTGCGCGCCGAGGAGCTGGAAGAGCGCGTAGAGCGCGGCCGGCTCCCGGTGGTCGAAGCGCACGCCTGCCCGGGCGGGACGGCCCTGGGCCCCGCGTCTCACCCAGGCGATGCGGCCGGCGAGGATGAGCGGGTCCCAGAGGGTGGGCGCCATCACCTCGAGCGTCACCACCACCTCGCGCTCGACGCCGACCGTGCCTCCCTGCGCATCGCCGATCTCGACGCAGGCACCGCCGAGCCCGAGATCCCGCACCCGCGCATCGAGCGAGAAGCCCACGTCCCGCCCGCGCAGCGTCGCATCGAGATCGACGCGGCGCCGGGCGTGGGCGCGGAAGTGGTCGCGGGCGGCCATCGGGGCCGGCACGTTATCATGGCGCGCGGCGCCGAGCCTCGGGCTCGGCAGCACCCGCGGGCGGTAGGGGGCGACCAGCCCGCGCCCGCTCGGGGGCCCCTGCGGGACGAGCCCACGTCGGGGAACGCTCTCGGGCGCTCCCCGGGATGCCCACGTCCGGGAACGCTCTCGGGCCTTCCCCAGGATGCCCACGAAATGGCGCGGATTTGGACCCAGCTTCACGGCGGACGCGACGAAAGTGGTTTTTCGAAAGCGATCGAAGGTAACATGTTCGGCGCATCCGCGAGCCTTGCCAAAGGCGCGGAGCCTGCCGGGAGATCTACCCTGATGGCCCAGGACACTCGAAAAGACCCGCGAGCGAAGGTGCTGAGCATGACCGTCCGCTACAAGAGCGCGACGGTGGACGAGTTCATCGAGCACCACTCGCACGACGTGAGCCGCGGCGGGATCTTCATCAAGACCCCATCGCCCTTTCCGCCCGGTACCCTGCTCAAGTTCGAGATCCGCATCCAGGACGAGCAAGCCGTGCTCGCCGGCGTTGGCCGGGTCGTCTGGAAGCGTGAAGGGCAGGAGGCGTCGGACGTCTCCCCCGGCGGCATGGGCGTGAAGTTCATCAAGATCGACGACAAGTCGAAGGGCATCATCCAGAAGCTCGTCGAGGCCCAGGGCGGCGGCGTGTCGGCCTACGAGGCCGGCAAGAACGGCGAGGGCATCCCGGCCGGCGACAGCGGGGAAGCCGCGGGCGCCGGGTCGGACAAGGCGTCCGAAAGGAGCGACAGCGCGAAGGCTGCGGACGCCGCCAAGGCGGGCGCCAGCAAGCGCGCGGGCACCATGCTCGGTCTGGGCGCCATCGGCGCGGCCGCGGCCGCCGCCGGGGCCAAGCCGGCGGACGCAAAGAAGGACGACGACGGCGGCGGCTTCTTCCCCAAGACCGACCCCGAGAAGGACATGCCTCCGCCCGAGGAGCGGACGGTGATGAAGCAGGCCGCCGAGCTGCTCAAGCAGGCCCTCGGTGAGGTGGGCGCGTCCATCGCCGACGACCTCAACGCGCCAGCCGGCTCGCCGTCCCTCGCGGACAAGGCCGCCGAGAAGCCTTCCGACAAGGCCGAAGAGAAGCCGGCCGAGAAGCCTTCCGACAAGGCCGACGACAAGGCCACCGCCAAGCCTTCCGACAAGGCCGACGAGGCCAAGGCGGACGTCAAGCCTTCCGACAAGGCCGACGAGAAGCCGGCCGACAAGGCCGACGCCAAGGCCGACGAAGCCAAGGCGGACGTCAAGCCCGCTGCCAAGGCGGACGACAAGCCTTCCGACAAGGCCGACGACGCCAAGGCGGACGGCAAGCCCGCCGCCAAGGCCGCCGACAAGGCCGACAAGCCCAAGGCTGCCAAGGCCGACGGCACCGGCGGCAAGAAGGACGAGACCAAGTCCACGGCAAAGGCTGCCGACAAGGGGGACAAGCCCAAGCCGAAGGCGACCCCTGCCGAGGACCGTGAGGTGGCGGCCAAGCCTCCCCTCCAGCCCGCGGAAGAGGGCGGCGGCGGCGGGCGCGTGCTCACGTTCCTGCTCATCGCGGCCGGCGTCGCCGTGTTCCTCTGGATGGCGTTCGGGCGCGGCGACAAGCCGGCTACTCCGGACACCACCACCACGCCGACGGTGACCGCCCCGCCGGCGATGACCGCTCCGGCCGTCGTGACCGCCACGCCTGCGCCCACGCAGACAGCCGCGCCGATCCCCAGCGCGACCGCTTCGGCGAGCGCGACCGCGACTGCCGCGGCCACCGCCGGCGCGACCGCAGCGCCGACCGCCAAGCCCGTCGTCACGCCGCCCGTCCCCGCGACGGCGGCTCCGGTGGCGCCCAAGCCGCCACCGCCGGTCGCCCCCGTCACGCCCGCCGTCGACAAGCCCAAGCCGCCTCCCGTGAAGAAGCCGGCCAACGACGACCCCTACGGCTGAAGCGGTCATCCCTGAGAACGCCCGAGAGCGTTCCCCGAGGTCATCCTGGGGAACGCGTCCTCTGGAAGCGAACGCGCCCCTCATCCCGTCCGGGAGAGGGGCGCGGGCGTTTTGTCATCCCTGAATCGTCGCCTGCGGGACGCCGCAGGGTGCCCGCTCAGTGCTTCTCGCGCTTCTCGATGGCTTCGATCGCGGCGCCGATCGCGGTGCGCTCCGCTGCGCTGAAGCACTGGAAGCACTCGGCGCCGCGGAACAGCCCCTTGCAGTTGGCCGCGATCATCTGCCGCAGCGGCCCCAGCGAGCGGCTGTCGCCGTCGGCGGCCGCGCGCGCCACGAATGCCTTGCGGGCACAGGGCAGGGTGCGCCGCAGCTCGTCCGCCACGAGGAGGGCCTTCGAGGCCGACTTCATCACCTCGGGGTCGGTGAGGGCGGCTCCCACGTGCTCCTTGGCGTACTTGCCGCTGCTGAGCGGGATCAGCTCGAAGAGCACGTTGGCGCCCTCGGAGCCCATCCGGGTCTTCATGATCTCGAACGCCTCGGCAGCGACCTCCGGAGGGCCGTTGGCGATCTCGATCAGGGCCTGGTGCACCTCGACGTCCGCTCGCCTCTCGGGCGCCACGGCGAGGAGCTGACGGAGGGCGCGCAGCGAGCCCCCGTAGTCCTTCTTGTCCCGCACCTGGGCAACGGCGAGCGCCTCGAGCACGCGCGCGTCCTCGGGGTATCGCTGCGCCAGCACGGCGAGCGCGTCGGCGCCGCCGAGACGGGCAGCGTCGAGCTCGGTGGGGGAGGCGCTCGGCTGGACCTTGGGGGCCGTCACCGTGCCTGTCGGGCCCGCTCCGACCGCTGCCAAGGCCGTCGCCCCAGCGCGCGGCGCATCCTCCTCTTCGAGCGCCTCGATCGCCGTGCTGCTGCGCAGGAGCACCGAGCAGAGCACCACGCCGAAGACCAGGGCCAGACCGGCCCCCGCCAGCAGCGCCTGGACCGGCACGGTGCGCAGCGCCTCCGGAAGCGCCTCTTGGAGCCGATCGACGGGAGCCGCCGCGGGAGAGGGCCGGCCCAGACCCCGCATCGGCCCACGTGCCGCGATCGTCGCGGCCGCGTCTCGTCCGGACGGGGGCGGGCTCACCATGGGAGCCGCGAGGCTACCCGACCGGGCATCGTTCGATCAACCAGGGTCCGGGTTTCGCGTTGGGTGAGTGGGTGGTGGGCGCAGCAGGGATTGAACCTGCGACTTCATCCGTGTGAAGGATGCACTCTACCGCTGAGTTATGCGCCCTTGCGAAGCGAGCGACTGACTACCGCAGCCGACGAACTTGCACAAGACACAAAACGCAATGGCCCCCTCGCCGAGCGAGGAGGCCGTCACATCTTCATTCTGGGACCGCCCGAGAGCGGTCCCGGACTTGGCGAGCTAGAGCCGCGCCGGGCCCTGGATCTGCCCCGTCTGCTTCTTGCCCTTGGCCTTGTCGGCCTTGCCCTTCTTGTCCTTCTTGTCCTTGCTCGGATCGGCGTCGCCGTCGGCCGCCATCGCCTTGCGCTGCTCGGCCGACAGGTTCTTCACCAGAGGCGAGCTCGCCACGTCGGCAACGGTGGCGGGGAACTTCGCGTCGGGGGCGAGACCGAACAGGAAGTCGCGGACCATCTCCGCCTGCATCTCGCTGGTCACGCCCTCGGGCCCGGGCGCCAGCTTCCACTCGGGCACCTTGGAGATGAACGGATCCTGCTCGGTGCCCCAGAGGGCCGCGTCCTTGGGTCGATCGCTGGTCGCCCAGAACGCGGTCATCTTGGTGTAGGGCAGCCAGTTCTGGGGCCGCAGCAGCCACGCCTTGACCCACTCGGGTCGCAGGCGACGCGCCACGTTGTTGAGGTTCGGCGCCAGCTTGCCGAGCTCGGACTGCCCGCGGTCGACGGGGAACTCGCCCTGGTAGTGGCAGGAGAGGCAGTTGGCCGCCTCGCCCGACATCATGTGGGTGAGGGCGTAGGTCTTCTGCTGGTCGCTGAGGTCGTTGGCGCGGGCCGCCTCGTACGGGTACTCCTGGCCGTCCCAGCTCGCGAAGTAGCGCACCACCGCGGTGACCTGCTCCTCGCTGAAGTTGAAGGTCGGCATGCGCAGCGTCAGCTTGTCGTCCGCGACGCCCTGCGGGTAGGCCCACTCGGGGTGGAGCCAGGGGCGGATGCCGTGCTCGCCCGGGGCGCGGAGGAAGGAGAACAGCCACTCGGGCTGCACGCGCATCCCCTCCCCGTTGAGGTAGGGAGCCCGGTTCTGCACGTCGCCGCCGAGCTGCGCGGCGCGGACGGCATCGATGTCGGCGCCGTGGCCCTCGATCACGTGGCAGGCGCGGCAGTTGTAGTCGTCGACGATCTGGCGACCGTCGAGCGCCGCGTTGTACTCCGCGTTCTGAGCGGGCGCGTAGGCGTTGCGCGGGCGGCCCGGGGTGAGCCCCTTGAGGAAGGTCACCAGCGCGCGGATCTCCCGCGGCGACAGGTCGAAGTCGCCCATCTTCAGCTCGATGCGATCGCGGCGGTAGATGCGCGGCGAGTCGAGCTTGAGGGTGGCGAAGGTCTCCGTCGTCTGGAGGTGGTGGTCGGGGATCGCGTACCCGAAGTCGAGGGTGGAGATGTCCTTCTTGGCGAAGCCGCCGAGCTCCGGCGCGATCGGCGACGACTTCTCGTAGCCGGTGATGCTGTGGCAGCCGAAGCAGCCGTAGTAGCCGATGAGCTTCTCGCCGCACTCGACGCGGGTGAGGAGGGCCCCGCCGGCGTTGGCGCAGGCGACCCGCTCGTTGCGCTTGGCGGGGTCGGAGACCAGGGCCACGTCGCTCTTCTCGACCTGGGCCGGGTCGAGCGGCTTGCTGGCGAGCGAGGAGACGTACTTGCCGACGCTGGCCGCCTCGACGCGGCTGAGGCGCAGGTTGGGCATCTTGGTCCCGTGCCAGTAGCGGCTCGGGTTCTCGACCCAGTAGGCGATCCAGTCCGCCGTGGTCTTGCCGGCCATGTTGGCGAGGGTCGGCGCGATGTCGCGCTCGCGGCTCTTCCACGGCTCCGGCACGTCCACGTCGCTGGTGGCGTGGCAGCCCTGGCAGCCGAAGGACTCGAAGTAGATCTTGCCCTTCTCCGCCGTCGCCCCGGGCACGTCCGCGTAGTTCTGGACCTGGGCCTTGAGCGGCGTGCTCTCGGCGTGGGCCGCGCCCTTGCGGCTCCCCGGGTTGTCGCTGCGCTCGACGAGGTACGAGGCGATCGCCACCGTCTCGTCGCGCATCGTCGCGTTCCACTTCTCGTACTCGGGCGAGGTCGAGGGGATGGGGCGCTTGGACGCCGGGTCGAGCGGCTTGGGCCACAGGTTGGGCATGCGCGTCTTGGCGCGGAACCCGCGGGGGTAGCGGATCCAGCCGAGGATCCACTCCGGCGTCACCTTGGCGGTCACGTTGTCGAGGCCGGGGCCCGAGTTGCGGTCCCAGGAGTAGCCGTCGAGGATGTGGCAGCCGGTGCAGTTGAGCTTGCGGAAGAGCGCGCGCCCCTCGGTGAAGGTCGGCACCGGGTTGGTGGCCTCGGCGGGGTCGGCGACCGGGGCGGGCAGCTCCTCGGAGCCGTCGTGCGCCTTCTTGTAGCCGGCGAGATCCTTGGCCTTCCAGGCCTCGGCCTTCTCGCGCTCCAGCTTGGCCATCACGTACTTGGCCTGGGAGGTGCGGGGCTTGAGGTCGACGTCGCCGGTGTGGCAGCGCAGGCAGCTCGCCTCCAGCTCGGGCAGCCCCTCGATGAAGCGGTTGCGCATCTCGTCGGGGATCTGCAGGCCCTCGCTGCCGCGCGGCGGCACGTAGCGCCCCTTGGCGTCGAAGTGGGGCATCCCCTCGCCGCGGATGGGCTCGCTGGGGGGCGCGGAGGCGCTGAGGAGCGGCTGGCGCCCGGTGGTCTCGACCACGCCGACGAAGCCGAGCGTCTCGGCCAGCTCCGGCTTGTTGAACCGGACGTTGAAGACCGGGGTCTCCTTGGCCGAGAGGACCTCCTCCGGGTGCTGCTGCTCGAGGCCGATCTGCACGCGGTTGTCGAGCTTGCGCACGACCGCGCGCCACTTGTCCTTCACGTCGGAGTCGCCGTCGACCACGGTCTGGATCTTGGCCTGGATGGCGCCCAGGAAGACGTCCTCGTCGCTCTGCTTGAGCTCGGCCTTGGCGCCGTGCCCGCTGGAGGGCTCGGCGTGGTAGTCGGCCGGGACCGCCGCGTCCTTGTCGTGCGCGTCGGGGCTGCGGCGCTCGATGGCGAGCTTGGTCCAGCTCCCCTTGTTGAGCTTGACCGTCAGCTCGTCGTTCTGGTCGTCGACGATGATCTTGGCGAGCTTGCCCACCGGCAGCAGCGGGTCCTCCCAGTGGTGATCACCGGCGAAGTGCCAGCGCTCCTGGCCGTTGGCGTCCTCCGAGAGGTGCCAGCCGGAGTGCGCGAGCGAGTCGGTGGCGCGCCCCTCCCCCTGGTGGCACGAGGTGCAGCCGAACTTCTCGATGGGGTGCGCGTTGAGGAGGGTGGTGCGGAAGGGGTGGGAGCGGAACTGGCGGGGGATCGAGGCGTCGGTGTAGTTGCCGACGGCGATGCCCATGTGGCAGGTCTGGCAGCGGTCGACCTGCTCCCGATCGACGTCGCGGTCGGCGTCCATCCAGTTCAGCACGACCTGCTGGATCTGGAACGGCCCGACGATGGAGTGGATGAGATCACCCGCGTCGAACTTGGGCTCCGCCTTGGCGACGGCCTTGCCCTTGCGGAGCTCGGCGTCGACGACGAAGCGGCGGGCCTTGGAGATCTCGACGTCGAGCGCCTTGATCTCGAGATCGACCGGCTCGAGCTTGAGCCAGTTGATGCAGCTCCGCGTGTCTTCCTTGCCCTGACAGACCCTGGCGCGCTCGCGCTTCTGCTCGTCGGCGCGCTTGGCGGCGCCCGTCTCGATGAGGGCGGGCTCGGCCGGGCCGTCGATGCGGGCCATGGCGACCAGGGCGTCGTCGACGCGCTTCTGGTTCTTCACCTCGTCCTCGAGGTGAGCGCCGACCTCGTGCTCGGCGCGCTCCGACTCGTGGAGCCCGTCGAGGATCTTCTGCTTGGTGGCCTTGTCCAGGTACGGGTCGAGCGTCGCGAGCTTGTCGCCGATCTCGGTGAGCGCCTGGCGGATCTGCTTGAGGTGCGCGTCCTTGCGGGCGATCTCGCTGACCAGGTGGAACATCTTCTCGCTCATCTCGGGCGGCTTCACCCCGAGCGGCGGATCCAGGTAGATGGCGTCGCTGAGCGCCTCGGCGGCAGCGGCCTGGCCCTTGGTCGCGAAGACGTCGCGGAGCTGAGCGCGCACCTCGGTGCTGACCTTGTCGCGCTCGTACTCGGCCTCTTGCCGGTGGTAGTACGCCTCGTCGAGATCGCTGGAGCCGAAGGTCTTGCCCATCTCGGCGTTGGCGAAGTCGACGTTGAGCTGGTTGAGCCGGGCCCTGGCCTCGGCGTAGACGCCGGTCTGCTGGCTCTTCTCCAGCTCGGCCTTGCGGTCGAGCTTGCCCTTGACGGTGGGCTCGACCTCCTTGGTCCAGACGGCGTTGGCGTGGTCGAGGGACTGCTTCGATTGCTGCAGCTCCATCGTGTAGAAGGCTTCCTGCTCCTTCTCCCACGGCACCCGCGTGACCAGCTCCGCGTAGACCGCCCACGCCGAAGCCCCCGCGAAGATCCCGCCCACGGTCAGCCATACCAGCGGGTAGGTCCGCTTCTCGTCTCGAATGAATCGCGCCACAGCGATCTCCTGCGGGGTATGGGGGCCGAGGCCCCCATGTCGGGGAACGCTCTCGGGCGTTCCCCAGGGTGTTGGCCGAACCTCAGATGTTGAAGTTGTGCGGGCCGACCATCACGTACTTCACGGCGAAGCCCAGGCGGAGGATCACCTTCACGACCGTGCCCATCATCGTCATGAAGAAGAAGGCGGTGATCCCGTAGCGCACGCCGCCGAGCTGCTGGAGGACCGCGCTCGTCTTGTAGCGGACCTTCCAGTAGATGGCCGGGATGCCCACGATCCAGAGGCCGACGCACGTCGCGCCGAAGGCCATCGCCGGGTAGAAGCCGGTGACGCCGAAGATCGCCGGCAGGTCGCGGTTGGTGATGGCGACGCTCTTGTGCACGTCCCAGTACTGCCCGGGCACGAAGAGGTACCAGCCGGGGCCGCGGACGAAGGTGCCCATGATGATGAGCACGACCCACATCACCAGGAACCCGAAGAGGAACGTCGAGATCGCGAACCAGCGATCCTTGAAGCAGTAGTAGCCGTTCCCCTTGGGGTTGACGTCGATGTAGGGGATCACCATCAGCCCGACGATGATGAAGCCGGGCAGCACCACGCCGGCGAACCAGGGGTCGAAGTAGACCAGGATCTCCTGGAGGCCGAGGAAGTACCACGGCGCCTTCGACGGGTTGGGCGTCTTGGTGGGGTTGGCCGGCTCCTCCAGCGGGGCGTCGACGACGATCGCCCACACCGTCATGAACGCCATGACGATGGTGCCGACGAGCATCTCCAGCCGCACCAGATAGGGCCAGGTGTGGACCTTGTCGGGGACGAGCTTGGTGAGCCGCTCGGCCTCCACCACGCGCTCCTTGACCGTGGCCGTTACCGCAACTTCGGGGATCGTGGTCGCCATCGTTAACCCTACGCTTCGCTCAGTCCTTGAAGCCCAAACCGTCGCCCCAGACAGGCCCGGGGGGTTTGGGGGGGCCCTCAGCCCCCCCATCGTCACCGAAGCCCAGGGGGTTTGGGGG
>Ga0302279_10000979_pt1 | contig 41922 bp, 31 predicted proteins | sample III_Bog_N3_3_FD_194541 | JGI IMG/M metagenome (GOLD analysis project Ga0302279, IMG submission 194541) | Peat permafrost microbial communities from Stordalen Mire near Abisko, Sweden - III_Bog_N3_3 | ecosystem: Environmental > Terrestrial > Soil > Wetlands > Peat | place: Sweden: Abisko... | reverse complement strand
CTGCCGATCGGGGGCGGCGGGATAGCCCAGCACGGTCTCCCCGTCGGGAATGTCGCGGGTGACCCCGGACTTCCCCCCGACCGTCACCTGGCGACCGAGCTTGAGGTGGCCGGCGAGCCCAGACTGGGAGGCGATCACACAGTAGTCGCCGAGCCGGGTGCTGCCGGCGAATCCGACCTGGCCCATGATGAGGCAGTGCCGCCCGATCACGACATTGTGCGCGATGTGCACGAGGTTGTCGATTTTCGTGCCCTCGCCGATCTCGGTCGCGCCAAAGGCGCCGCGGTCGATGGCGGTGTTGGCCCCAATCTCGACGTCGTCGCCGATCGCGACGAAGCCGACCTGGGTCATCTTCAGGTGCCGCCCCTGGTCGAACACATAACCGTAGCCGTCCGAGCCGATGACGGAGCCGGCGTGGATCGCCACCCGGTGGCCGACCCGCGTGCGGGGATAGAGGATGACGTTGGCGAAAAGCCGGACATCGTCCCCGACCCGGCAGTCCTCGCCGACATGGTTGCCGCCGCTGAGGATGGTGCGGGCGCCGATCGACGCCCCCTCGCCGATCACGCAGCCCGGGCCGATCTGGGCGCTGGGATCGATCGTCGCCCCGGGTGCCACGCGGGCGGCCGGGTCGATCCCCGGCACGGCGGGCGCAAGGGGGTGGAAGAGGAGGAGAACCCGGGCCGCCGCGACGCGGGCATTGGGGACGCGCAGGAGAACCTTGCCGGCGGAGGCGAAGGGGCCGGAGACGAGGATCGCCGAGGCGGCGCTGGAGTCCGCGGCGGCAAAGTAGGACTCCTTCTCTGCGAAGGTCAGGTCACCGGCGCGCGCGAGATCGGGGGAGGTGAACCCGGTCAGTACCACCGAGCCGTCGCCGATCAGCTCGGCATTGAGGTGCCCGGCCAGCTCGGCGGTGGTGAAGGTTTTCAATCGCCGGGACTCCCTGTGCCGGGTCAGAGCCCCCGGACCCCGACCATTCGCTGTTGCGCCACATCCCAGACCTTCAGGCGCAGGCAGCGCACGATATCGGCGGGATGAAGCGAGGTTTCCTTCGGGTGCCGAAGCTCGGGTATCTCGCGCATGCCCTCGGGCAGCCGGTAGAAGGGGATCCGGGCGTTGAGATGGTGGACGTGGTGGTAGCCGATGTTGGCGGTGAACCAGCGCATGAGCGGCCCGGTCCTCATGTAGCTCGAGGACTCCATCGCCGCCTTCTCGTAGCTCCAGCCGCCCTGGTCAATGAAGCTCACGCCGGGAAAGTTGTGCTGCGCATAGAAGAAGTAGGTCGCCGCCGCGTAGGTGATGAAGAAGGGGAGGATCAGCGTGAGCAGGAGGGCCTGCCATCCGACGAAAACCACCAGCGCCGCCCCGATGGCGACGTGGACGATCATCGCGACCAGGCAGTCGAGGTGCCTGCGGGGATAGTTCATGAAGGGATTCAGGCACATCCCAAAGAGGAACATGAAGACGTACCCAAAAAGGATCGTCAGCGGATGCCTGACGAAAAGGTAGGCGAAGCGGCGCCGCCGTGAGCTCCTCACGAACTCGTCCTTGGTCATGATCGGGAACGACCCGATGTTCGAGCCGCGAAGCTTGGAATTGTGCTTGTGGTGGTGGTTGTGGGAACTGCGCCACACGCTGCTCGGGGTGATCGCAAGGATGCCGAAGGCCTGCATCAGCCGCTCGGCCACCTTCGACTTTGAAAGGATCGCGTAGTGCTGCTGGTCGTGGTAGATCACGAAGCAGCGCATGAGAAGGAAGCCGGCGAGCACGCTGCAGAGGATCTTCGCCGGGAGGTCGAAATTCCAGAGGGTTCCCGCCAGCGCAAGGATGAGCAGCATGCCCGAGGAAATGACGCACCACCAGCTCTTGCGCGGTTGATCCTTCGCGAACCGCTTGGTCGCCTGGATCAGCTCCGGTGCTGTTTTGATCGTTTGCAGTCAGCGGCAAGTGTCCCCCAAAAGGCGCCGTTTGTCGATGAAGACTTTGCCGCGGGCGGCCCGAGCCCAAGGTTGTGTTTTGCACCCGTTTTGTGCCTTCTGGGAGCGGTCGGCGAATCCCCATGAGCACCCCACAGCCAAACCCGGAGATCGGTCTGCTTCCGCGTGCTCACGTGCGGTCAACGGCGCTGCGGGGGGCGGGGATCATCTACCCGGCCGGCGATCCCGCCTTCGAGGCCATGGCGGCGGACCTGGCGCGCGCGATCGGACAGCGCTGCGGCGTCGTCCCGGAGTGCGCGGGCGACACGGCGCTCATGCCCTCGCGGAGCGATCCGCTGCCGGAGGCCTGGCGCAACCGGAGCGTGTTCCTCCTGGGAAACCTGAACACAAACCGCGCGCTTCTCCGGCCGTACGCGGACTTCCTGTGCTCGACCGATGCGTCGTATCCGGGGGGCGACGGGTACGACCTGAGGACAATGGTCAATCCCCTGGGCGCGGGCTTCAACATGGTCCTGGCGGGGGGCAGTTCCGCCCGGGGCGTCGCCCGGGCCGTGGGTCGCCTGGTCGGGCGGATTTCAGGCCTTGGTCCGCCCTTTGCCCTGCCGTTCCTGCTGGACCTTGAGCTGGACCCCTCCATCGCCGCGCAACTGGCATCCTGGCCGCAGACTCCGCTGCTTGACTCCGACGAGATGAAGGCGAGCCGGTCCCGCGCCCACATGTTCACGACGGAGTTCATCCGCGCGATCGGCTCCTACACCCTGATGTGGTCGTGGACGGGCGACGAGCGCTATGCGGCTATCGCCTGTGCGAACCTCCGCGCGCTCAATGCGCGGGTGGGGGACGGCTACGGCGACTGGCATTACCTGGCCGAGAGATTCATCCGGGCCATCCCCATCCTCGCCGCCGGGGGATTCCTCACCGACGCGGAAATCGCGCGAACCGACGGGCTCCTCCTCAATACCGCCCTGGCGACGCAGGACGAATGGTGGCGGATGCGCGCCTCCACGCCGCCCCTGGGCCACCGGCACCACGGGCGGGGCACCTACGAGTTCCTGCTGCTCGCCCGCTACCTGCGGGACCAGGCCCGCCCGAGCCCCGCGCTGCGCTCGCTCTGCGAGCGGTGGATCGCGGAATGCCGCACCTTCCTGGATGCGATGACGGTCGCCCGCCTCGACGACCAGGACGATGAGAGCACGCTCAACAATGTCGCCATGCTCTACCGGTACGCGCTGGGGGAGGAGCGGCATGGTTTCTTCGCAAGCGGGGCCGCCCGCCTGGTGGCCGAGCGCTGCCTTGCGCTCCACGACAATAACGGCGCAGGCGCCGGCCAGGGCGGCTACGCGGAGGGGCTGCCCGGATCAACCTACTACCAGCAGGAAGCGACAATCCAGGTGGCGGCGACCGCGTTTTACCACGGCGACGGGGAGCTGAAGTGGATCCTCCAGTCGATGCCCAACCTCAGCGTGTCGCAGCGCTACTGCTTCATCCAGTTCACCCCGGCCTGCATGCAGAAGTTCGACACCGGGCCGGAGCTGGCGCCGACCCGGCCGGAGCGTTTCCGCGGGATCCAGTGCCTTCCGCTGACCGACCACCAGCAGGCGATCAACACCTCGCCTCCCGAGAACATCGAGTTTGCCGGGCACATGGTGAACGCGCTGGAGACCTGGCAGATGCCCGAGGGCGTCGGGCTGAGCCGGCTGGCGCAGGCCGGGGGTTTTGACAAGATCGTGCTGCGCGGCGGCTTCGGCAGGGACGATCCCTACATCCTGCTCCAGGGCTACCAGGGCGGGTTTCGGTGGCAGGGGCACATGCAGGCGGCGAACTGCATCGTGCGCTTCTACCAGGCCGGCCACATCTTCCTGGTCCAGAACACCTGGCGCCACTCCCACCACGACAAGAACGGGATCCATATCAGCAACGGCGCGAACGAGGTCCCGATGCCGCCGATCGCCGCGCGACTCGCGGTGGACGACTTCGGACCGATCGGGATGACGGTGACGCGCCTGGCCGGCTGCCATGGCGCGACCTGGACCCGCCACCTCTTCTGGCACAAGCAGGGCGGCGGCAGCTTCGTGGTGATCGACCGCGTCGAATTCGAGGCCGACGGCCCCTATGCGGTCACCTGCACCTGGAGGACACCGGGCCACGCGGAGCTCATCGGCCGGCGCTGGCGAGCGGAGCAGGGCCGCCACCGCTTCACGCTGGTGTCGGGCGCTGACGTCCCGATGACCTCCGAGGAGGAGGGGGACCAGGGGGCGACCGCTCCCTATGTCCTCAGGCAGCGGATCGCCGGCGAATTCCGGAAGGGCGCGGAGACCTCCTTCCAGAACCTCTTCCACGTCCGCGAGCTGGAGTCGACGGTCGACCTGGACCTGCGGCGGCAGGACAGCCGCTCGGCGCTTGTGATGGACGGCGGCGCGGCGGCGGCGTGGTGCGGGGTTGCGTTGATTGCCGCGACGGCGTGGCTGCCGGGTGTCGTCGCGCTTGCGGAGAGCGCCTGGGTCTCCGAACGGCAGATCGCCCTGGCGGGAGCCTCGCTTTTTTCCATTGCCGGCGAAATGATTCGGATCACCTCCGACCGGCCTTTCGGGATGTTTCTCGATCTGGCGGCCGGCCGGCTGACGCTCAACCCGGACGGACCGTCCAGCGCGGGGGCGAGGGTCGCCGTCGCCCTCGGGGATTTGGTTCGCCCTGTCGTCCTCGACGCGCCGGTCGCGCTCGAGGTCCCTGGCGGGCTCTGCGCCCGGGTCTCCGCGGCCGTGAAGGCGTGGCTGGCGAGCGTCGCCGGCAAAACCGCGGAGGGAAATCCGGCGAATTTCCCGGCGGCGGAGGACGCGGGATGGACGGGAGCCTGGACTTCGGACGCGGGCACGAGGCTTCCGGAGCGGATCCGCAACCTGCGCGTGACCGCGGACCCCCTGCCGGTCGACGGCTATCCCGACCAGCTTATCGACGGGGTGCTGCCGGAGCTGCGCGAGATATGGCGGCAGTGGCCCGCCGCCGACCGCTACACGGTCCGCATCGAGCTGCCCGAGCCCCGCGCCGTGACGAAGGTGAACGTTCTCGGCGACTGCATTGACGATCCGACCCTCCGCGCGTTCTCCCCGCTGCCGGAGGGGATCCGTCTGGATGCGGAGACCCCGGACGGCCGCTGGATTCCGTGCCCGCTCACGCCGGCCCCCGATCGCCGCTACAAGCGCTACCGCGATGCGGAGAGCCGGCTCGAGGCGCGCACAGCGGAAGTCGGCCGGCGGGTGCGCGGGCTCCGGCTCACGGCGCCGGCCCCCGCCCGCGGCGCTCCCTTCGTCCTGCACGAGATCGAGGTTTTTGGCGACCGCCCGGCCGCCCCCGCTGTCACCCATTGGCTGGCCGCGGACATCAACGGCGATGGGCGGCCCGAGATCGTCGTCTTCAATTCCGCGGACGAGCTCCTGGCGCTGGACGACAGGGGCGCGGAGCTTTGGCGGCGCCAGATGCCCGTTTCGCTCACCCATCTTTCCTGCCAGCAGCTCGACCGCGACGGCCCCCCGGCCCTCTGCGCGGGACTTCTGGGCGGGACCCTCGAGGTCCTGAACGCTGACGGATCGAGCAGGGCGTCGTACCGGATCACGGAGGACTTCCGGGGGGGCAAGGGGGACGCGCTGCAGGGCTGGTTCAACGCGATCCACAGCCTGGCGATCTGGCACAGGGACGCCAGCGGCCGCGGGGCCCTGGTCGTGGGCGGCTACGCGATCATCGTCTTCCTCGACACGGAGGGCCGGCTCATCGGGCACAGCTTTGCAGACGGACCGTGGACGACCGACATCCTTGTGGCTCCGGAAAACCGCGCGGACCGGGGCGATCTTTACGTCCGGGTCGGATGGAACCACGGTATCATGCAGTACCAGGGCAGGGAGGGAACGGAGCCAAGCGGGGCGACGCTCAACTTCGGCGGCTATCTCCAGCCGATGTTCCGGAAGCTGCGCCGGATCACGCCCTTTGTGAACGGCCGGACGATTGCCTACGCGTGGGTCGACCTGCCGTCCTGCCCGGAGGGGGCGCTCTTCGCGGCGACCGAGCTCGGATGCGGGGTCTTCTCGGTGCGGAGCGGCGACTGGCTGTGGAAACTCGAGGGAGGGATCTCCCTGACCGCCGCCCTTCCCGGCCGGGTGGACGGCTGCGCGGCCGCGCTCCTTGGCAGCGCCGACGGCTTTGTGGTCGCCCTTGACCTTGTGACGGGCCGCACGATCCGGCGGGTCCACGCCGGATCGCCGGTCGTCGGGCTCATGCAGCCCCCGCGGTCCGAGTTCGTCGGCGTCGCGACCCGCGCCGGCATGAGGCTCCTCGACGCCGCCTGGGGACTGCGGGGCGCGCTGCGGCGCCCCCTGCGCCGGATGCTGGCGCTGGGCGACGGCCGGGTCGTGGTCGTGCGGGACGACCAGAGCCTTGAACTTTTGGAGCGGGTCGGGAAACTCGAGCCGTGAGCCGCACCGTCACAATCGCCGCCGTGCAGATGCCCTCCGTCGCCCCCGGGGCCACCGACGCGCTCCGGCAGCAGGCTCTCTTCGGGATGGCCGCGGAGTGGCTCGCGCGGGCCGGCGACGCGGGGGCCGACATCGCCTGCCTGGGCGAGACCCTCAATATCCTCGGGCTGCACCTGACGGCGGAAAATGCCGCCGCAACCGTTGGTGACGCGCTCGCGCGGGCCGTCGCCCTCTTCGGGCCGATTGCCCGGCGCTTTGAAATGGCGATCATCGCCCCGATCCTCGCGGTCGTCGAGGGACGGCTGCGCAACGTGGCGCTCCTCTTCGGGGCGGACGGGCGCCTTGCCGGCCATTACTTCAAGGTGCATTGCATCGAGAACGAGCGGGCGCTCGGGGTCGTTCCCGGGGACGCCTGGCCGGTCTTCGACATCGCCGGGATCAGGATCGGCATCCAGATTTGCCACGATAATTCCTTTCCGGAGAGCGCGCGCTGCCTGGCCCTCAACGGGGCGACCGTCATCTTCTGCCCCCCCGCCAGGGGGGGGGGGGGGGGGGAATTCATGGACATCCTCCTGCGCAGCCCGGCGATCCACAACGGGGTCCACCACGTCCCGGTCTGCTTTGGCTGCCCGCCGGACCGCGCGTGGCGGCCGGGGATGCTGATTGGACGCAGCAGCATCATCGGACCGGATGCGACGATCGTCGCAGACGCGGGCCGCTATCCGGGGATCGCCCTTGCCCGGATCGACCCGGATGCCCCGCGCATCGCGACCAGTTTCACGCGCGACGGGGACTTTGTCTGGCGGGTGGACATGCTGAACGACCGCAGGCCGGACACCTACGGGCCGATCGTCCGACCGACCGTGCCTCAGCCGCCCATACCGGTGCCCGGGCCCGCGCGGATCAGCCCTTGACCGCCCCGAGCTGGATTCCGCGGATCAACTGGCGCTGGAGCAGGACAAACAGGACGATCAGGGGCGCGACGGACATTGTCACGGCGGCCATGAGCAGGTGGGTCGCCTGCCCGTGGTCGGTGTCGAAGAAGAGCAGGCCGACGGGCAGCGTGTACTTGTCCACCGTCTTCATCATGACCAGCGGCCAGAAGAAGCTCTGGTAGTTGCCCATGAAGGTGAAGATTGCCAGGGTCACCAGACCCGGCCGGCTCAGCGGAAGGATCACGTCCCAGAAGATCCTCCACTTGCTCGCGCCGTCGATCTCGGCCGCCTCGTCGAGGGCCCGCGGGATTCCCAGCATGAACTGGCGGAGGAGGAAGGTCCCGAAGGCGCTGAACGAGGCCGGCAGCACGAGCCCAAGATAGGTGTCGACCAGGCCGAGGCGCACCATGATCTGGTAATTGGCGATGAGCATCACGAGCCCGGGCAGCATCATCGTCCCCAGGTAGAGGAAGAAGACCCGGTCGCGCCCCGGCCAGTCCAGCCGGGCAAAGCTGAAGGCCGCCAGGGCGCTCGTGAAGACCTGCAGCAGGGTGACCCATCCGGCGATGACCAGGCTGTTTGCCACGAACCGGAGGAAGGGAATCACCCGGAAGACCTCCGCGTAGTTGCCCCAGTGGAATCCCGCCGCGGGCATCCATCCCGGATCGCCCACCTCGGCGAGGGACTTGAGGCTCGCCAGCGCCATCCAGGCGAAGGGCGCCATCATGCCCAGGCTCAGCAGGGTGATCAGGCCGTGGAGGCCCAGCCCGCGGGACCGGGGCGCGGACGGCTCAGTCGTTGGCGTTGCGGTTCCCATAGCGGAAATTCAGGAGCGAGAGGACAAATACCAGGGCGAAGAGCACCCACGCGACGGCCGCGGCGTACCCGAGCCGGCCGGTTTCGAAGCCCTCGGTGTAGACAAAGTAGCTCAGCGTGGTCGTCGATCCCGCGGGTCCGCCGGCGGTCATGGTCCGCGCCATCTCGAACCCGCCCTGGAGCCCCTCGATGACGCCCATGACGGCGATGAAAAACGTGACGGGGGCGAGCTGGGGCCAGGTGATGTTCCAGAAACGCTGGCGCGGGGACGCCCCGTCCATGTCGGCGGCCTCGTAGAGCTCCTGGGGAATGTTGCTCAGGCCCGCAAGGTAGAGGATCATGTTGTTGGAGCCGATCGCCGCCCACATCGCCATGATCATGAGGGCCGGCTTGGCCGAGCCGTAATCGCCGAGCCAATCCGGCGCCTCGAAGCCCGCCTGGGCGCGCGCGGGCAGGGAGGGCCCGATCACCACGCAGGCCAGAAGGATCGCGAGGAGGGGAATGAGCGCAAGCGCAAGCGCGACCTCCAGGCCCAGGCCGGCGTCCGCCGCGCACTTCGGTCCCCACGGCCGGGGGCGACGGGAGATGAGCGCCGCCGCCAGGGCGGCGGCGGCCAGCGCAACGGCGGCCGAGGCCGCGCCGGGCAGCCCGAGCCGGGCGAGAAGAAATCCCAGGGGAATCGCCGGGCCGAGCGAGCCCGTCACGATGGCGGAGATCCCGGCCTCGGAATCGTCCCAGCGGCGGCGCAGGCGCAAAAGGTGCCAGGCGACCAGGGTGAGGGCGGCCGCCGCGCCCGCAAGCGGCAGCCCTATCGAGAAGAGCCCGGGCATGAAGCGCACGGCCGATGAGACTTGGTCGAGGAGGGGATTGAGCGCGAGGTTGATGGGGCCGCTGGTCGGGTGGTAGAGCTTCTTCCACAGGACGTAGGTGGCGACCCCGGCGGTAAAGTGGGGCAGGTAGAAGAGTGTCCGGTAGACGGAGCCCCGGGTGAGGACGCCGGCCAGGAGGACGGTGGCGGCCAGGACCCCGAAGAGAAACCACACGCCGGTCTCGGGCATCCCGCCCCGCAGGAGCACAAGCCCGCTCGCCGCCAGGACCAGCGTTGCGGCGGCAAGCGCCGGGCCCGTCCGGCAGCGGCGCCCCCCGATCCGGTTGAGCAGCAGGGCCGCGCCCAGGCTCCCGGCGATCGCGAAGGGCAGGCCGATCATCAGGAAGCACGTGTTTCCCAGGTCGCGCCAAAATTGGGTGTCGACGAGCAGCCGCGTGAAATTCCCGAGCCCGACCCACTGGAGCGGATCGTGGCGAAACACGTTGCGCCGCAGGAAATCCCAGTCGGTGAACGCCATCATGAAGCTGAGCGCGAGCGGGATGAGGGTGAACGCGCAGAAGCCGGCAATGTTGGGCAGCAGGAAGGCGACTCCCACCAGGCAGCGGCGGCGGGCGGACTGGACCTTCACGGCACTCCTCCTTTATCCAGCCAGCCCCGGGCCCGGTAATAGGCGAGGTGGAAGGGGTCGCTGATCCAGTTGGCGGGCACCGGGCGCCCGGCCGCACGGCGCTCAGCTATCCTTTCCTGGACGTCGCAGCGCTCGCGGTACAGCCGCCGCAGTCCGGGCTCCGCGGCCAGGTTGAGCGCGATCCCGGCGTTGATGCGCGCGGCCGCCACCCGTGCGCCCTCCTCCGGGGAGGCCCGCCCCGCCAGCACCTCCTCGAATTCCTCGCGGTCGATCCGGAAGACCTCGTTGGGAAGAATGAAGGGGCTGCGGCTTGCCGCGATGCCGCAGTCGCGCGTGGTGTCCGCAAAGAACTCCTGGACGCCCGCCTCGCCCGGATGGTGCGGGGGATGCAGGAAGTCGTCCGTGCGGGCGTAGGAGGGCAGGGGCGGCATTGAATCCCCGCTGCGGGCAACCAGAAGGTTGAAGGGCCTGCTCGCCAGGAACTGAAGAAAAAGACAGGCGAGTTCGGGGTGGGGGGAGCCGGCGTAGACGCAGACCGCCCCGCTTCCAACCTCGACGTTGGGGAAGCCCCCGGTGAACGGCTCGACAACCCTGAGCTGGAACTCGCCGCGGGGATGCAGGCGGATGAGGGCCCAGAGTCCCTCGTAAATCATGGCAAAGCGCCCCGAGGCGAAGAGCGAGAAGGAGCTGTCGAAGCCGGTCGCATCGGAGACCAGGGCGTACTGCTCGGCCTGCGTGGGCAGCAGGCGGTCGGTGACGGTCCACCGGTAGGCCCGCCGGAGGACCTCCACATTCCGGGGATCGTCGAGGGTGCAGCGGGTCATCGTCTCGTTGAACGTGGACAGCCCGAGGCCGCGGCGCAGGAGCGGGAGCCAGACCCGGTTGAGGAAAAAAACCCGCTGCCGGCTGCCCGGCGGATTGGCCGCGGCCACGAAACGCAGGCCAATTTCCTCAAACTGGTCCCAATTCCAGCGGCTCGGCGGCTCCGCAATCCCGTAGCGGGCGAACGTGGCGCGGTTCACCCAGAGCAGGGCCGAGTCCACCGCGCGGGGAAAGCCGTACTGCCGTCCCATGACCTCCAGGTCGCTGCGCACCGCCGGGTACGTCAGGGCAGCCCCGAATCCGCGCGCCCGCGCGATGTCGGTCACGTCCAGGAGAATGCCCGCCTTCTGGAAGGGCTCGAGCTGGTTCATGTACACGTCGGTCAGGTCGTCGGCCACGCCGGATACCCCCTGGATCAGGGCCTTGGAGGGCCCCGTCGGCGTGTTGTCCCGGAGGTCGATCCGCAGGTCGACCGGCGGCAGCCGGTTCTCGGCGAGCCACCGGCCGAAGAGGGCGACGGTGTCGTGCCGGACCTGGTCGTCATCGGTCACCCAGGTGATGACCGGCACCGCGCTCCGCTGGGCAGGCAGCGTCCTGTGGAGGATGACGGTAGCGACCGTCAGCACCCCGAGGGACGCCAGGAGAACCCGTTTCACAGTGTCATGGCCGCCGCAAAGGATTCCCCGGCGAGGTCCACGGCCCGGTGGGTTCGAAGCGACTCGATCGCGGCGAGCAGGACCGCCGTCGCCCGGCGGCCGGCCTGGAGCGGGCAGGGGGAGGGCAGGCCCCCGCCGATCGCCGCGAGGAAGGCGGTGTCGATCACCGCCGCGCCGGCTTCCTCATGCGGGGGGTGCTCGGTCACCTGGCGGCCGGCCCGGGTCACGAGGGTGTTGAGCCGCTGGTGAAGGCTGAAGCTCAGCTGGCCGTCGGATTGCTGGAGGGCGAACTTTGACGCGTGGGGGGGCTGCCCCACGTCGCCGATCGCGACATTGGCGACGGCGCCGTCGGCAAAGCCGAGGGTTATGGCCGCGGTGTCGACGATGTCCCGGGACGGATGGTGCCGGTTGCCGCCCTCGGCGTACACGCGAACGGCCGGCGAGGGATTGAGGTGCAGCACCAGGTCCATGATGTGGCATCCCTCGGACAGGACGTTTCCCCCCCCCTTGACCGGGTCGTTCGCCCAGAACTCCTCCGGCCAGCGGTCGTCGATCACGTGGGCGACCGTGAGCATCGGCCGGCCCAGGAACGCGCGCGCAGCCTGCACGGCGGGGAAGAACCGGAACTTGAAGCCGGCCATGCCGACGACGCCCGCCCGCTCGACCGCGGCGATCGCGCTGTCGCAGTCCCGCATCGTGAGCGCCAGGGGCTTTTCCACGAAGACGTGCTTGCCCGCGCCGGCGGCCGCGGCGGCCAACCCCGCGTGCGTGTCGTGCTGCGTGCAGATCCACACGGCGTCGACCTCCGGGTCCGCCCAGATCCGGGCGACGTCGGCGGTTCCGTAGGCGGTCCCAAACTTCCTGTGAAACTCCGCCGCGCGCCTCTCATCAACGTCGGCAACCGCCAGCAGGCGGGCCCCCGGATGGCGCGCCAGGAAGGCCGCGTGCTCGGCCCCATAGCTGCCGCAGCCGATGATCGCTGCACGAATGGGGCGGGGTGGGCTCACGGATGGGGATTCCGGCGAAGGGGTCGCCGCAAGCAAAGTCCCCGGCCGGCGCGCTAACAAGCTTTTTGGCGTCCCTGCGGGTCCGCGCGGCGAACTATTCGCTCGCGTATTTCGCCTATCGCGGACTATGTGTGGGATGCCTTTTTCCAAACTGGGTCTACTCGACCACCTTGTCCGCGGAGTGCAGGCGATGGGTTTCAAGGAACCCACGCCGATCCAGCTCCGGGCGATCCCCGCAGTGCTCACGGGACGCGACCTGATCGCCTCCGCCCAGACGGGCACGGGAAAGACCGCGGCCTTCGCGCTGCCCATCCTTTCGAGGCTCGGGGTCCACCGGGCCGGCGGTCCGCGGGTGCTCGTCCTCGAGCCGACCCGCGAGCTCGCCGCCCAGGTTGAGACCGCCTTCCGGGACCTCGCCCGCTTCAGCGACCTGCGCGCCACCGTCCTCCACGGCGGGGTGGGCTACGGGCGCCAGCGCAGCGAGATCCGGGCCGGCGCCGACATCGTGGTCGCCACGCCGGGGCGGCTGATGGATTTTCTCCAGGAGGGGCAGCTCAAGCTCGGGGCGATCGAGATCCTCGTCCTGGACGAGGTGGACCGGATGCTCGACATGGGTTTCATCAACGACGTGAAGCGGGTCGTGCAACTTTGCCCGGCGAAGCGCCAGACGCTCTTTTTCTCGGCCACCGTGCCGCCCGAGATCGCGGCGATCGCGGCCTTCGCCCTCAAGGATCCCGCGCGGATCGAGGTTGGCGTCTCCCGCTCGATCACCGCCTCGGTCACCCACGCGATCTACCCGGTGGCGCACGTCCAGAAGTTCGACCTTCTCCTCGCGCTCCTGGCGAAGATCGACTTCCAGAGCGTCCTGATCTTCTCCCGCACGAAGCATGGCGCCGACAAGATCGCCCACCGGCTCCGCGCGGCCAACCACAGCGTCGCGATCCTTCACGCCAACCGCTCGCAGAACCAGCGGGTCGAGGCCCTCGAGGGGTTCAAGTCCGGCCGCTACGAGCTCATGGTCGCCACCGACATCGCGGCGCGGGGCATCGACGTCGCGGGGATTTCCCATGTGATCAATTTTGACGTCCCGGAGAATCCCGAGGACTACGTCCACCGGATCGGCCGCACCGGCCGCGCGATGGCGGTGGGCGACGCCTTCACGCTTTCCTCCCCGGAGAACGAGTCGGACGTGCGCGACATCGAGCGCTTCGTCGGCCGCCAGATCCCGCGGCTCAAGCTCGAGGGCTTTCCCTACGTGCCGATCGTCGAGACGCGCCCGCCCGCCGGCCGGGGATTCCAGAGGGGCCGGGGGCAGTCCTCCGCGCCCGGCCGCCCGCAGTTCCATCCCCGCGGCAAGCCCGGTGGACATTGGGCCGGAAGGCGCTAGGGTTGGGGGATCATGCCAGAGGCGACACGGATTGATCCACGGACAAGAATCGGCCACGTCCACCTGAAGGTGGCCGACCTCGATCGCGCGCTCGGGTTTTACTGCGGCGTGCTGGGGTTTGAGCTCATGCAGAAAATGGGGGACCAGGCGGCGTTCATCTCGGCCGGCGGCTACCATCACCACATCGGCCTGAACACCTGGGAGAGCGCCGGGGGAAAACCGCCGCCGCCCGGCACCACCGGGCTCTACCACGTGGCGATCCTCTACCCGAGCCGTCCCGCGCTGGCCGACGCGCTCCGGAGGCTGATCGCCGCCGGGATCCCGCTGCAGGGAGCCTCCGACCACGGGGTGAGCGAGGCGCTCTACCTCAGCGACCCGGACGGAAACGGGGTCGAGCTCTACCGGGACCGCCCGGAATCCGAGTGGCCCCGCGACGCCAAGGGGGCGCTCTCGATGGTGACCCGGCGGCTCGACCTAGAGGGACTGCTCCGCGAGCCGGTTATTTGACGGACGCCTTGGCGGCGGCCAGGGCCGCCGGGACCTGCGTCTCGAAGTCGGCCGGGGACGAAATGCTCGGGCCCAGGTTGCGGATAAGCCCATCCTCCAGGCCGTATACCCAGGCGTGGATCGTGAGCGGCTGGCCCCGTTGCCAGGCGTCCAGCGCAATCGTCGTCTGGCAGACGTTGGCCACCTGCTCGATGACGTTCAATTCGCAGACAAGGTTCGAACGGCGATCATCCCCTGCGACCGCCTGGATGCAGGACCGGTGCTTGTCGCAGACATCCTGCACGTGCCGCAGCCAGTTGTCCGCCAGGCCGATTCGCTCGCAGCGCAGCGCGGCGCGCACGCCGCTGCAGCCGTAGTGCCCGCAGACGATGATGTGCTTCACCTTGAGCACATCGACGGCGAACTGCATGACGGAGAGACAGTTCAGGTCGGTGTGCGCGACCACGTTCGCGACATTGCGATGGACGAAGAGCTCGCCGGGCAGCAGGTTCACGATCTCGTTCGCCGGGACGCGGCTGTCCGAGCAGCCGATCCACAGGTAGTCGGGTGACTGCTGACGGGAAAGCTTGAGGAAAAAATCGGGATCCCGCGCGCGGATGGCGGAGGACCAGGCGCGGTTCTGGGAGAAGAGGTGATCGAGCGGTCCCATCACCCCTGATGCTTTTTGACACAGCGCCATTGTCCACGAAAATCGGGGGGCGGGGGTTAAATGCTGACACCCCGCGGGCGAATCGCCTGAATGGCACTCTCACGCCCCGGCGGGGTCATGAGAGCCGCAACTTCCCGTGAGAATCCTCCGCTTCCTCCAATCCTTCATCCTGGTCGCGCTCGCCGTGGCGGTGCTCCTCGCCGCCGCGTCATTGTCCCCGATTATCCAGACCTGGGTGGCGGGGGCGGTCCTCGCCCATGGCCGCGGGGCGCACGGATCACTGCGCGCGCTCTCAGCCCGATTCGGGCGGCTGCAGGCGGCCGACCTCCGGCTTGAGGACAGGGGTGCGGTGCTCACGATCCCCTCACTTGAGGCGGACCTTCCGCTGGCCCGCGCCTTGTGGAGGCGCGATCTTAGGATCGGCAGCCTGGTGGCGAGTGACTGGACGCTTGACCTGACCCGCGTTCCCCGGCCGCGGGACGCGATTTCCGGAACGCTTCCCGCCCTGGCGGCCGCCCGGGAGGTGATCGGCGTCCTGGGCCAGTGGAAACTGCCCTGCGCCATGACCCTGGACGGGGTTGACCTGGAGGGGGACGTCCTGGCGGCGCCGCCCTCGGGCCGGATCCCGATCCGCCTTCACCTTGTCATCACCGGCGGCGGGATGGCGGCGGGGCGAAGCGGCGCCTTCACCGTCGTGGCAACCGTCATGAACCGGGGGCTTTCCGAGCCGGGTTATGAGACGAAGGGGCGCCTTGCAATCGACATGGACTCACCCCGGACGTTCAACCGGCTGGTGTTCAGCACGGAGATGAGGGGCGGCGGTGATCAGTTGCTCGCCCTGGATGCGATCGCCGTCCGGGGCCCTGACGGAGAAACCTGGACGTACCGGCTCGCCCGCGGCCCGCGGATCCTCATGAGCGCCAGCGCCCGCTTCCAACCCGGCGCCCTGCGGCCCGAGGGGACGTGGAGCGTCGACCTTGGGGAGGGGGACGCGGCCGTCCTGCCCATCGGCGCCTCGCTTCCGTTTGCAACGCTCTCCGGCGGCGGGGACTTTGACGCACCGCCGGATCTTTCATCCTTTCACGCCGCCGGGCGTCTGCGGGCCGCGGGATTGCAGCCGGGGACGCTTCCAGCGTTCATGGACGGGGTGGCGGGGGCGACGATCGACGCCGCATTCGATCTCACCGGCGACAGCCATACGCTGCATCTTGACCGCGCCACCGCCTCGGTCACAGGTGAAGGGGGCTGGAAGGCGGTCCTGACCTCCGTCCAGCCGCTGTCGATCGACGAGGCGACCGGCAGCGTCGCCGGCGCCAGGCCCGACGCCGATTTGCTGGCGTGCACCCTCGGCGATTTTCCGCTGGCACTCCTGCACGGTCTGCCGGGCGGCCTGCGGATTGCCTCGGGTGAGGCCGCCGGCGCGTTTGCGCTGCGGTTGGGCGGCGGCGGATTCAGCGTCCGGCCGACCGCGCCGCTGGTCGCGCACGGCGTTGCGCTGTCCCGGGACGGAATCGTGCTGGCCCGCGGATTTGACCTCACGGCCGGGATGTCCGCGAATTCCGACGGAAGCGGCTGGCAGGTCAAATTGGCACCGCTCGCCCTTGCAAGGAACGGCCGCGGTCTTGCGAGCCTCGAGGGAGGCGTTTCCGGGGTTGCCGATCCCTCGCAGCCGGTTGCCGTCTCCGGCAAGTGGACGGCGGACCTGCCCGGGTTGGCGACCGCGCTCGGCCGGGAACTGCCGGCAGCCCTCGCCGGCCGCGCGGCCTCCGGCAGCGTGACGGTGACCCTGGGCCCGGCGACCGAGATCGACGGCGACATCGCGCTTGGCGCGGGCGCGTCGGGCGCGGCGCTGAGCGCGCAGGTGAACATTGCGATCGACACGGACGGCAGCGCGACGTTTTCGCTGCCCCTCAAGGTGGCCGGGGCGGACGGCGGATCGGACATCGACATCGAGGGAACCCGCCGCGTGGGCGACGACGGGCCGCGGGTCGACGTGAGGCTTTCCGGGGGCAGGGCGGCACTGGCCGACCTTGGGGAATTTGCCGCGGCGGCCGCCGCGTTTGGCGGCGCCGGCCGGGGCGGTATCCAGACTCCTGCGGGAATCAAGGACCGCGTTCCGTTCTGGGGAGACTGGGAGGGCCGCGTGACGGTGGCCCTCGACCACCTGACCGGCCCGGGGATGGACCTGCGCTACGTGGACGGGGTTGTGGAAATTGGGCACGGGCAACTGCGGCTCGTGCGCGGGCGCGCCGGCCGGCCCGGCGAGAACCTGTCGACGGCCGAGGGATCGATCGCATTCGACGGGCGATCACGGCTGCCGTACACGCTCAACGCTGCGTACAACCTCGGGGACGTTGACGCGAAGGCATTTTTCGGGCCCCCGCCAAAGGACGGCGACGCGCTGGTCGAGGGCAAATTCTCGGTGGGCCGGACCCTTTCCGGGCAGGGCATCAATCGGGACGACCTGCTGGCCTTCACCTCGGAGGACGTGACGCTGACCAGCTCGCGCTCGGGGGGGATTCTCCGCGTCCTGAAGACCAGCCTGGGAGGGGCCATTCGCGAGCACGAGACCCCGGTTTCCGACACCCTGGGCAACGTGGGATCGGCGGTCGGCTCGTTCTTCGGGGTCAAGGAGAAGGAGGGCGGCTCCGGCACGATCACGGTCGCGAGGAACACCCAGGCGGTGATCGACTTCATCGACGACATTGCGGAGATCGGCTACGACCGGATCACCATCCACGCGATCCGCGGGCCGGATCGTTCCTACCGGCTGGCGACCATCGAGATGATTTCACCGGACGCGCACCTGGTCGGCTTCGGCAGGATCCAGCCGGCGGAGGGACTCCCGCTTGCGGCCGGGACGCTCAGCGCCGATTTCCAGCTCGGGGTGCGGGGCAGGACTGTTCCCCTGGCGAGGCTGGCCGGGCTCCTCTCCGACGACCGCGACAGCATGGGCTTTTCGCTGCTCAGCCAGCCGATCCACATGGGCGGAACCCCGCAGAAGGTGGACCTGAGCGCCTGGCGCGTGATCCTGGCCGCCGCCGCCAAGCCGCCCGGCCCGAGCGCGAAATAATCCTCCGATGTAGCCGGGGTCCGAGACCCCGGAGGCTTGGAGATCGGCTCCGCCGTCCGTGGTCTGGGACCCCGGCTACAACGGATCGACCCCGGCTCGAAAGATCGACTCAGGTTTCAGGTCTCAGGTCTCAGGTTTCTGCAAAAACGGCGGTTCCTCCACCGGCGGCGCCACGCGAAGCTGCTCGAGCATCGCCCGCCACTGGGCGTCCTGCCGCTCGCGGCGCTTCAGCGCCTGGTACTCGGCCTCTCCGGCGAAGAAGATGAAGGTGAAGAGCGTCGCGGTCAGGTAGCGATGAAAGTAAAAGGCGGTGAGGGCGGCGCCGGCGGCGATGACTTTGCCAACCATCACCGCCCAGAACGTCGCGCGGAGGTAGGGCAGCCGGGTCGCCAGCAAGGCCCTCAGTATCCTTCCCCCGTCCATCGGGTAGGCGGGCAGAAGGTTGAAGATGCCCATGGCGATATTCCAGTAAAGGAGGCACCAGACCAATTCGCCCAGGGAGGATGGGAGCGCGGAGTCGGGAACCCCCGAAGACCGGTCGGAGACGATCCAGAGCGCCCCGGCCAGCACAAAGTTGACCGCCGGACCCGCGGCCGTGATGAGCAGCTCGCGGCCGGGCTGGCGGGGGATTGCGTCAAACTCCGCCATTCCGCCGATCGGCATAAGCAGGATCCTGCGGACGCCAACGCCGAAGTGGCGCGCGGTCAGCGAGTGCCCGAGCTCATGGAGCACCACGCAGGTGAATATGGCCAGGATCAGCGTCGTGCTCCAGAATGCACCGCCCGAACCGCCGTCCTGGTATCCCTGGTAGGCCCAGTAGCCCAGAAGGAGCAGGAAGGTGACGTGCACCGAGAGTTGAATCCCCCGGATTTTGAAGAGATTGAAGGACCAGCCGAGCATGGAATACGGATAGTGCAAATCGGCGGGGTGTCCATATCGGGGGGGAAATACGATGCTTGAATCTTAGACCCCTAAGGCCGATCTTCTTCCGGACCATGGCCGAAGCCGCTGCCAGCACACCAACCATTCTGCTCATCGACGACGATGCCGAGGTGAGGTATTCCCTGTCCCGGGTCTTCTCGACGCGAAAGTACCACGTGGTCGAGGCGGCCAGCGGCGAGCAGGGTGTCGCGCTGGTCAAGAAGGGGCCGCACCCCGACCTGATATTCCTGGATGTGCGGATGGGGGGCATGGGCGGGATCGAGGCCCTGCAGCACATCCGCTCCGTCAATCCCAAGCAGCTCGTCGTCCTGATGACCGCCTTCGGGACGGCCCAGACGGCGATCGAGGCCATGAAGTACGGGGCCTTCGACTACGTCATGAAGCCCTTCGATCCCCAGAAGGTCCTGGCCCTGACGGACAGCGCCTTCAAGGTCCACGCCGACCTGCGGGCGGCGGGCGACTACAAGCCGAGCATCAACAGCGACGACTACAAGGAGGGGATCGTCGGCAGCTCCTCGGTCATGCAGGAGGTCTTCAAGGTGATCGGCCAGGTGACCGCCAGCGACGTGACCGTCATGATCACCGGCGAGAGCGGCTCGGGAAAGGAACTGGTTGCCCGCTCAATCTGGAAGCACAGCCATCGTTCGAACAAGGCGTTCATCGCCGTCAACTGCGCGGCGATCCCGGACAATCTGATCGAAAGCGAGCTTTTCGGGCATGAGAAGGGGTCCTTCACCGGGGCGACCGGCCAGAGGATCGGCAAATTCGAGCAGTGCGACGGCGGGACCATCTTCCTGGACGAGATCGGCGACATGGCGCTGGCGACCCAGACGAAGATCCTGCGGGTCCTCCAGCAGGGCGACATCCAGCGGGTCGGCGGGAGCGAGACGATCAAGGTGGATGTGAGGATCATCGCAGCGACCAACAAGGACCTCGAGGCGATGGTGAAGGCGAAGACCTTCCGCGAGGATCTCTATTACCGGCTCAATGTGGTCCGGATCCGGATGCCCGCCCTTCGGGAGCGGGCCGGGGACATTCCCCAGATCGTGGATTTCTGCCTGCAGAACCTGGTCAAGCAGCGCAAGGCGCGGGTGGGAAAAGTCTCGCCCGAGGCGATGGCGCTGCTCACGAAGCACCTGTGGCCGGGCAACGTCCGGGAGCTGGAGAATGTCGTCTACCGCAGTGCGGTCATCGCGCAGGGAGACGTCATCCTTCCGAGGGACCTGCCGCCGGAGCTGGTGGCGGGGGCATAAGGTTGTTTGGGGTGGAGCGCGATCTCCGAGCGCGCTTGCTCGACTCGGTTGCCGGACAAGCGCGCTCGGAGATCGCGCTCCACCTCGGACTTGTTTGAAAGAATCGAAAGTTCGACTCAAGTTTCAGGTTTCAGGTCTCAGGTTTCGGAAAGAGCGGTCTCCGGTTTCAGGTTTCTGCAAGAAGCGTCCTCAGTCGACCAAGCCCGCGGCGAGGGCAAGCCCGCTTCTGGCTCGGTTGAGGATATAGAGATGGTAGCCGGGCGCGCCGCGGGCCAGCAGGTCGCGGATCTGGGAGAGCGCCCAGTCGATGCCGACGTGCTCGACGGTGTCGGCGTGGTCGCCCGCCGCCTCCAGCCGTCGGACCAGAGTCCCCGGAAGCGATGCGCCGCAGAGGGTCGTGAAACGCTGGATCTGCTTCAGCGACAGGACGGGCATGATCCCCGGCACGATCGGGACGTTGATGCCCGCAGCCCGGCAGCGATCCGTGAACCGGTGAAAGCAGTCGTTGTCGAAGAAAAGCTGCGTGGTCACGAAGGCGGCGCCCGCGTCGACTTTCTGTTTCAGGTGCAGGAGGTCGACTTCCGCCGAGGGTGCCTCGGGGTGCTTCTCGGGATAACCGGCGACCCCCAGGCAGATTTCCGGGTGCCGCTCCTGCAGCAGGCTCACGAGCTCGATGGCGTGGCGCGGGCCGTCCGACGCGGGCTGGAATTCCGCGCCCTTCGGGGGATCGCCGCGCAGCGCCATGACGTTCCTGAAACCCGCCGCATGAATCCCGTCTGCAAGCTCGGCGAGCTCGGCCCGGGAGTGGCCCGCGCAGGTGAGATGGGGCATGACGGTGAAATGAAACTCGTCCCGCAAGAGCGCGCTCACCTGGGCGGTCCGGTCCCGCGTGCCGCCGCCCGCCCCGTAGGTCACCGAGACAAAATCCGGCGCGATCCGGCGGAGCGCCGCCGCCGTCTGCCGGAGCGCCTCCACGCCGGCTTCATCCTTGGGTGGGAAAAATTCCAGCGAGCGAAGCGGTCGGCCGCTGGCGAAGAGCTCGGAAATGGGCCGGTCTGGAGACATTACATATCAACATATACGAACATGTTGATATATGTAAACTCCTAAAGTGCGGGCTCGAAAAGTTCCCCGGGCTTCTGGGGAAGGCTCGTGAAGGCGTACTCGTCGACCTGGAAGGTCCGCCTGGTCATAAGCCCATTGACCGGCGCCGCGGCGTCCGAGCAGGTGACGAGGGCAAACACCGGGCCGGCGGGGTTCGGGGCCGCGGAACCCTTCGCCGCCTTTTCCTCGGGCTTGCGCCCCAGGGAGATCGTGAACGTGCGACCGTCGAAGGTCGTGAGCGCGAAGGTGCGGGCGTTGCGGCGGGCCGCCGCCGCCTGCGGGTCCGCGGGATCGCTCGTATCCGAGAACCGCAGGGTCCCGAGGGTGGCCAGGAGCGAGGCGACCTTGTCCGCGGCCACCCTCCGGTGCACCGGAGCGCCGTCCGCGGACCAGTCGGCGTCCTTCCTTGCCCGGGAGAGCGTCAGCGTCGCGCCCCCGTCAAAGCCCGCCCGGACCCGTGCCACATCCTCCGGCCTTAGGTCGATCAATTGGGAATTTGCCCAGGCCTTCGGGTCCGTGTCGATCCACGAGCTGAGGTTCGCCAGGTAGGCCCTGTCCTCGCCGGGAAAGCGGACAAACCGGCCGCCGGAGTCGGGGCTCTTCCCCAGGCTCGCCGACCAGAGCTCGCGGCCGGAGGCATCGAGGAGGGCGATCTGGGTGTCCTTGAAGCCCAGGCGCGCCAGGCTTGCCGGGCTCGACGTGACGAGCCGCCCGATCGTCGCCGCGGCGAGGTCTCCGGTGAAACCCGAGAGCTTGGAAAAGTCGGCCGGCATCCCGTAATAGCTGGCATCGGTCCACGAGCCGTCCGGCGCGCGGGTCAGGAGGATCGTCTTGCCCTGGTCGCTGAGGCGAAGCGCCGCGGCCTTGTTCACGGTATCCGGATCGACGAGCCGGCCGCCCACGCGCGGGTCGGCGGGGGGCGCCGACAGCGTCCGGCTTGAGAGGAAAGCGGCCGCTGCAAGCGCCGCCAGGACGCCGGCGGTGACGGCGAGGGTCCTGAGCCTCATGTCCGGACCCTCCGCTTGCGCGACTGGTGGAACCACACGCCAAAGGCGATCACCAGGATCGGCGTGGCGAGCAGGTCGAAGGCGAGCAGCCGATTCTCCAGCGAGTCGATGCCCTCGCGCAGGGCGCGGCGGATCTTCCGGCGCTCGGCGCTCAGGGAGGCCTGCTGTTTCTGGAAATCCTCGATCGCCCGGGCGATCTCCGGGGTGGCGATCAGCCGGTTGCCCTGGTTCTTCTTTCCCTGGAGCTCGGTCAGCTTGGATTGGACGTCGTTAAGCTGGTTCTCGAGCGCCGCCAGCTTCTCCTGGACCTTCTCGGTGGCGGCGGCCTCCATCCGCGAGAAGACGACAAAGGGCCGGCGCGAATTGCCCTTCCCGCGGATCGAGATGAGGTCCTGCGACCCGGAGAGGAAGTCGAGCGCGTTCGCGGCGAAAGAGAGGTTGTCGTTCAGGGGCTCGGCGGTTGACGTGCCCAGGACATTGAACTTCCGGACGCTGTACTCGTCCAGGAGCCAGTCGGTGTCGGCGACGACGATGAGGGTCGAGGTGGTCTTGGAGGAGGTGAGGGAGGGGCCGCCCGCCTTCGTCTCCGCCTTCGTCCCACTTCGCGGGACTACGGCGGACTCCGTCCCGCTTTGCGGGACTGCGCCGGGTTTTTCGTCGTTAGGGACTCCGCCGGGGAAGGCGGTGTGGAACTTGCCGCTGATGAGGGCGGCGATCGTTTTCTTGCCGGTCGGTGTGATCAGGCGGGCGACGTCGTCGGGCTGCTCCATCTGCAGGGTCGCCGCATCGAGTTCGCCTGCCTTGGCGGAAGTCTGGACCAGGGGGGTGAACTCGAGGTCGGAGCCCTGCCGGAGCGCGATGGAGCCGGCCTCGATGAAGGCCATCGACTCAAGCTGGGCGGTCGGCGGCGACTTCGCGTTGAAGTCGCCCTGCTGGAGGCTCAGCCAGACCGGGTAGTGGGCCACGCTTCCGTTCTGGAGCTGCACCTCGGAGGCCCGCTCATTGTCCCCGACGAGCTTCTGCGCGTCGTAGGTGATGCCCCAGCCGCCGAAGAGGACGGGCAGATCGCTTGCCACATTTGGCGGCGGCCCGCCCATCATCGCCATCTGGCCGCCGCCCTGCCGCTTGAAGTACTGCGAGGACGGGTCGACGGCGATGAACACCGGCTTTCCCGCGAGCAGGAACTGGTCGATCGCGAATTGCAGCCGCGGCGCGAGGTTCTCCGGGTGGACGATCGCCAGCGCGTCGAGATTGGCGGGAAGCGCAGCGGCAGTCGCATCGACCGGGCTGATGTCAAAGGTGTCCTGCCATTCCGGCACGACGTACTGGCCCTCCTGGTCCGGCTGCCCGGTCATCGGGTTGCCCGGCGCACCCTGGAGCGGAAGGCTGGTGATCAACCCGAGATGCTTCTTGTCGACCGCCTCGGCGCGGTAGACCAGCTCGGAGAGGTCGTACTCCAGGAACTGCTCCCGGTCGGGATTGAGCGCCGGGATCGCGCGCTGCTGGTCGGCCTGGGTGGCCACCAGGCCGAAGTAGAACGAGTCGCCGCCCGACTCCATGCGCTGGGCCTCCAGGCCCGCCGCCGTTGCCTTTTCCTCCTCGGGCGTGTCCGGCTCCGGGTCGACGGCGTTCAGCGTGATCTTCCCATCGGACGCGCGGACGTACTGGCGGAGCATCTCGCGGACCCGCTCGGCGTAATCCTTGTAGGCGATGGGCAGCCCGTTCACGCCCTTGGAGTAGTAGAGGTCGAGGGTCATCGGCTCGCGGATCTTGCCGAGCAGCGACCGGGTCCCCGGCGAGAGCGTGTAGATCCGCTCGGCCGTGGCATCCAGCCTCCAGGGCGGGACGGAGGCGAGGTAGTTGACAAGGACGAGGCAGACAAAGACGAGGGCCGCCGCGATTGCTTTCTTTCCTGGGTTCATGGAGCGGGGATTCGGATCAGCGCTCGAGCGCGATGACATTGAGGAGGAGCGCGGAGCCGATCACCGAGAGGAAGAAGACGATATCCTTCGGGTCCACGATCCCCTTGAGCAGGGGCTCGAAATGGGTGATGAAGCTGAAATTGGCCACGGCATCGGCGATCCACACGGGCAGGAATCCCTCGAGGAAATGGGTGAAGCCGCTCAGGCCGAGGAAGAGCAGGGCAGCGCAGACCACCACGCCGACCACGAAGCTGACGACCTGGTTTCGGGTCAGGGACGAGGTGAGGGAGCACACGCCCAGGTAGGCGCCGGCCATCAGGACGGCTCCCAGGTAGCTCGACGCCATGACGCCCCAGTCGGGCGAGCCCAGGTAGGCGACGGTGATCACGAGCGGGAAGCTGAGCGCGATCGCGAGCACCACGAAGGCCCAGGCGGCGAGGAACTTCGCGACGACCGCCTCGAGCGTGGTGACCGGCAGGGTGAAGAGGAGCTCGATCGTGCCCGACCGCCGCTCCTCGGACCAGAGGCGCATCCCGACCGCCGGCACGAGGAAGAGGAAGAGCCAGGGGTAGAAGATGAAGTAGCGCTCGAGGCTTGCCGAATTGGCCTCGAAGAAGCCGCCGAAGCGCGACAGCGCGAGCGAGACGGAGATCACCAGGAAGGCCACGAGGAAGACGTAGGCCACCGGCGAGCGGAAGTAGCCGAGGAACTCGCGCTTGAAGAGGGGTTTGATCATTTTTTACCGGGTCTTATAGGTCCTATGGGTCGTATCGGTCCTATTCCGACTGGGTCAGTGAGCGGAAAATCTCATCCAGCCGCGCCCCCGGCTTCCGCGCCTGCAGTGCGGCCGGGGTCTCGTCGACCACCACGCGGCCCCTCGAGATGATGATCACCCGGGTGCAGATCGCCTCGACCTCCTCAAGGATGTGCGTGGAGAGGATCACGGCCTTTTCCACCGCCATGCTTCGGATGAGGGAACGGACTTCGTTTTTCTGGTTCGGATCGAGGCCGTCGGTGGGCTCGTCGAGGACCAGGGCGGCCGGATCGTGCAGCAGCGCCTGGGCGAAACCGACACGCTGCTTGTAGCCCTTTGAGAGCGTTTCGATCGCCTGGCCGAGGACCGGCTCGAGGTGGGTGAGCCGGGCGGCGCGGGCCACGTGGGCGCGGCGCGCCTCGGACCCCGAAAATCCCCGCACCTCGGCGATAAACCCGAGGAATTCCGCCACCGTCATCTCCGGATAGGCGGGGGCGTTCTCCGGGAGGTACCCGAGCTTCCGCTTCACCGCGACGGGGTCGGCTGCGACGTCGGTGCCGTCGACGAGGGCCGAGCCCGCGTCCGGGCGCAGGTAGCCGGTTATCATCTTCATGGTCGTCGACTTGCCCGCCCCGTTTGGCCCGAGGAACCCGAGGATATCCCCGCGCCGGACCGTAAAACTGACGCCGTCGACCGCGCGCTTGGTTCCGTAGGTTTTTACCAGGCCTTTGACTTCAATCATGGGAATGGGGAATGCGACGGAAGAGGGCTGAGATGGGCTGAATCGTCGAGTGTTCCGAAGTACGGGTTGCCGGGGATTCGGCAAGAGAAAATCGCTGTGGCTATTATAGGACCGATAGGTCGTATAGGGCGTATAGGTCCTATAGGACCTATAATTTTCCGCGCCATGAAATTCACTCCCTCCAAGCCCGCCCTCACCGGGGAGACCCTCGGGTCCCTCACGGCCCGGCTGGAGGAGCGCGGCGAGCCGGGTTTCAGGGCGCGGCAGATTCTGGACTGGCTCTACAAGAAGCGTGCCCGCTCCTGGGACGACATGACCAACCTTCCGCTGGCCCTGCGGGCCTGGCTTGACGCCACGTTCCGGCTGATGCCCGCCGAGCTGGTCCTCAACAAGCAGTCCGGCGACGCCACCGACAAGCTCCTCCTCGAGATGGAGGACCGGTCCCTGATCGAGACCGTGATCATCCGCGCCCCGCAGGAGGGCGTCGGGATCGACCACTCCCGCAAGACAATCTGCATTTCCACGCAGGTGGGCTGCGCAATGGCCTGCGGCTTCTGCGCGAGCGGGCTCGCGGGACTGAAGCGGGACCTCAGCGCGGGGGAAATCGTCGCGCAGCTCCTCCATGTCTGCCACCGCGAGGACGGGCACACCCCGCGGGCCCGGGAGGAGATCGCCTCCTTCGACAATATCGTCGTCATGGGCATGGGCGAGCCCCTTGCCAACTACGACGCCCTCATCCGCGCGCTGACCATCGTCAACGCCGACTGGGGCCTGGGCTTCGGCGCCCGGCGAATCACGGTTTCAACCAGCGGGATCGTGCCGAAGATCCTGAAGCTGGCGGACGAGCCGCTCGGCTTCCGCCTGGCCATCTCGCTCCATGGGGCGACCGACGAGGTCCGCACGCAGATCATGCCCGTCAACAGGGCCTACCCGCTCGACAAGCTCATCCCCGCCATCAAGGCGTTCAGCGCGCGCCACGGCCGGATGGTCACCCTCGAGTATATCCTGATCCGGGACGTGAACGACTCTCTCGACCAGGCGCGCAGGCTCCGGGCGATCGCCCGGGACCTCCACGCGCACGTGAACCTCATTCCCTACAACACCGTCGACGGGCTGGCATGGGTCCGGCCGAGCATCACCCGGCAGAACGTGTTTGCCGACGTGCTCCGCGACGCGGGGCTGTCGGTGACGCTGCGCCGGGAGAAGGGCCACGATATCGCGGCGGCCTGCGGCCAGCTCCGGCTGAAGACCGAACAGGACCGGGGCGACGGCGGCGCTAGCCCGCCGCCAGAAGGCGGTTGAGCGCGCTGACGATGGCCTTGATCGAGGCCAGCTCGATGTTCGTGTCGATCCCCGCCCCGAAGAGCAGGCTCCCGCGGGCCGACTTGACCTGGATGTAGCTCACCGCCTGGGCCTCGGCGCCGCGCCCGAGCGAGTGCTCGACGTAGCTGATCACCTCGAAGGCGGGGAGCGCCGTTGCGGCGAGCGCGCGGACAAAGGCGTCGATCGGGCCGTTGCCCTGGCCGGACAGCTTGTGGGGCTTGCCGTCGATCTCGATCGTGGACTCGCACCGGACCACGCTGTCGCGCTCGGTGGTCTTGAAGTGGCGCAGCGCGACCGGGGCGGCGCGGTCAAGGTACTCCTGCCGAAAGGCGCCGTGGATCTCCGCGGGGGTCAGCTCCGTGCCCTTCGCATCGGCGAGCTCGTTGATGATCTTCCCGATCTCGCGGTGCATGAGCTTGGGCAGGTGGAATCCGAACTCCTGCTCAAGGACGTAGGCGACGCCCCCCTTGCCGGACTGCGAATTGATCCGGATGATCGCCCGGTAGCTGCGGCCGATGTCCGCTGGGTCGATCGGGATGTAGAGGACGTCCCAGGGAGCGCCCTCCACCTGCTTCGACCACGACTTCTTGATCGCGTCCTGGTGCGAGCCGCTGAAGGCCGTGAACACCAGCTCGCCGGCGTAGGGCTGCCTCGGGGGAACCTCCAGCCGGGTGCAGCGCTCGTAGACCTCGCGGATCGCGTTGATGTCGCCGAAATCCAGGCCGGTCGCGATTCCCTGCGTGTGCAGGTTCAGGGCGAGCGTCACGATGTCGAGGTTGCCGGTGCGCTCCCCGTTCCCGAAGAGGGTCCCCTCGACGCGGTCCGCCCCGGCCAGCATCGCCAGCTCGGTCGCGGCGACGCCGGTTCCCCGGTCGTTGTGCGTGTGCAGCGAGATGATCGTCGCGTCGCGCCGCCGCAGGTGGGTGCACATCCACTCGATCTGGTCGGCGTGGACGTTGGGCGTGGAGTATTCCACCGTGGCCGGAAGGTTGAGGATGATCGGGTTCGCGGGCGTGGGCTGCCAGACGTCGGTCACCGCCTCGCAGATCTCCAGCGCAAAATCCAGCTCGGTGCTGTTGAAGCTCTCGGGGGAGTACTCCAGGCGCAGGCGCGTTCCGGCGTCGACCAGCGTGCGGCCGTCACGCCTGATCTGCGCGGTGGAGCGCGTCGCGATCCCGACAATGTCCGGCTTCTCCATCCCGAAGACGTAGCGGCGCTGCGCCGGCGAGGTCGAGTTGTAGAGGTGGAAGATCGCGCTCGGCGCCCCGCGGAGCGACTCGAGGGTCCGTGCGACCAGGTCCTCGCGGCACTGGCAGAGCACCTGGATGGACACGTCGGCGGGGATCAGCTTCTCCTCGATCAGCCTGCGGATGAAGTCGAACTCGATCTGGGAGGCGGAGGGAAAGCCGACCTCGATCTCCTTGAAACCGATCCGGACCAGGAGCTCGAAGTACTCGAGCTTTTCCTCGACGCTCATGGGCTGGGCGAGCGCCTGGTTGCCGTCGCGCAGGTCCACGCTGCACCAGAGCGGAGCGCGGGTCAGGGTGCGGGTGGGCCATTTTCGGCCGGGCAGGTCGACGGGGGGAAAGGGGCGATACTTGTTGATGGGAGAGGGCTGCATGGGAAAAAAATTGGGGACGGAGGTTGGAGGTGGGGTCAGGCGGGGCCGTCGGCGCTCGGCCGCGGCGGCAGGGAATCATCAGGCAAACGCACAACCAGCCGCTACGCGGCGTATCACCGGTCGTGCGCGTTCGTAAGTCGGAGTGCCTGAAGATGACGGATCATCTTGATTTCGCGCCTATTTGCAGGGCGCCGGCCCCGAATGTCAAGGTTGCCGGGGGGCGGGCGGGGGAATCCAAGTTTGCAAATATAATCAATGTAGATAGTTGCGTGTTATGCATCCCGTGCGGATATCCCGGGGATTTTTTGAACCCGCTGTAACTGCTCCGGAGTCGCGGGCGTCTCCCCCCATGTGCTCGACCCCTTTTCCATCCCTTCATGCCTGACGACCAGCCGTTTGACCTGGTTGGCTGTCTTGATCGTGTTCGGCTGGACGATCAGGCGGCTGCACGCGAACTGGTCGCCCATCTCTATCCCCTTGTCATCCGGATTGTCCGCGCCCACCTCCCCAGGCGGGTGCCCGAGGAGGACCTTGCGCAGGAGGTCTTCATGAAGATGTTCAGCCGGCTCGACCAGTACCGCGGCGCGGTTCCCTTCCCCCACTGGGTCTCGCGGATCGCGGTCACCACCTGCATCGACCAGCTCCGCGCGCAGAGGCGACGGCCGGAGCTGCGGCACGCCGACCTTTCCGAGAACGAGGCGGAGGCGCTCGACCGGGTGACGGCCGACGAGGGCGCGGCGCCGAACGACGCGATGGCCGCCCGGGAACTCGTGGAGCGGCTGCTGGGTCAATTGAAGCCCGCCGACCGGCTGGTGATCCAGCTCCTGGACCTCGACGGCAAGAGCATCGCGGAGATCAGCGGGTTGACCGGCTGGAACCAGACGCTCATCAAGGTCCGCGCCCACCGGGCGCGCCGGAAGCTCCAGGTCCTCTTTTCAAAACTCAAACAACAGGAGGGATCATGAATTCGAACGACCCCTGGCGGCGCCTTGCGGAGGCCGCGCGCCGCGCGCCGGACTCCCGGGATGTGACCGCGCCGCACGGCTTCGCCGCGCGGGTGGCCGCGCGCGCGCTGGCGGCGGACCGTCGCCCGCCGTCCTTCCTCGCCCATTTCTCGCTTCGCGCCTCCCTGCGCGCCCTGGGCGCGGCGGCGGCCCTGGCGGTCATCGCCGCCGGCGCCGGCTATCCCGCGGCCCTCAGGCTGCTCTCGGAGGCCCCCGCCCCCGAGCTGTCCCTTGCCGGGGGCATTCCCGCTCCCGCCAATTCCCCGGCCGCAGCCGCCGCGCCGGCGCAGGCGCCGGCAGGCGCCGAGTCCCCGGCCGCCGATGCGGCCCCCGGCGAGGATCCCGTCACCGACTTGGTCAATATCGTGTCATGAATGAATCCCCAACCCCCTCCGGAATGAGCCACGCCTTCAAGGTCGCGGTCGTCGTCCTGGTGTTTTTCGGCATCTTCGCCGCCGGTGTCTTCACCGGCGGCCTGGTCATGGCGCGAGTCGCCGGCCATCGCGCGGAGCGCTTCGGGCGCGAGCGGCGGGATGAGGAGCAGGCGCGCGAGACCCGCCGCGAGGCGGAGCTGAGGGATCACGAGCAGCAGCGCGACCAGGTCGAGCTGTCCCTCCGGCAGGCGATCCAGGCGCTGCGCGAGCAGGCCGAGCGGCAGCCGCAGCAGCGGATGCCCGGCGGCCCGGGCCCCTTCGGGCCGCAGCTCATGCAGCGGATGTTCGAGCGGATCAACCCGACCCCCGATCAGCGGGCCAGGATCCGGCCCCTGGTCTTCCAGGCGGGGGAGCAGTTGCGCCGCCTGCGGCAGGACACCGCGCACAGCACCGAGCAGATCCTCGCCCAGCTCCAGGACCAGGTCAGGGGCCTTCTCACGCCCGACCAGGTCTCGAAGTTCGATGTCATGATCGAGCGGTGGCGGGAGGCGTTCCGGAAGTACGATCTTCAGCAGCAGCTCCGCAACGAGACGCAGCGCCGCCGCGAGCGGCCCCAGTCGTGGCAGTGGCGGGACAAGGACCAGGGGCGCGATCCGGGCCAGGATGGGCCGCAGCAGGGGCCAAATGCTCCGCCCGCCTCGCCGGCCCCGAAGCAGCCTTGACGACTCTCCGAGGTGGAGCGCGATCTCCGAGCGCGCTTGTTTGGCGATGGTCGCCAAGCGCGCTCGGAGATCGCGCTCCACCTTTTAGGGGCCTGAATTTGGTTGCGAACCGGCTTCGCCGGCGCAACCGTTGTCATTGGCCAGGTGCCATGCATGGGCAGGCGCGTGAACTCCGCCAGGGCCGGAAGGCAGCAACGGCAACGACGTTCTCCCAGTGCCGTGGAGTGCCTGGCCACCTTTTTTTTTCTGAAACCTGAAATCTGAGACCTGAGACCTGAATGTCGTACCAAGTCATCGCACGCAAATGGCGACCGCAGTCGTTCGATGACGTCGTAGGCCAGGAGCATGTGGTGCGGACCCTCAGGAACTCGATCCAGCGCAACCGCGTCGGCCACGCCTACCTGCTGATCGGCCCCCGGGGAACGGGGAAGACCTCGATCGCCCGGATCTTCGCCAAGGCGCTCAACTGCACCGACGGCCCCCGGGCGGATTTTTCCCTGGATGATCCCGCCGTCCGTGCCATCGGCGAGGGATCGCACCTCGACGTGATCGAGATCGACGGGGCGTCGAACAACGGCGTTGAGCAGGTGCGCGAGCTGCGGGAAACCGTCCAGTACGCGCCCGCGCAGGGGAAGTTCAAGATCTACATCATCGACGAGGTGCACATGCTCACCCCGCAGGCGTTCAACGCGCTGCTGAAGACCCTGGAGGAGCCGCCGGCCCACGTTAAGTTCATCTTCGCCACGACCGACGTCCAGAAGCTGCTCCCGACCATCCTTTCGCGCTGCCAGCGCTTCGACCTCAAGCCGATCCCCGCCGCGGCGATCGTCGAGCGGCTCCGGAAGATCGCGCGCGAGGAGAAGATCGAGATCGAGGACGCGGCGCTGGCGAGCATTGCCCGGCTGGCCGACGGCGGCCTGCGCGACGCGCAGTCGATCCTCGACCAGATGATCTCCTTTTGCGGCGGAAAGATCGCCGAGGTGGACCTGCTCGACGTCTACGGGCTGGTCGCCGCCGGGAAGGTCGCCGAACTGGCCGCCGCGGTCGCCGCCGGCGACCACAAGGCGATCATGGCGATCGTCGACGCCTGCGATGCGGCGGGGCGGGACCTGGTCAGGCTCCTGGCCGACCTGCAGGCGCTGGTGCGCGAGGCCCTGGTCGATGCGATCGCCCAGGGCGGCCGCAGCGACCTGCTGGGGCGGGGGGCCGCCGGCGCGGCGGTCGCCGCCCTGACGACCGAGCAGCTCACGCGGATGCTCGACAGCCTCCGGGAGGGCGAGGGCGGTGTCATGCACGGGCTGGGCGAGAAGGTCAATTTCGAGGTCGCGCTGCTCAAGGCCGTCGAGGCGAGCCGAGCCCGCTCCATCGACAGCCTGATCCGCGAGCTGGCGGCGCTGGGCGACGAGGCGGCCGCCGCGTCGGCCCCGGAGGGCGACGAAAAAAAAAAAACCTGATGGCTGAGCTGGAGCGCCGCCTTGCCGCGGCGCCCGAGCCGGTCCGGGCCGAAGCGCCCGCGGTCCCCGCCTCCGCTTTCCCCGAGGAGTCCGGCCCGCCCCCGCCCGGCGATGCGGAGGAGGCCGCGTTCCTGGCCGAGGGGGGTTCCCGCGGAGGCGACATCATGCCGCTGGATCCCCCGCCCGCCGGGGATGCGGGCGCGCCGATCGCGCCCGAGGCGCCCCTGCCGTCCCTGGACGGGCTGGTCGCGCGGATTCCCGCGGACGTTCGGGCGACCCTCGACGAGCTCTTCCGCGCCCGCTTCAGCGACGTCCGCCGCGCGCGTGAAAAGGATCTGAAGGCGTCAATTTAATTGCCGAAAGGCGGGGCGTGGCCTCCGGGCGCGCTGGTTCGGAACTTTGCCCGCCCAGCGCGCTCGGAGATCGCGCTCCACCCCCGAAATTATTTCAGGAGCATTTCCTTCACGGACTTGCCGGCCGGTATCATCGGCAGCACGTGCTCCGTGTAGGGCACGATCACATCGAGCACGTAGGGCCCGTCGTGGTCGAGCATCTCCTGGATCGCCGGGCGAAGGTCGGCCTTCCGCAGCACCCGGCGCCCCTTGACGCCGAATCCCTCCGCGATCTTGACGAAGTCAGGGTAAAGCGCGTCGGGATTGTCGGGGCTCCCGACATTTGTCTCGTCGCCGAGGATCGTGTTCCCGCGGACGCTGCCGTAGAACCGGTCCTCCCACTGGACCACCATCCCCAGGTGCTGGTTGTTCAGGATCATCGCCTTCGCGGCGATCTTCTCGATTCGCGCGGTGGCCAGCTCCTGGATGTTCATCATGAACGATCCGTCGCCGTCGATGTCGATCACCTGCTTGTGCGGGCAGGCCACCTTCGCGCCGAGGGCGGCCGGGTAGCCGAATCCCATGGCGCCCAGGCCGAGCGAGCTGATGAAGCGCCGGGGCTCGTTGAAGCGGTAGAACTGCGCGGCCCACATCTGGTGCTGCCCCACGCCCGTGGTGATGATGGCGTCGCCCTTTGTGAGCTCGTAGAGCGCCTTGACGGCCTCCTGCGGCTGGATGTGCCGGCTCTCGTCGTAGCGGAAGGGGTTGTCCCGGCGCCAGGCCGCGATCTGGGAATGCCAGCGCCGGGTGTCCGGCGGCGTGAACCCGCGCTTGGCCATGAGCCGGTTGAGCCGCCCCAGGGCGTACTTCACGTCGCTGAGGACTGCCATGTGGGCCCGCTTGTTCTTGTTGTGCTCCGACGCGTCGAGGTCGACATGCACGATCGTCGCGTGGGTGGCGAACTGGGCGGTGTTCCCGGTGATCCGGTCGTCGAAGCGGGCGCCCAGGCAGAGCAGGAGGTCGGTCTCGTCCACCGCCCAGTTGCCATAGGCGGTCCCGTGCATCCCGAACCACTGCATGGACAGCGGGTGGGACTCCGGAAAGGCGCCCACGCCCATCAGGGTGGTGGCGACCGGGATGTTCGTCTTCTCGGCGAACGCCCTGAGCTCGCGGTGGCCCTCGGAGGAAATGATCCCGCCGCCGGCGTAGATCACCGGCTTTTTCGCCTTCGAGATAAGGGCGATGATCTCCTCCAGCTGCGCGTCGGGGGCGCGGAGGTCCTGCTTGGCGGTCGGGTTGCGAAACTCGACACTCGCCGGAAACACCGGCGTGAAGCGGGCCTGCTGCACGTTCTTGGGCAGGTCGATGATGACCGGGCCGGGCCGGCCGCTGCGCGCCAGGTGGAAGGCCTCCTTGAAGACGCGCGGCAGCTCGTGGATGTCCATCACGAGGTAGGAGTGCTTCACGATCGGCAGCGTCATGCCGAAGAAGTCGGTTTCCTGGAACGCCATCTTCCCGATGTACTCGGCGCGGACCTGGCCGGTGACGGCGATCAGGGGCACGGAATCCATGTAGGCGTCCGCGATCGCGGAAACGAGATTGGTGGCGCCCGGGCCGCTGGTGGCCATGCACACGCCCACCTTCCCGGTGGCCCGCGAGTAGGCCTCGGCCGCAAAGGAGCCGCCCTGCTCATGGCGGGGCAGGATCACCCGGATCTTGTCGGTCCGGGCCAGGGATTGGTGCAGTTCCTGGGACGCCCCGCCGGGATAGGCGAAGATGACGTCCACCCCCTCCCGGATCATGCATTCAACCGCCGCGTCGGCTCCGTTCATTTCGCGGCCGATCTCGGCCTTGGCGAAAGACGCAGTGCGGACTGTACGTTTGGCGGGTTTCATGGCGGGGGGGACAAAAGTGGTTTATTCAGACGGTTACGGGGCGGCAAGGCAAGTCTGGGCAGGACGGCTGGCCGGGGCGTCGTTTTCGCTTTCCGCGCCGGTCTTTTTGGTCAGCTTGGGTCCGTGCTGAAGCTCCTCTTTGTCGGCGATATTGTCGGTCGGCCGGGCCGTGAATTCGTGGCCGAGCGGCTGGGCAAGCTGCGGCACCAGCACTCCATCGACTTTGTCATCGCCAACGCCGAAAATGTCGCCGCCGGCGCCGGGATCACCGGGTCGTTGGCCAAATCATTGCTGGAAAGTGGAATAGATGCGATAACCCTGGGCGATCACGTCTGGGACCAGCGCGGATGGGAGGGCGAGATATCCCAGGTCGACCGGGTGTGCCGGCCGGCGAACCTGCCCGCGTCCTGCCCGGGATGGGATCACCTGATCATCGAGGCCCGGGGGTTCCGCCTCGCGGTTTTCACCGTCCTGGGACGCCAGTACATGAATTTGAAGGCGGAATGCCCGTTTTTGTGCGCCGACCGCATGATCGACAAGCTCAAGGCCCAGGCGGACGCGATCATCGTCGAAATTCACGCGGAGGCCACATCGGAGAAGCAGGCCATGGGTTGGTACCTCGACGGCCGTGTGACGGCGGTCCTGGGCACCCATACGCACGTCCCGACGGCTGACGCGTGCATCCTGCCGAAGGGCACGGCCTTCATGTGCGACCTGGGCATGACCGGCTCCTATGCCAGCGTCCTGGGGCGGGAGATCGCGCCGGTCGTCGCCAAGTTTTTGGATGGGATGCCGCGCCGCTTTGAGGTTGCCACCGGGGATGTGCGCCTTTCCGGCGCATTGATCGAGATCGGGGCCGGGATGGCCAAGGCGGAGAAGATCGAATTGCTCACCGTAAGGGCCTGACGCGGGCCAAGCCGCCGTACTTGACCGGACGCGGTCTCCTGCCCCACACTTGCCCGGTAATACCACCTGAATGGAAACATTCCTCATCGACGTGCCGATGCCCTCCATGGGCGCCACCGTTCACGAACTCACGGTCATCAGCCTTAGGATCCAGCCGGGCGCCCGAGTGACGAAGGGCCAGAAAGTCGCTGAGCTGGAAAGTGATAAGTCAGTTTTTGAATTCGAGTGCCCCTGCGATGGCACCGTCCGGGCCCTGCGGGTGGCACCCGGCGATGTGAAGCCTTCCGGCTCGGTCCTCTTCCAGTTGGAAACCTCCGACGCGAGCCTCAGGCACCTGGAGTCCAAGGGGGGGGCGGCCGCCCCGCAACCGGGCGCGCCTGCGCCGAAGGCCGAGGCGGCCCGGGCCATCTGGACCCCCCGGGCGATCAAGCTCGCCCAGGAGGCGGGCCTGGACCCTGCAAAGATCAACGATATCGAGGCCACCGGGCCCGGCGGGCGGGTTTCCGGCGACGACTTCACCCAATACCTTGCGCGAAAGAAAAACGCATAATGAAGAGCGTTCCTGCCGACACTGTTTGCATTGCCGGGGTGGGATACGCCGTACCTGGGAATATTCGCGCCAATAGCGAGATACTGAAGGCCTTTCCCTATCGGACCGAGGCGGAGATCGTCCGGCTGGTCGGCGTCAGGGAACGCCGGTATGCCAGCGACGGCGAGACGGCGACCTCGCTTGCCGCCACCGCCACGCGGCAGGCGATCGCCCAGGCCGGGGTCCCTCTCGACTCGATCGACGGGATCATCATGGCGACCCTGATTCCCGACCAGCCGGTGCCGGCGATGGCGAGCGCGCTCGCCCGGGAACTGGGGATACCGCGCGTCCTCGCCTTCGACCTGAACGCGGCCTGCTCGGGCTGGCTTTACGCCCTTGAGGTCGGCCGATGCCTCATTCGCGCCGGGTCCGCGCGAAACCTGATCGTCGTCACCGCCGAGCTCCTTTCCCGGATCACCAACCCCCAGGACCACGACACCGCCTTCCTCTTTGGCGACGGGGCCGGCGCGGCCATCCTGACCGACGGCGTCGGGGGCCACCGGCTCCACCGCATCGGCCTGGCCGGCGACGCCTCCCAGTTCGAGGCGATCCAGAGGCTTGGCGGCGGCGCCCGGATGCCCGTTCCCAATCCGGCGGGCGGGGACCTCGACGAGTTCTTCCTGAAGATGAACGGCGTAGCGGTCTTCAAGCACGCCGTGATCGGGTTCGCCGAGCAGATCAAGCAGACGCTGGCCCGCGAGGAACTCCAGCCGGAGGATGTCGCCTGGATCGTGCCGCACCAGGCCAACGAGCGCATCCTCAAGGCGGTGAGCCGCCGCGTCGGGATTCCCTACGAGAAATTCGTCATGACAATCGCCCAGTATGGCAACACGAGCGCGGCGAGCGTCTCGATCGCGCTGGGCTGGGCGGCCGAGGAGGGGATATTCAACCCCGGCGAAAAGATCATCTTCTGCACGGTCGGCGCCGGGATGACCTTCGCCGGCGGGCTGCTCGTCTGGTGAGGGCCCGGAAGTTCGGATTTTAACAGGAAGGTCGGGAAGGAACGGGAAGGTTCGATCGCACGGACTTCACGTCCAATCAGTTTCTTTCCGATCTGGCCTTCCCGAACTTCCCGAGCTTCCTGTTCAAATCATCGCTCGTGAATACTAGGCGGTCGATCCGGACTGGAGCTCGTAGCTGAGCACGCTCAGCGCGTACACGGCGGCCGTCTCGCAGCGCAGGACAAGCGGGCCGAGGGTGATCGGCTCGAATCCGCAGCTTCCGGCCATGCTCAATTCCGCCGGCGTGAAGTCCCCCTCCGGGCCGATCAGCCAGAGCGCCGTGCGCGGCGGGCGCCCCTGGGCGGCCTTGAACGCGGCAAGGACGTCCTTCAGCGACTTTGCGCCGGGCTGGAGGCTGGCGATCAGCTTCAGGTCGAAGCCGGCGGCCGCCGGCAGGAAGGCGGCGACGCCCTGCACGGGGAGTATCTCGGGAAGCCAGGGATTGCCGCACTGCTTGGCGGCCTCGAGCGAGGCGGTCTGCCACTTCTCGATCTTCCTCCCCGAGCGGTCCTCGTCGAGGTGGACCTGGGTCCGCTCGCTCTCCAGCGGCACAATCCGGGCCGCCCCCAGCTCGGTCGCCTTGCGGACGATCGCGTCCATCGCCCCGGACTTGGGCAGGGCCTGGCCGAGCGTGATTGCGCAGGGCAGCGGTCTGGCCTTCTGGGTGAAGCGAACGCGCAGGCGCGCGGCGCGCTTGTCGGCATCGATGAGCGTCGCGATCCACTCGGTTCCGCGGCCGTCAAAGGCGGTGACGGTGTCGCCGGCCCGCGCGCGGTTCACCGCGACGAGATGGTGCGACTCCTCCGGCGACAGCGCCATCTCGGCGGGATCGGTGGTCGCCGGCCGGCAGAAGGCGCGGAAGTCGGGCATCGGTGGGAAACCGTTGTCGGCGATTTGCCGCCGGTCTTAAAGCACAATCCCCCCGGATGCGACGCTGAGTTTGCCCGAAGTCGGGGTCGAACCGACACTCTTTTTTAGGGAACCGGATTTTGAGTCCGGCGCGTCTGCCAATTCCGCCATTCGGGCCCGTTCAGGCGAAAAGCTAGGCGAGCGCACCCGTGTGTAAACGCTATTTCAAGCGGGGCAACCCGCTCACCCAACCCGGATCGGCAGCACCACAAACGGCAGGTTCGCCAGGAAAAAACGCCGCTGCAGCGAGAAAGCCGTGTGGTTGTGCAGCCAGCGCGTGAGCCGCGTCTCGTTCGTGAAGAGGAGCTGGCCGGCGAAGAAGATCTTGTTGGGGTAGCGCTCGTCGGCCTGCTCGGCCAGCCGCATCACCTCGCCCATGACGTCGGTGCTCACTGAGGTCAGCGCGATGGAGCCGAACCCGTGGGCCCGCGCCCAGGCGACATATTTCGCCGCGCCCTCCTCGGTGTGGACCCGGAGGGCCTCGATGTCGGACGCACCCTTGAAGTTGCCCGCGTCGACCGCTCCCACGTGGATGAAGATGAAGTTGCGGAAGGTGTCCCCGAACATCCGGGGCACCTGAAGGACGGTGTGCAGGCCGAGCCCGTTGTATCCGTTCACGAGCACGATGGCCGTCCGCCCCGCCGGGTCCGGCTCCAGCGACAGCGCGCTCCCCCGGGCGACCGAGTTCTCGGCGGCCTCGACGATCAGGTCGAGCCGGCCGAGCTGATCGGTCACGCTCCGGTAGTGGCGCTTGATCCCGAAGGCGCCGACGACCAGGACGCCGGTCAGGACGAGCGTCACCCAGCCGCCCTCGAAGAACTTCTCGATCGTGAGCGAGACGAGGATGAAGAGGGTCAGGCAGAGGCCGAACCCGTTGATCGCCAGCTTGCGCACCCAGCCCCGCTCCGTGGCCCGCTCCTGCCACCAGTGGACGACCATGCCCAGTTGGGAAAGCGAGAAGGTGATGAAGACGTTGATGCTGTAGAGAACCACCAGCAGGTCGACCGACCCCCGGGTGACCGCCATCATGATGAAGGCGGTGATGCCCATCACGACGACACCGTTCTGGGTGACGAAGCGGTCGCTGAGATTGGCGAAGCGGGTGGGGAACCAGCGGTCTAGCGCCATGTTCGACATGACCCGGGGGCCGTCGAGAAACCCGGTCTGGGCGGCGATGATGAGAAGCGCGGCCTCGGAAAAAAGCGTGATCCAGACAAAAATTCCCCCCGTGCCAAACCGCACCGAGAACAGGCTGAAGGCCGGCCAGTGGCTGGTGATCTTCTCGCACAGGACCGCGTTGAGCGTCTTCCCGTCCACGGGGGCCACCGCGTAGAGGATGTAGGCGACGAGCAGCCCGACGACGGTCACCGCCAGGGACGTGCCCATGTAGGCCATGGTGCGCCGGCCCGTGCGGACCCGCGGTTCGCGCAGGATCGGCAGGCCGTTGCTGACCGCCTCGATCCCCGTGTAGGTGCCCGCGCCCATGCTGTAGGACTTGAGCAGGAGGGCCAGGAGCCCGAACCACCCGATCTGGGAGCTGACCGCGTGCACCTCATGCGTGGTGGCCACCATCATGCTTCCGAGGACGGAGGCATGCGTGCTGATCGCGTAGATGATCACCAAGGCGTGCGTGACCACGAAAACCCCGAAGATCGGCACCCACACCAGGACGGACTCCTTGACCCCCCTCAGGTTCAGCACCGTCAGCCCGACCACGCCGACCAGCGAGAAGGCGATCTTGGCCCCTTGCCAGGTCTCGGGCAGGAGGCTGAAGAGGGCGTCGGCCCCGCTGGCCACCGAGATGGTGACCGTCAGGACGTAGTCCACGAGCAGGGCGCAGCCCGACACGACCCCGGTGGCCGGCGAGAGCAGCTTGCTCGCCACCAGGTAGCCGCCGCCGCCGGAGGGGAAAAGCGAGATGATCTGCGAGTAGCTCGCGCAGATCGCGACGATCGTGATCACGCAGGCCAGGGCCACGAAGAGGCTGAGGTGCGTGAAGCCGCCCAGGGCCTTGAAGGTCTCCTCGGGGCCGTAGCAGGAGGACGAAAGGCCGTCGGCACCCAGGCCCACCCACGCAAAGAGCGCGATCAGCGAGACCTTGTGGAAAAGGTTCTTCTCGCCGAGTGAGCGCGCGGGCCCGATGAGGAGCGTCTTGAACAGCGGCGGTTTGTCCTTCTTGTCCATATTCGGTTACAAATAGGCCCGGACGATGGCGTCGCCGCGGGGTGCGGCAAGCATCTCAATGATTAAAAAAACGTAAAGATTTCCGGGGGTGCGGGGGGCCATCCCGCCCGGTAAGCAAGCGTCATTCCATAAACGGGACGCCGCGGCGTTTACAGTGTGTTTATCCGTTCCGGGCTAGGGCCGGGGCGGGGGCAGCGCAAGCGTCCGCAGGCGCCAGCCGGTCGAAAAGAAGAAGGTCCGGCCGATCCACGGTCCCGGGATGTCGATGGCGTCGCCCGCCGGCGCCCGCCATACCACCTCGGTTTCGCAGGTGCCCGGCTTCAGGCGATAGAGCGCGGTTTTTGTGACGCCATAGATGCCGTCCGGACCCCGGAAAAGCGTGTATTGGGACTGTTCGCAGACCTCGCCAAGCGCGGGCGGCAGCGGGGCGTCCGCGACGACCCTGCGGGTCGCCGGATCAAGCAGCGAGAGTCGGGGAGGGGAGACGGGCGCGCCCAGGAGGTTCGCGGGGTAGCGGGTGTTCCCGGACAGGGCGTAGACACGGCCGTCGTCGCAGCGCGCCATGGCGATCACGTCGCGCAGATCCGCCAGCCCGAAGTTCCCCGAGTAGACCGGCTCGTCGTTCGCCGGATCCCAGAGGACAAAGGCGCCGTGCATGGCCTTGGGCCGGGTCCCGGTGCCGCCCTCCGCCGTGATTCCCAGGAGAAGCTGCCGCAGGTCCGGGAGCCACAGCATCGAGTAGGGGAAGCAGTCCCGGACGACATTGCGGTGGCTGCCGTGCGCCAGGGTGCGGGGATCGAGCCAGTCAAGCGTGCCCCCCCAGCGCCCGTAATTGGGCGCGGCCCCGATCCACATCCGCTCGGGGACCGCCGCGCCGGCCCGCGTGATCAACGGGGGGACGATGACCATCGCGATCGGCCGGGTGCTGACATCCTCCAGGCGACCCACATCGCGCGGATTCGCGCCGACCGCGGTCCCGTAGTGATAGGGTTTCCGCGGATCGTAGAGCGAAATATGCGAGCCGGGGTAGGAGGCGAGCGCCATCATGCCGTCGCTGAAGTTGCCCATGGAGTAGGTCTCGCCCAGCGACTCGCTGCAGCGCGCGAGGTTGACCATGCCGCTTCCGTCCGGCGCGCAGCGGAAGAAGTGCTCGGGCAGGAAGCTCGACCCGTAGATCAGCCCGTCGGGCCCGCGGTGGATCAGAAAAATGTTCGTCCCGTCGCCCCGCCAGTCGAGGTCCAGCGTGCGGTCGGGGACTGCGGAGCTGGTGCTCTTGATGAGGACCGTCCGGAAGATCCCGGCGCCCTCGTCGCCGTCGGCCCAGCCCGCGATCAGCCCGCCGGGCATCGGCAGGACCTCCTGGTAGCCGTGCTTGAACGTGGCGTCCGTCCCGGGCATCTGCGCGGGGAGGTAGCCGACCGGTTCGGCCCTGCCCCCGCGAATCCGGAATTTTCCGGCGTAGGAGTCGAGGTAGAGAAAGCCGTCCTGCCCCTTGAAGAACTGGATGTGCTGGCCTTCGACCTCGGGTGAGACGACGGGTCCGACGGTCCGGTGGGCGCCGGTCGCCGGGTCGAAGACGACGATGTGCGGGTGGACGGCGTTCGTGGCGGCCGCGATTGTCCCGTCGGCGCCGCAGAGGGGGTAGAGGTACTGGTCCTGGTCGTCCATCGGGCCGAACCGGGTGATGCGGCCGGTCGCCGGGTTGAAGCGCGACAGCGTGGCGTTGGGATAGGCGCCGATCCAGATGCCGCCGTCCGGGGCCTCGTCGATCCCCGTCGGGAAAGTCATGTGCTCGCCGTCGATGGCGCCAAGGTCCTCGAGCCGGCGTTCCGGGTGCGCGGGGTCGTAGCGCAGGAGATGGCCGTCCGTGTGCGGACCAACGTAGAGGATCCCGGTCTGGGGGCTGCGGAACGAAGCGGTCGGATACTGGTCGGCCTTCGACGGCGCGTTGAACTGGCGGCAGTGGCCGGTGGCCAGGTCGATATCCAGGACAAAGAGACCGCCGTTGTTCTGGCCCATGGAGGCGAGCAGCGACGCCTTCCCGTCCGGCCCGCGGCCCGGGTGGAGCCTCACCCAGCTCACCGCCCTCACCGGCACCCCCAGCTCCCGGACCACCGGCTGCTCCGCCGCGATCAGCGGGACCGCGATGAAAAAAAGTGCCGCGCGGAGTATGCC
>Ga0302279_10000977_pt1 | contig 41934 bp, 40 predicted proteins | sample III_Bog_N3_3_FD_194541 | JGI IMG/M metagenome (GOLD analysis project Ga0302279, IMG submission 194541) | Peat permafrost microbial communities from Stordalen Mire near Abisko, Sweden - III_Bog_N3_3 | ecosystem: Environmental > Terrestrial > Soil > Wetlands > Peat | place: Sweden: Abisko... | reverse complement strand
CTGCTGTGCGGCCGCTACGAAGGCATCGACCAGCGCGTGGTCGACCGCCACGTCGACGTCGAGCTGAGCCTGGGGGACTTCGTGCTCTCCGGTGGCGAACTGCCGGCGCTGACGCTGCTGGACGCCGTCGCGCGCCTGATGCCCGGCGTGCTGGGCGACGAGCAGTCGCACCTGCAGGACAGCTTCGAGCAGGGCCTGCTCGACTGCCCGCACTACAGCCGGCCCGAACTGCTGGCCACGGCGGACGGCGAACTGCCGGTGCCGCCGGTACTGCTGTCGGGCAACCACAAGGACATCGCGCGCTGGCGCCGCGAGCAGTCGCTGGCGTTGACCGCCCGCCGCCGTCCCGACCTGATCGCCACGGCGCGTGCGGCGGGGCGGCTGACCAAGGCGGACGAGAAGTTCCTGGCCGAGCTGGGCACGGACGCGCTATAATCTTTGGCTCACCGTTCCTCTGCCGGGCAGAAGTGGCCGGAGCAGGCGATTTACGCCTCTCCACCTGGATGGACTCCAGTGCCGCATTCAAAGCAATAGTGCGCCGCCAAGAACGGGTTTTGACTGAAGGTTCCTCATGGATCTGATCGCCACCCTCGAGCAGGAAGAGATTTCCCGTCTCGGCAAGACCATCCCCGCGTTCGCCCCCGGCGACACCGTGATCGTCAACGTCAACGTCGTCGAAGGCACGCGCAAGCGCGTCCAGGCGTACGAAGGCGTCGTGATCGCCCGTCGCAACCGCGGCCTGAACTCCAACTTCATCGTGCGCAAGATCTCCAGCGGCGAAGGCGTGGAACGCACGTTCCAGCTGTACAGCCCGCTGATCGCGTCGATCGAAGTCAAGCGCCGCGGCGACGTCCGCCGCGCCAAGCTGTACTACCTGCGCGACCGCTCGGGCAAGTCGGCGCGCATCAAGGAAAAGCTGGCCTGAGGTTTAGGCATCCGTCCGGATGCCGCATGCCCGACCAGACCAAAGCCCCGCATCGCGGGGCTTTTTCGTTGTTGGCCAGGAGTATTGCTTGAACCAGCCGTCCCTGTACGAATGCGTGATGGGCGACGCGTATGCGCGTCTCGCAACCGAAGTGCAGCGCTTCCATCGCCTGGCGGGCCGCCACTTGCTGCATGGCGTGGTCCAGACCGATGCGCCGGCCAATTGGCTCGCGGCGCTGCTCGCGCGCGGACTCGGCAGTCCTCTGCGTGCTTCGAGCGGGGCGATCCGCTTCGAGCTCGAGTCCGGGCCTGTCGTCGAGACGTGGACGCGCCACTTTCCGGGCCGCACGATGTCGTCGCGCTTGCGATTGGACGCGGGCCGGTTGGTCGAGCGACTCGGCGCCGCGCGCCTGGCGTTCACGCTGGCCGAAATCGACGGCCGGCTGGTGATGCGGCTGGCCAGCCTGCGCTTTCTGGGCATACCCTGCCCGGCATGGCTGCGGCCGCGCATCGTGGCCGAGGAAACCGGCGCGGGCGACCAACTGTGCTTCCGCGTCGAGGCGCACGTCCCGGGCGTGGGCCGTGTCGTCGGCTATCGCGGGCATCTGGTGCTGCCGGACGAGCGGGCCGCCTGAAGGCGCATCCGAGCGGCGCAAGGGTGATGGCCATGCCGCGTGCAATCGTCACGGCCAGGTCCGACAATGGCTCGTCGAACTTTGTTCGCAGCGTGCCCTGAATGTCCTCCTCCGACGTCCCGCCAGCTTCCACCGCCCCGCGTGCGTTGATCCGCGAGCCGCGCCTCGCCCCGATCGTCGGAAGCGACGGCCATCTTCCCGCGATTGCCGCGCAGCGGCTGACACCCGAAGCGGTGCGCGCGCGCTTGGCGCCCACGCTGCACGCGCGCGTGGTCGACGACAGCCACGCCGCCTGGACGCCCGAATTCACGGGCGACGGCCAGCGCCTGTACGAGCGCCCGATTCGACGCGCCGCGGTGCTGGTGCCGCTGGTGCGGCGCCCCGAAGGCCTCGCGGTGCTGCTGACCCGGCGCACCGACCACCTGAACGACCACGCCGGCCAGGTCAGCTTTCCGGGCGGCCGCACCGATCCGGAAGATGTCGATGCCGTCGCCACCGCGCTGCGCGAGGCGCGCGAGGAGGTCGGCCTGGCCGCCGACGAGATCGAGGTGGTCGGCGTGCTGCCCGCCTACACCACGGTGACGGCCTACGAGGTCACGCCGGTAGTCGCCTTGCTGGATCCGCCGCGCGCGCTGGCGCTCGATGCGTTCGAGGTGGCCGAGGTGTTCGAGGTGCCGCTGGGCTTCCTGATGGATCCGTCCAACCACCGCCGCCACGCGGTGGAGTTCCAGGGCATCGCGCGCCAGTTCATCTCGATGCCTTGGGGCGCCGACGCCAGCGGCCAGCCATATTTCATATGGGGCGCGACGGCAGCGATGCTGCGCAACCTGTACGGCTTCCTGGCGCAGTGAGAAGCTGTGAACGAAGCCGGCGCGCCGGCTTGGCAGGCCAAAGCGCGCCCGCTCTGCGTTGCAAATGCTCGCCGCGGCCCGAGCCACGTCTGCGCCCTGCGCCTTGATCGGACACGTTTTGGCGCGCCCCTCGGGTGCGCCGGATTCGTTCACAGCTTCTGAGTCGTCCACGCAGGCCGCCTCGCGCGCGGCGTGCCGTCGGGCTGCGGCTATCATCGCGCCAATGAGTTTCTTCGCCGTTCTCCTCGCCCTGTTGCTCGAGCAGATCAAGCCGCTGCCGCGCAACAACGTCGTGCACCATTCGCTTGCTTCGTGGGTCGGTTGGACGGGCCGCAACTTCGACGCCGGCAAGCCGCAGCACGCCAAGATCGTGTGGGTCGTCACCGTGATCGCGCCCGCGCTGGCGGCGGCGCTGGTCTACATCGGCATCGCGCACTACAACGTGGTCGTGGCGTTGGTATTCGACGTCGCGATCCTCTACCTCACGCTGGGCTTTCGCCAGTTCAGCCACTACTTCACCGACATCCGCACTGCGCTCGAGAGCGGCGACGAACTGGAGGCGCGCCGCCTGCTGGCCGAGTGGCGCCACCTCGACGCCTCCGAGCTGCCCCGCACCGAACTGCTGCGGCACGTGATCGAGCATTCGCTGCTGGCCGCGCATCGCCACGTGTTCGGCGTGTTCTTCACCTTCGTCGCGTTCTCGGCGGTGGGACTGGGTCCGGCCGGCGCGGTGCTGTACCGGATGGCGGAGTTCGCGTCGCGCTACTGGGCGTTCCGCAGCAAGTCGCTGGACATGCCGATCAACGAGAACCTGATGGCGCTGTCGCAGCGCCTGTTCAGCCTGATCGACCACGTGCCCGCGCGCCTGACGGCGTTCGGCTTTGCCGTGGTCGGCAACTTCCAGGACGCGATCGACGGCTGGAAGCGCGACGCGGGCCTGTGGAAGCATGCCAACGAGGGGATCATCCTCGCCGCGGCCGCTGGCGCCGTCGGCGTGCAACTGGGTGGCGCCACGCCGCCCGGCGTCACGCCCGACCGCTCCAAGACCTTCAGCAGCGGCGAAGGCGCTGCCGCGTTCGAGTCCGAAGGCAGCACCACGCAAGGCATGCCGCCGCAGCTGGGCCACCTGGGCATCGTCGTCGGCCTGGTCTGGCGCTCGGTGCTGCTGTGGATGACGCTGGTGGCCTTGTTGCAGATCTCGAACCTGCTGTCGCTGATCCGGCTCTGAGCCGCCCGTGAACGTCTCCGTCCCGTCGCTCGTGTTCGTGGCCTTCCTGGCCGCCTACCTGTCGATCCGCGGCGTGTTCACGCACCGCGCGCGGCGCGACAAGGCCGTCAGCCGGGTCGACGCGACCGACCGCGGCCTCGTCGCGCTGGTGGGCATCGGCCAGATCGTGCTGCCGTTGCTGTTCGTGTGGACGCCCCGGCTGGCCTTCGCCGATCACGCGCAGCCGGACGCCTGCACGGTGCTCGGCGTCGGCGCGATGGCATCCGGGCTGTGGCTGTTCTGGCGCTCGCACGTCGACCTCGGCCAGAGCTGGTCGGTGACGCTGGAGCTCAACGCGGACCACCGCCTGGTCACGCGCGGCGTCTACCGCTTCGTGCGCCATCCGATGTACTCGTCGTTCTTCGTGCTGGGCGTCGGCCAGGCGCTGTTGCTGGCCAACTGGATCGCCGGGTTGTCAGCGCTGGTGAGCATCGCGTTGCTGGTGATCGTGCGCGTGCCCAACGAGGAGCGCATGATGATCGGGCAGTTCGGCGACGAGTACCGGGACTACATGCGCAACACCGGCGGTGTCGTGCCGCGGCCGCGCTGAACGCCGGTCAGCGCGGTGCTTGCCGGCACCGTTCGAGCAGTTCGAACAGGCCCATCCCGGCCAGCATCGCCAGCGCGAAGACCACGGCCTTGGGCTCGCCCACGCCCAGCGCCACGAGCGCCGGTCCGGGGCAGAAGCCGGCCAGACCCCAGCCGACGCCGAACAGCAGGCCGCCGGCGAGCAGGCGGCGATCGATCGTGCGCGAGGGCGCGGCGGGCATCGGTTCGCCGAGCAGCGATCGCGCGCGCCCGCGCGCCAGCGCGAAGGCGATCGCGCCGACGAAGACCGCGCCGGCCATCACGAACACCAGTGACGGATCCCACGCGCCGGCGAGGTCGAGAAAGCCCAGCACCTTGCCCGGATCGGTCATGCCCGACAGCAGCAGGCCCAGCCCGAAGACGAGGCCGGCCGCGAAGGCGAGGGCGATGCGCATGCGTCACGGCGCCAGCAGGTGGCGGACGACGAACACCACCGCGAACCCAGCCGCCATGAATGCGGCCGTGGCCGCGAGCGAGCGCATCGATCCGCGCGACAGGCCGCACACGCCGTGTCCGCTGGTGCACCCCGAGCCGTAGCGCGTGCCCACGCCAACCAGCAACCCGGCGACCATGAGCACGGGCAGGCTGGCGTCCACATGCAGGCGCGGCAGCGCGGCGGCGATGTGCCATGCGATGGGCGACGCGATCAGTCCGCCCACGAAGGCGATGCGCCAGCCGACGTCGCCGCGTGCCGGACGCAGCAACCCGCCGACGACGCCGCTGATGCCCGCGATGCGCCCGTTGAACAGCACGAGCAGCGCGGCGGCGATGCCGATCAGCACGCCGCCGGCGAGCGCGGCCCACGGCGTGAATGCGGCCCAGGCAATCGTCATGTCAGCCTGCGCTGGTCAGTGCCGCGATGCGGCCCGTTCCAGCTCGTCCATCAGCTCTTCGTAGATGCGCTCGCGCGACGGCGAGATGTCGCCGCGTGCGATGGCCGCGCGCACGCCGCACGAAGGTTCGTGGCGATGCGTGCAGTTGGCGAACTTGCAGTCGCCCAGCGCCATGCCGTAGTCCAGCATCAGCGAGCCGAGTTCGGCCGACTTGATGTGGTGGATGCCGAATTCCTGGAAGCCGGGCGAGTCGATCAACGCGCTTCGGCGCGCCTCGTCCAGCCAGTACCAGGTGGTGGTGGTGGTGGTGTGCTTGCCCGATTTCAGCGCCTTGGAGATCTCGCCCACCTGCGCGTCGGCATGCGGCACCAGCAGGTTCACCAGCGTGCTCTTGCCCATGCCGCTGGGGCCCAGCACCAGCGTCGTCTTGTCCTGCAGCAGGGGCTCGAGCAGCGCCTTGGTGCCGGCGGGGTCGGTCTTGACCGCCACCTCCAGCACGTCGTAGCCCATGCGCAGGTACGGCGCGAGGCGCTCGCGCGCCGCGGCGGCCTCGGGCAGGTCGATCTTGTTCAGGACGATCTTGACCGCGATGCGGCCGTCCTCCGCGGCGATCAGCGCGCGCGTGAGCTGCGATTCGCTGTAGGGCGGATCGGTGGCCACCATGATCAGCAGCAGGTCGATGTTGGCGGCGAAGTTCTTGCTGCGCCACTCGTCCTGGCGCTTGAGCAGGCTGGCGCGGGGCTCGAACGATTCGATCACCGCTTCGTCGCCCGACGCCTGCCATCGCACGCGGTCGCCCACGATCACCTCGCTCTTCTTGCCGCGGCCGTGCGCCAGCATGCGCGTGCCGTCGGCCGTCTCGATGACGGAGTGGCGGCCGTGCACGCCGACGACGCGGGCCAGCGCCAGCGTGGACGCGGGCGGCGTGCCGCGCGTGCTCAAGCCGCGGCTCCAGCCAGGTTCGCGTCGGCCAGGCCCAGTGCCGCGATGCGCGCCGATGCCGGCGGGTGCGAGTAGTAGAAGCGCACGTACAGCGGGTCTGGCGTCAGCGTGGACGCGTTGTCCTCGTAGAGCTTGAGCAGCGCGCGCACCAGGTCGGCGGCGTTGGCGTTGCTGCGCGCGTAGGCGTCGGCCTGGTACTCGTCGCGGCGCGACAGGCTGGCGAAGATCGGCGAGACGAAGAACATGAACGGCGGCAGGCCCATCATGAACAGCAGCAGCGCCAGCGCGTCTTTGCTCACCAGCAGGTTGGGCGTGACGCCCAGTCCCATGTAGAAGCCCGATTGCGTGGCGAGCCAGCCCAGCAGCGCGAAGCCCGCCAGGCTGAACGCCAGCATCAGCATGATGCGCTTGACGATGTGGCGATGCGCGAAGTGCCCCAGTTCGTGCGCGAGCACGGCCTCCAGCTCTTCGCCGTTCAGGCGCGCCAGCAGCGTGTCGAAGAACACCACGCGCTTGGCGGCGCCGAAGCCGGTGAAGTACGCGTTGGAATGCGCCGAGCGGCGGCTGCCGTCCATCACGAACAAGCCCTTGGCGGTGAAGCCGCAGCGCTGCATCAGCGATTGCACGCGGGCGGCCAGCGCCTCGTCCGTCAACGGCTCGAACTTGTTGAACAGCGGCGCGATCAACGTCGGGTAGACCACCATCGCGAGCAGCTGGAACGCCGTCAGCGCGCCCCACGCCCACGCCCACCACAGCGTGCCGGTGGCCTGCATGATCCAGAGCACCAGCGCGAGCAGCGGGCCGCCGATGGCGATGCCCAGCAGCGTCGACTTGACCAGGTCGGCCACGTACAGCGCCGGCGTCGTCTTGTTGAAGCCGAAGCGTTGTTCGAGGCGGAAGGTGCTGTACAGCTCGAACGGCGTTTCCAGCAGCGCGCCGATGAAGACGAACGCGCCGACGAGCAGCAACTGGTAGGCCATCGCGCCCCAATGCGGCGCGACGCGTGCCAGCATGAAGCCGTTGAGCGCGTCGAGGCCGCCCAGCAGCGTCCAGACGATGAGCACGGCGCTGCCGAACGCGTTGCTGACGATACCGAAGCGCAGCTTGGCGATCGTGTAGTCGGCCGCCTTCTGGTGCGCTTCGAGCGTCACGATGCTCGTGTAGCCGGCGGGAACGGCGGCGCGGTGCGCGGCCACGTGGCGCATCTGGCGCGTGGCCAGCCAGAATTTGACGAGCAGCGACGCCAGGACGGCGGCCGAGAACGCCAGGGACAGGAAAACGTGATTCATGGGCGTCAGTGTAGGTGTTCGCCTGCGGGTGCCGGCGCGTCCTTTGCCGGCAATTCCGGCGTGTTCGGCGGTGCACATGACAAGTGCGTCCTGCATCGACGAAGGCAAGGGTCCGCGTTGACAGCTTGTTACGGCTTGGGGGCGCACCGGGTGCCGCGGCCATTCGTCGCGGACTACCATTCTTCGAAGAGGGCGCACGTGACGGAGCTATGACGGTGAACAAGCAGGATCTCGAAGGCAAGGCCGCCGGCGTGCCGCCCAGCGCGGAGCAGCAGCTCGCCAAGGAGCGCGAGGCGCGTGCGCTGATGCGCGATCGCCTGCGCAACACCGAGTCGCTGGCGGCCGAATCGCAGGCCCTGCGCGCGCGCATGGCGCAGGAGCTCGAGCGCGTCACGGCCGAGCGCGACCGCCTGCGCAGCGCCGTCGCGGCCGCGTCGAGCACCGCTGAGGCAAGCGCGCCCCCCGATCCGTCCGCGCCGGCGTCGCGGCCCGCGGCACCGACCGCCGAAGAAGCGGACAAGATCGCACGCGCCTTCGATCCGCCGCTCAAGCCGCCCGCGCGCAAGGTTCCGTGGCGCGCGCTGGCCATGCTGGGCGGCCTGGCCGCCGGCGTTGCCGTGTTGGCCTGGCTCACCGGATCGATGCCCGGTGCCGGCGAGATGGCTGCGTTGTCGGCATCCGCATCCGCGCCGGCGCGGGCTTCGGGGCCGGTCTACGCGACGGCCAGCCCTTCGCCTGCGCCTGCCGCGTCGATCGCCACGGCCGCCGCGGCCCGGGTCGCCGCGCCGGCCTTCCCGGTGCCCAGTGGCGCGGTCGCGCTGCCGCCGTTGACGCCCGAAGCCCAGCTTGCCGCCGCGCCGACCGCGGCGGGCCCTGCCGTGTCCGCCGTGCCGGCCATGGCGGCGCGCCTGCGCACGGCGCTCGATGGCGAAGGCATCGCCTCGCCCGTCGAGGTCGATGCTGCGACCGGTCATGTGATGGTGGCCGATCCGCAGGCCGACGCGGCGCTGCGCGACCGCACCGACCTGGTCATCCGTGCCGTCTATGCCGGCGCCGGCCTGCCCGAGCCGCAGATCGAGCATCGGTGGCTGTCGCCGATGCGGGGTGCGCACGCGACGTCTGCTGCCACGCCGCCCGAGGTGATATCGCCGGCGGCGGCGGCCTATGCGGCGCGACATGCCGCGTCGGCCCATCCGGCCGAGATTCGCAAGAAGCCGGCGGAGGCGACGGTGGCCGATGCCCAGGAGCCGCGGGCCATCCTGCCGGCCGGTCGCGTGACCGCCGCTTGCAAGGCCGACATCGCCGGCAAGTCGACGGCGCATCGTGCCGCCGCGTTCTCGGCGTGCATGGCGCACAGCTGCTGCAGCGCGGCCAACCGGCAGACGGAAGAGTGTCGCGCATACGGCAAGGCGTATCCGTTCACCTGCAGCGCGAACTGACTGCGCCGTCCGGCGCACGGACCGCGAATTGCCACCAAGACCCTGGCGGGTGTCGCCTCGCGCGACCCCATCTTTCGTCTTCCAGCGCAACAAGGAGTCCCCCATGGATACGCTCAACCAAACCCTCAGCCACGACGTCATCTCGTCCGATCGCGTCGAAGGCACCTCGGTCTACAACGACGCCGGCGACAAGCTGGGCTCGATCGACTACCTCGTGATCGACAAGCGCTCGGGCAAGGTGCGCTACGCCGCGCTCGAGTTCGGCGGCTTCCTGGGCATGGGCACCAACCGCTACCCGGTGCCGTGGAGCCTGCTCGAGTACAACACCGATCGCGGCGGCTACGTGGTGCCGATCGACAAGGAACAGCTCGACGCGGCGCCGCGCTACGAGGAAAGCCGCCGTCCGGACTACGACGACGAGTACGGCCGCACCGTCTACGACTACTACGGCGTGGGCTGGTAAGCGCAGCCGCGGCGCGTTCGCCCGGGCGGACGCGCCAGGTCGCGATCAGGTCCAGTCGTCGTCGATGTCGTCGACGATCAGCGGGCCGTCCGAATCGTCGTCGTCGCCGTCGATGGCCAGGTCCGGGCAACCCGCCCACGACTTCGGATCATCGACAACGCGCAGGTGCATGCCGTGATCGTGCGAATGGCCTGTGGCGCACGCGCCGTGCGCGATGGCGAACACCGCGAGGATCGCGACAAGAGCCTTCCAGGGATGGCGAGGGCTGGCGGTCGAGTGCATGGCGTTTGCTGAAAAGGCGCCTTGATGAGGCGATGCGCCGACGATAGGCACTCGTTCGTTGCCGTGCGAGCGCCATGCGACGTGCGCGGCGATCGCGGCGACGAAATGAATCTCGGCCCGACGAACCGGGCGATCGGCCTGCGCGAGAATGGCCGATCCGCGTCGTCATCCCGCGACGCCTGAATCCATTCCGCCGGGGAACCCGATGACCGACACGCCGCTGAAGAAGTCCGCCGACAACCTGATCTGGGTCGACATGGAGATGACGGGCCTGCTGCCCGACACCGACCGCATCATCGAGGTGGCCGTCGTCATCACCGACCCGCAACTGACCGTGCGCGTGGAAGGCCCTGTCTTCGCGATCCACCAGAGCGACGAGACGCTCGACGGCATGGACGCCTGGAACAAGGGCACCCACGGCCGCAGCGGCCTGATCGACCGCGTCAAGGCGTCGACCGTCACCGAGGCCCAGGCCGAGGCCGAGCTGATCGAATGGATGAGCCAGTACGTGCCCGCGGGCAAGAGCCCGATGTGCGGCAATTCCATCTGCCAGGATCGCCGCTTCATGGCGCGCACGATGCCCAAGCTGGAAGAGTTCTTCCACTACCGCAACCTGGATGTCAGCACGCTCAAGGAACTCGCCAAGCGCTGGAAGCCGTCGGCGCTGGACGGCCTGAAAAAGGCCGGCAAGCACACGGCGCTCGCCGACATCCAGGAGTCGATCGACGAGCTGGTGCACTACCGGGCGACGTTGCTCAACGTCTGAGCGGGATCGTCCTCATTTCGCGTCGACCGCCGGCACCTGGCGCGGGGGCCGGTTGGATCGTCTCGCGGGCAGGCGGCGAGCGGGCGAACGCAAGGCCTGCAGCAGCGCGCGCACCTCGTCGTCGGGCTCCAGCGGCAGCTTGCGGTATTCGCTGCAATCGCTCTTGCGCACCATCAGCCGGTGGTCGATGAGTTCGCGGCGCAGCGTCACGTGGTCGCCGTACAGGTGCCACCCCTTGAGGATCCGGTTGACCTCGGCTTCGGTGTAGACGCGACGCGCGTCAAAACGCGTCCACAGCACCCACATGGCCAGGCGCTGCACGGACAGCTTCAACGGCCAGCGCTCGAGGCGGCCGCTGGCGTCGAATTGCTCCAGGGCCTTCTTCGCGTGCGCCGACAGGGTCGGCGCCGCGGGGGCGGGTGCCTCCGCGGCCTCGACGATGGCGGGCGCATCGAACCACGGATCGGTGGTGATCCCCGAGCCGGGCGGCGTCGACGGCGTCGGCAGCGTCGCGGCCTGCAGCGTCTGCAGGTTGCGATGCCCCGCGCCGCGCGCGAGCAGGTTCATCATCTCGACGTGGCCGGGCAGCCGGCCGTGCGTCGTCTGGTGGTCAAGGAGCGCGCGTTCCAGCAGGCGGGCGAGCGCGGAGAGGTCGGGAGCCGAATACGGCAGGGCGGTTCGAGTCATGGCAAGGCCTCACGTGACGGCGTGTGCTCGAGACGCTGCGCGGGAATGCAGCGCCGGGGGTTGCCCTTGCCGGAGTCGAGCTCACGCGGCGGTGAGTCTGGCCCGAACTTGAAAGCGTGGACGATTCCCGTGGGATCGTGACGCGGCAGGTTTAGCGACGCTGGGAATGCCAGCGCGGCAACGCCTGGGTGAACTGCCGACCGAGGCGTCAGTTTAACTCGGGAAGCGTCGATCCCGTGGTCGTGCGCTGCGTCGCCCGGTCGAAGCGTTGCTGGTAGTCCTCACGCTCGGTGCCCGCGATCCGATCCCACCAGGTGAACCACAGCCCGTAGTTTCCTCGGGCCGTTTCGTGATGCAGGTGATGGTGCGTCGTCGTCGTGAAGTGGCGCCAGAAGCGCGCACGCACGAAGCCGCGCGGCATCGTCTCAACCGCCGCGTGGCCGTGTGCGTTGCGCACGACCTGGTGGATGCCGAACGCCAGCAGCACCAGGCCGTGGACCGGCACCGCCAGCAACGCCAGCGGCGTCACGAGTCCGTTGACCAGCGCCTCGACGGGATGGAACGCGTACGCCGCCCACGGCGATGGATGGCGCGAACGATGGTGCACGCCATGCACCCGGCGAAACAGCCAGCGCGTGTGCAGCAGCCGGTGCGTCCAGTAGAAATAGAAGTCGTGCCAGACGATCAGCACCGGCAGGCTGGCCCAGAACCACAGCCAGCCGTGGTGGGACGGCTTGCGGTAGATCTCGACATGGCCTGTCAGCAGCAAGGCGAGGATGCCCGCGCCCAGCGTCGCGAAGACCAGCAGCGAGCACGCCGAGTACAGCATCTCGCGCCGCATGTCCGCGCGCGACGGCCATTGCCCGATCAGGCGATGCGACAGCCGTCGGCGCAGCAGCACGTGCACCAATGCCCAGATGACGCCCGCGGCCACGACATAGCGGCTGCCCTCGACCGCCGCGTTGAGCAGCCAGGAATGCCGGAGCAGGGCCCAGGCGGAGGCGTCGGTCCAGGCGCTTGGCAACATGGCGATGAAACCTCGGTTCAGGATGGCGTCGCTGCGGTTGAGTACGCGGCCACGTCAAAGTTCCCGCTGCCCGGGCCGTAGCCGCGCTCGGCCTGGACGGTCAGCGCGCGGGTGCCACCGGCGGCATCACCTTGGCCGCAACGAATGCCAGCAGGGGCACGGCGAACAACTGCGCGAGCACCACCATCACGGCGCTGATCCAGACGGTCATCTTCCATTCGCCCCCGCCATATTGCGAATAGGCCTGGACGAACGTCAACAGGGCAGTCGGCGCGGCGATCGCCAGGGCCAGGCGCCGGGCGAACCGGTCGACGAGCCGGGAGAAAAGCAGCGCAACGGGCAGCGCGGCAGCCATCGCCGAGAGGACGTCCTGCATTCCGAACCACGTGAGAACACGGACGCGCGGTGCCACGAACCCGCCGTCCCACCACGATGGTGGGAGCGAGCCGCCCATGTACTCGAAGACAAGGCATGAAATCCAGTAGTAGGCGACGGCCAGCACGGCCGCCGTCGCAGGTGTCCTCAAGCGCTCGAGCATTTCTGGTCATCCCAGGCAGGACTTGGATCGGCTGCCGGTCGTTCGTGACGATGCGGCTGGCGGCTTCGATCGGGGCCAGCGAATCGCTCCGTTCGAACGCGGCAGATGCCGTCCAGCTCAGACATGCCCGCCGCGGAACGGCACCTGTCTTACTTCGACGAGATCAGGTCGACTTCGAACACGAGCGTCGCGTTCGGCGGAATCACGCCGCCCGCGCCGCGCGCGCCGTAGCCGAGCTCGGCGGGGATCGTCAGCACGCGGGTGCCGCCGGCGGCCATGCCTTGCACGCCTTCGTCCCAGCCCTTGATGACCATGCCCTGGTCCAGGCCGAACACGAACGGCTGGCCGCGGTCCTTGCTGGAGTCGAACTTCTTGCCGCGGCCGTTCGGGGCGGTCGGGTCGGACAGCCAGCCGGTGTAGTGGACGGTGACGGACTGGCCGGACTTGGCGACGGGGCCGTCGCCGATCTTGGTGTCTTCGTAGTGCAGGCCGGAGGCGGTGGTGGTCATCTTGGAATCGCTCTTGTCGTGTTGATGGGATGGCGCGCTGGACGTCGCCGGGGAAAGGATCATGCCACCGACCGCGTGCAGCCTTTGCGCCCACGCGGGAACGGCGCGCTCCAGCCAGCGCGACGGCGTTTCGCAGGGGTCGCTGCCGTCGTGCAGCGCGTCGGCCAGGCCCAGCACGCGTGCAGCGCGGCGCAGCGCGACGACGGCCTCCACGTCGCTGCGCAATGCGAGCGGCCGCGCGCCGGTCTGCTTGGACAGCTTCTGGCCGTCGTCGGCGTAGACCAGCGGCGTGTGCAGGTAGCGCGGCGCGGGCAGGCCCAGCACGCGCTGCAGGTGGATCTGGCGCGCCGTGTTGTCGGCCAGGTCCTCGCCGCGCACGACGTCCGTGACGCCTTGTTCCGCGTCGTCGACCACCACCGCCAACTGGTACGCCCACAGGCCATCGGCGCGCTTGAGCACGAAGTCGCCGACCTCGCGCGTGACGTCCTGGCGCTGCTCGTCGAGCAGGCGGTCGTGCCAGTCGACGACGACGTCCTCGCCGGTCGCCGTGCGCGTGCGCAGCCGCCAGGCCGGTGTCCGCTTGAAAGGGATGTCAGGCTCGACGCCGGTCGACGCGAACACCGGCGGGCAGCAGGTGCCGGGATAGACGCGCTCCACGTGCGCGAGCTGCGGGACGCCCGCGCGCGCGAGCGCGGCGGCGATGTCCGAGCGCGAGCAGGTGCACGGGTAGGCCCAGCCGTCGCGCTTGAGGCGCGTCAACGCTGCCCCGTAGCGATCGCCGCGACGAGACTGCCATGACGGCGGCGTGTCCGGCACCAGCCCCAGCGCGGCCAGTTGCGCAAGGATGCCGGTGTCCGCGTCAGGGATGCAGCGGGGCGTATCGACGTTCTCGATGCGCACGAGCCAGCGGCCGCCGTGCGCACGCGCGTCGAGCCAGCTCGCGAGCGCGGCCACCAGCGAGCCGGCATGCAGCAGGCCCGTGGGCGAAGGCGCGAAGCGACCGACGTAAGTCACTTGCCTTCAGGCGGACACGGGCCGCCTCGCAGCAGCAATGCAGAGCGCGTCGTCGGACTCTCCAGCTGCTGCAGCCACCACTGCAGCGCCAGGCCTTGCGGCGCCTTGTGCGGCTGCGGGGCGGCGGCGCTGCGCCAGCCGTAGGACAGGCTGGCCGTCATGCGCTGGCGCGCGACCTGCTTGACGACGAGCCTGCCCGCCGCCACGTGTTCGCGCACCAGCACCTCGGGCAGGAAGCCCGAGCCCAGGCCGAGCAATTGCGCCTCGAGCTTGGCCTGCATGCTGCTGACGGTGAGCACGTCCTGGCCGGGCTGGATGTTGACGGTCAGCGGCGACATGCGCTGCGCCGAGTCGGCCACGGCCACGCCGCGGTGCTGCTTGAGCACGGCGTCGGTCAGCGGCTCCTCGGCGCTGGCCAGCGGATGATGCGGCGCCATCACGTAGACGAAGGGCGCGTCGCCCAGCGGCTTGATCTCGATGCCCGCGGGCGCGAGCGTATCCGCCGGCAGGCCGATGGCCAGGTCGGCCGAGCCCAGCATCAGCGCCTCCACCGTGCCGGCCAGCACCTCTGTGCGCAGGCGCAGGCGCGTGCCGGGGCCCGCGCCGTCGTGCAGCTCGGGCGGGCGCAGCGCGTAGAACGCCTCGCACAGCTCGAACAGCGTCTGGCGCGAGACCACGGCGTCGGCCGCGATGGTCAGCTGCGTCTCCCAGCCGGTGGACACCCGGTGCACGCGGTTGGCGACGGCGTCCATCTCGGCCAGCAGGCGGCGGCCTTCGTTGAGCAGCTCGGTGCCGGCGGCGGTCAGCCGCGCCTGGCGCGAGCTGCGGTCGAACAGCAGCACGTCCAGCGCGTCCTCGAGCTGGCGCACGCTGTAGGTGAGGGCGGACGGCACCTTGCCCAGCTCGCGCGCCGCGGCGGCAAAGCTGCCGGTGCGCGCGATGGTGTCCATCATCGTGAGCGCCTCGGGCGTGAGGGCGAAGCGGCGGTCGAGTGTCATCGGGATGTCTCCGCGCTGCGCGCTGGGGAGGGTGCGCTTGCCGGCGGCAGTGCTCCGTTGCCGGTTTGAGGATCGAGGCCGAGGAACGTGCGCACCGGAACGACGCTGGTGCGCGCGTCTTCTTCCTGCGGCACGTGTCCCAGGCCAGGGAAGATCATCACCTGGCTGCCGGCGATGTCGTCGTGGAAATGCGCGGCGTTGACGGGCGGCACCAAGTGGTCCTGCGCGCCCCACAGGATCAGCGTGGGCAGCTTCAGCGTCTTGATGCGCTCGGGCGCGGGGTCGGTCGCGGCCTGCTGCATGCCGATGTTGAATGCGCGCCGGTTGCCTTCGCGGGTCAGCAGCTCGAAGTAGCGATCCACCAGCGTGCCGCTGACGCGCGACGGATCGGCGTAGACGGACTTGACGCCGTCCTCCACCACCGAGCGCGGCGTCAAGTATTCGCCGATTCGGTTGAGCACCGGCGTGCGCGCGAACTGGAAGCCCAGCGGCTCGCGCTCGGGCACGAACCGGTAGCCGGTGGCGTCCACCAGGATCAGCTTGTCGACGCGCGCGGGTGCCAGCGTCGCGATGCGCCAGGCGACGTCGCCGCCCAGCGAGTTGCCGCCGACGATGAAGCGCTGCACGTGCATCGCATCGAGGAAATCGAGCGTGAAGCGGGCGAGGGTGTCGGCGTGGTAGTCGTCGCGCGGGTAGTCGCCGCCGAACGGGCCGGTGAGCCCGAAGCCGGGCAGGTCGAAGGTGATGACGCGCTTGCGTGCACGCAGGTCGGCCGCCCAGCCCTGCCAGGTGTGCAGGCTGGCCCCGGTGCCGTGGATCAGCACCAGCGGCGTCGGATCGGACCGCAGCCCTTCGTCGCGGAAGTGCACGAACTGGCCCTTGACGTACATGAAGTCCGACGGCGGCGGCGCCCACGACGTGACCAGGCTTTCGACGCTGCGGTCGGGCACGTAGGTGAGCGAAACGGCCAGCGCCGTCAGCATCATCAGGACGCCCAGTGCGCGCACGAGCCCTTGCATCAGCTCGGCTCCAGGCCGGCGACACGCTCGCACGGCGGCAGGTCGCCCGGCGCGAGGTCGGCGGCGACGGTGCGGCGCTCGTCGAACACGAAGCACTCGCCGCGCCAGCCCGGCGCCGCGCCGCCGGTGGCCGCGAAATAGCCGAGGATGCCGGACTCCAGCTGGAGCACCTCGGGGAGCCCGCGCTCGCGCATGTACAGCGCCGCCTTCTCGCAGCGGATGCCACCCGTGCAGAAACTGACGACCGTCTTGCCCTCGAGCTCGGCGCGGTGGGCGTCGAAGGCGGCGGGGAAGTCGCTGAACTTGGTGATGCGCCAATCGTGCGCGCCCTCGAACGTGCCGGCGTCGACCTCGAAGTCGTTGCGGGTGTCCAGCATCGCCACCGCGCGGCCGGCGTCGTCGTGGCCCTGCGCGAGCCAGCGCGCCAGCGTCGCCGGCTCGACCGACGCGGCCCGGCCCTGCTGCGGCTGGATGGTCGGGTGGTTCATGCGGATCAGCTCGTTCTTGATCTTCACCTTCAGGCGCTGGAACGGCATCGTGTCGCTGAAGCTGTCCTTGGTGGGCAGTTCCGCGAACGGCGGCTCGGCGTGCAAGGCCGTGGCGATCCAGTGGCGTAGCGCGGCTTCTTCGCCCGCCATGAACAGGTTGATGCCTTCGCGAGCGACCAGGATCGTGCCCTTGAGGCCGGCGGCGGCGGCGCTCGCCTCGAGGCGGTCGCGCAGCGCGGGCAGGTCGTCGAGCTCGACGAAGCGGTAGGTGGAGATGTTCAGGAACGGCATGGGACGCGGAAAAGGCGGTGCGCGCACGGCTGGCCGCGGCGCTCAGGGAGCGTATTTTGACGCCTGCGAGCGTGCCGCGCCCGGCCGCTCGCCTAGCACGACTTCCGCCGCCAATACCGGGGATTGCGCGCGGAGCGAGCCGCACCCGCCTCCCTACAATTGCCCCATGGCTTTCGTTCACCTGCGCACCCACTCCGAGTTCTCCGTCGTCGACGGCACGCTTCGCATCGACGACGTGGCGCCCGCGGCCAAGGCCGACGGGCAGGTGGCGCTGGGCATCACCGACCTGTCCAACCTGTTCGGCGCCATCAAGTTCTACAAGGCCTGCCGCGCCAAGGGCGTCAAGCCCATCATCGGCGTCGACGTTTGGATGGATCCGCTGCCCGACGCCGCCGACCGGGTGCCGACGCGCCTGGCGCTGCTGGTGCAGGACAAGCAGGGCTACCTCAACCTGTGCGAGCTGCTGGGCCGCAGCTGGACCAAGAACGTGCAGCGCGCGCAGGCCTGGGTGCGCTGGGACTGGCTGGAGGAACTGGGCGCCGGCATGATCGCGCTGTCGGGCGCCGACCTGGGCGCGGTCGGCCAGGCGCTGCTGGGCGGCGACAACGCGCGGGCCGAGGCCGCGGCGCTGGAGCTGGCGCGCATCTTCCCGGGCCGCTTCTATCTCGAGCTGCAACGCGCCGGCCTGCCCACGCACGAGGCGCACGTGCGCGCCACGGTGCCGCTGGCGGCCAAGCTGCAGTTGCCGGTGGTGGCCACGCATCCGGTGCAGTTCCTCGATCCCGACGACTTCGACGCCCACGAGGCGCGCGTGTGCATCGCCGAAGGCGAGACGCTGTCCAACCCGCGCCGCGTCAAGCGCTTCACGCGCGAGCAGTACTTCAAGACGCAGGCGCAGATGGAGGCGCTGTTTGCCGACATCCCTTCGGCCATCGCCAACTCGGTGGAGATCGCGCGGCGCTGCAACCTCACGCTGGCGATGGGCAAGAACTACCTGCCCGACTTCCCGACGCCGATCCTGGCCGACGGCTCGGCGATGCCCATGGGCGACTACTTCCGCCAACTGAGCTTCGACGGCCTGGAAGAGCGGTTGCTGCACCTGTTCCCCGATGCGGCCAAGCGCGACGCGAAGCGTCCGGAGTACGTCGAACGGCTCGAGTTCGAGATCAAGACGATCCTGAACATGGGCTTTCCCGGCTACTTCCTGATCGTGTCGGACTTCATCCTGTGGGCCAAGACGCACGGCTGTCCGGTCGGGCCGGGCCGCGGATCGGGCGCCGGTTCGCTGGTCGCCTACGCGCTCAAGATCACCGACCTCGACCCGCTCGAGTACAAGCTGCTGTTCGAACGCTTCCTGAACCCGGAACGCGTCTCGATGCCCGACTTCGACATCGACTTCTGCCAGGGCAACCGCGACCGCGTCATCGACTACGTCAAGGACAAGTACGGCCGCGAGGCCGTCAGCCAGATCGCCACCTTCGGCACGATGGCCGCCAAGGCGGCGCTGCGCGACGTCGGCCGGGTGTTGGGCATGGGCTACGGCCACGTCGATTCCGTGGCCAAGCTGATCGTGGCGCCGCCCGGCAAGACGGTGACGTTGGCGAAGGTGCCGGCCGATCCCGATCCGGGCATCGTCTACGCGCGCAAGGAAGCGCCGGAGATCGACCAGCGCGAGGCCGCCGAAGAAGAGGTGGCCGAACTGCTGGCCCTGGCCACGCGCGTCGAGGGCATCGTCCGCAACATCGGCATGCATGCCGGCGGCGTGCTGATCGCGCCCGGCAAGATCACCGATTTCTGTCCGCTCTACCAGCAACCTGGCAGCGATTCGGCGGTGAGCCAGTTCGACAAGGACGACGTGGAGGCGATCGGCCTGGTCAAGTTCGACTTCCTGGGCCTGGCCACGCTGACCATCCTCGAGCTCGCCAAGGACTTCATCCTCGCGCGGCGGCCCGATCGTGCGGGCTTCAGCTTCGAATCGCTGACGCTGGACGACCCCAAGGTCTACCGGCTGTTTGCCGACGGCCTGACGGAGTCGGTGTTCCAGTTCGAATCGAGCGGCATGCAGAAGATGCTGCGCGACGCCAAGCCCAGCCGCTTCGGCGACCTGATCGCGCTGGTGGCCCTGTACCGGCCGGGCCCGATGGACCTGATCCCCACCTTCGTCGCGCGCAAGCACGGCAAGGAGTCGGTGGAGTACCCGCATCCGCTGGTCGAGCCCGTGCTGTCCGAGACCTACGGGATCATGGTCTACCAGGAACAGGTGATGCAGACGGCCCAGGTGCTGGGCGGCTACTCGCTGGGCGGCGCCGACATGCTGCGCCGCGCGATGGGCAAGAAGAAGGCCGAGGAAATGGCCAAGCACCGCGAGATATTCCGCGAGGGGGCCGCCAAGAACAGCATCGAGGCGCAACGCGCCGACGAGATCTTCGACCTGATGGAGAAGTTCGCGGGCTACGGCTTCAACAAGTCGCACGCCGCCGCCTATGCACTGCTGTCGTACCACACGGCCTGGCTGAAGGCGCACTGCCCCGCGGAGTTCTACGCGGCCAACATGACCATCGAAATGGGCGACAGCGACAAGCTCAAGGTGCTGCTCGCCGATGCGAAGCTGTTCGGCATCTCGTTCACGCCGCCCGACGTCAACCTCTGCGTGCATCGCTTCGAGCCCGCGCCGGGGCGCGCGGGCGACAAGCTGATCCACTATGGCCTGGGCGCCGTCAAGGGCACGGGCCAGGGCGCGGTCGAGGCGATCGTCGCGGCGCGCGAAGGCCGCACAGAGCAGAGCGACGTAGCGCGTCCGTTCACCAGCATCTTCGATTTCGCCAAGCGGGTCGACCGCTCGCGCGTCAACAAGCGCGTGGTCGACGCGCTGGTCAAGGCCGGCGGCTTCGACCTGCTGCACCCGGACCGCGCCTGCACGCTGGCCAGCGTCGGATTGGCGTTCGAATGGGCCGACGCGCAGGCGGCGCATGCCCAGCAGTCCGGCCTGTTCGACTTCGGCGGCGCCGACGAGCACGGCGCCTCGACGCAGGAGCCGGCGCTGGTGCAAGCCGAGCCCTGGAGCGTCCGCGAGAAGCTCACGCTCGAGAAGTCCGCCATCGGCTTCTACCTGTCGGGCCACATGTTCGACCAGTACGAGCCGGAAGTGCGCAAGTTCTGCAAGCGCCGCATCGCCGACCTGATCGACTCGCGCGAACCGCAGGTGCTGTGCGGCATCGTCAGCGACCTGCGCATCATCAACGGCCAGCGCGGGCGCGTGGCCATCTTCAAGGTGGACGACAAGACCGAGGCGATCGAGGCCGTGGCCAACGAGGAATTGCTGGACGCCAACCGCGACGTCCTGCGCGACGACGAGTTGCTGGTGGTGCAGGGCAAGGTGCAGCCCGACCGCTTCTCGGGCGGGCTGCGCCTGAACGTCACGCAGATGTGGGATCTGGCCGCCGCACGTGCGCGATTCGGCCGTTATTTGTCGGTGCAGGCCAACGGCAACATCGGTCCGTTGGCCGAACTCGTCAAGCAGTGGCCGGCGCGCCGATCGAGCACCGAGCACGGCGAGTCCATCCACGGACTGGGCGTGCGCGTGAAGGTGCGCACCGAGGGTGCCGCCGCCGAACTCGATCTGGGCGACCAGGGCCGCTTCTGGCCCAGCGACGATGCGCTCGCGCGCTGGAAGCAGATCATGCCGGCGCAACAGCCGCAGGTCGTCTACGAGTGAGACCGTGCGGCAGCGGATCGCAGAGGCGCCACGGGCGGATCGATCCAGCTCGGTGTGGCACGGATCGTCGCTGGCCATCCGAGGTGCTGCGTCTGCAGCAACATCGTTTCGCTGTGTGACCGCAATGTTGCTGCGCTTTACGCGGCGGATTGCCAACTCTCGCGGGTCAGGGCGCGTTGAACAAGGGCACCGCCTTTAACATCGAGCCTGCATGAACCGCCTTCTCGTCACCGCTGCCGGATTCGCGTTGGCCGCCGCCTGCGGGCTGGCGAGCGCGGCGCCCTGGACGGTGATCGTGCAGCCGGGCGTCTATGGCCGGGTCGCGGTCGGCGGGTATGCCGAGCCTCCGATGGTCTATTCGCCGCAGCCCGTCGTTGCGGTCGACAACGGCGACGGACAGGTGGTGGAAGAGAGCATCGCCCAGGCCTACTCCACCGACCAGCCGCCGGTCTATCTGTGGGTGCCCGAGTACCAGCGCCTGCACTGGGCCAAGTACAGCCGCGAGTACGGCGCTTACGGCGTGCCGGTGTACTTCGTCGACGACGGCTGGTACCGCGCCAACGTGTTGCGCCGCAACTTGACGCCCGAGCAACGTGCCTGGACGCCGCAGCAATGGCTGGAGCAGGACAGGCTCGCGCGCGACCGCTTCGAGCGCCAGCGCTTCGAGCGCCAGCGCTACGAGCAGCAGCAGCGGTGGAACAGCGAGCGCGTGTGGCACGAACCGCAGCAGGCGGCGGCCGTCACGGAGCAACGTGCGCTTGCGGTGGGCGCCAACGCTGGTCAGCCGGGCATGCAGACGACCGCGGCATCGCAACCGCGCAGCGTGCCCACGCCGACGCTCCAGGGCCCGGGCGAGCGCCGCGGTCCCGGCCGCGGCCGCGGCCGCGAACGGAACGAACGTCGCGCCGAAGGCGAAGGCCGCGGCGGCTTCGAGCGCGGAAGCGGCAACCGCGAGCGTTGACAGGACTCGCGGGTTCGCGCGATGTGCGCGACGCGATCGATGTGCGAGAGCCTGGCGTTGCGCGCGACGCGCTCGTGTGCACGCGCCTGCATGCCGCGGCCGAGCGTGCGTGCGAAGTGCGATGACGGCGTACCCGCAGGCGTCTGGTCATGCCCTTGCCCGCCAGGAGCGCCGTTGCGGCGCGGTCAAGGCAAGACCAGACCCCTCCAGCAGTCGCACGGCGGGTTGCGCTCGTCCGGCAGGTGCGGCCGCGGGTTTGGAGGCCGCGTCCTCTTGCTGCAACGCAACGCACCTTCCTGCGCTACAGCGCCGCGAATCCCGTGCAGTTCCGGTTACCTGGCGGCCGCGACCTCGCCGATACTCCGCGCCATGCATGCTGCCTCGACCACCGGCTTGATCCTCACGGGCGGCGGCGCCCGCGCCGCCTACCAGGTGGGCGTGTTGCGCGCCGTGCACCGCATCCGTCGCGAGGCCGGCGCGCCGGCCGGCAATCCGTATCCCGTGTTGGCCGGGACGTCGGCGGGCGCGCTCAATGCCGCGGCGCTGGCCACCGACGCCGACGATGCCGATGCCGGCATCGCCAAGCTGGTGCGTGTCTGGGAGAACATGCATGTCGACCAGGTCTATCGGACCGACTCATTCGGCATGATCCGCACCGGCGCGAAGTGGCTGACCATGATGTCCATGGGCTGGGCCATCGCGCGCATGCGCAAGCTGCGGCCGCGCTCGATGCTGGACAACGCGCCGCTGCGCGGACTGCTCGCGGAGATGATCGACCTGGATCGCATCGAGCGCCTGATCGCCGAAGGCCACCTGAAGGCGCTGGCGGTGAGCGCGTCCAGCTACACCTCGGGCAGCCACGTCACGTTCTACCAGTCCGAAGCCGAGCACGTGCCCTGGATCCGCTCCAATCGCCTCGCGGTGCAGGAGCCGCTGACGATGGCGCACCTGCTCGCGTCGGCCGCGATCCCGTTCATCTTCCCGGCGGTGACGCTGCCGCTGCAAGGCGCCTACGAATGGTTCGGCGACGGCTCGATGCGGCAGACCGCGCCGATCTCGCCCGCCATCCACCTGGGTGCCGACCGCATCCTGGTGATCGGTGCCGGCCGCATGCGCGAGCCGCCAGGGCCGCGCATCATGGCGCCGTCGCCGTATCCGTCCATCGCGCAGATCGGCGGCCATGCGATGTCCAGCATCTTCCTGGACGCACTGGCGGTCGACGCCGAGCGCCTGCAACGCATCAACGCCACGCTGGCGCTGATCCCCGAGGAAGTGCGCGCGCAGGCCTCGCTCAAGCCAGTGCGGCTGCTGCTGATCTCGCCGTCGGAACGGCTGGACGACATCGCCGGCCGCCACCTCGACGCGCTTCCGACCTCGATCCGCGCGCTGCTGGGCGGCATCGGCGTGTCCAACGGCGGCCCGGGCAGCAACGGCTCGGCGCTGGCCAGCTACCTCTTGTTCGAGGCGGACTTCACGCGCGAGCTGATGGCGCTCGGCGAGAAGGACACGGACGCGCGGCGCGCCGAAGTGCTCGAGTTCTTCGACCTCGCATAGGCGACGAGCCAACGAAAACGCCTCGCGACGCGAGGCGTTCTTCCAGCGGACGGCCATGCGGCCGCGACGACTTACTTCTTGGCAGCCGAGGCGGCCGACGCCTTGGCGGCAGCCTTGTCGGCCTTCTTCTGCGCCGCGGCGGACGCCTTGTCGGCCTTGGCCTGGGCGGCAGCCGCCTTCTTCAGTTCCTTGGCGGTGCTGGCGGGCGCCGACGGGGCGGACGCGGCGGCGGGCTTGGCGGCGGCGGCCACCGGGGCGGTCGTCGGCGCCGGCGCGGCGACCTTGGCCGGAGCAGCGGCGGGCGCCGTCGTCTTCGCAGGCGCTGCGGGCGTCGCGGCCGGCGCACCGCTGATGGGCGCGCCATTGACGGTCAGGCCGGCGGCCGACAGCTTGACGGCGTTCTTGTCGCCGATGCCCTTGATGCGGGTGATCAGGTCCGGCCAGTCCTTGAAGTTGCCGTTCTTGCGTTCGTCGATGATCTTGCCGGCGATGACCGGGCCGATGCCCTTGATCGCCTCGAGATCCGCCAGCGAGGCGTTGTTGGCGTCCGCGGCGAACACCGAGAAGGCGAAGAAGGCGAGGAGGGCGACGAGAATGCGTTTGAACATGGAGCGTCCTTGAGAAAGTGAGCGTGATGCGCGCTTGAAGGGGCACTGCGACCCGTTGCGACGCCTGGATTGCAGCGCCGCCTGCAGTGTCAACGCGGGCCGTGACGGCGGGTTGACCCGAGCTTCACATTCGCGCAGTCGCCGTGAACGACAGCTCAGGCGTGTTGTACGTCCGCCAGTATGCGTGTGACCAAGGTCTCGCACCAGTGCGTGTTGGTGAAACGCTGCGCCTGGGGGCTGGCGAGGAACTCGCGGATGCCTTGCTGGTACATCGCGAAGTGGCCGGCGTCGATGCGCTCGATGAAGGCGAGCATCTCGTGCAGGCTGGCGAACTGGTCGCCGTCGATGAAGCAGTCCTCGGGAATCGGCGGCTTGGAGTGGGTGGTGCCGATGTAGACGGGCACGCAGCCGCTGGTCAGGCAGTCGAAGATCTTCTCGCTGATGTAGCCGGGACTTCCGCGCGAGTTCTCGTAGCAGATGGAAAAGCGCGCGCGGTCGAGGATCTCGTCCTTGCGGGCGATCTTGCCGCGCCAGCTCGGGAAGGCCGGCGGCGCGTCGGGGCTCAGGCGCCGCTTCCATTCGTTGAGACGCTTGGCGACGCGTCCCAGATGGCCGGGAACGACCGCGGGGATGTCCCAGCCGTGGCCGAACAGGGCGAAGCGATCGGGCGAGTGCTCTTCGAAGAAGCGGATCGCCTCGACGCGCCGCTCGTGCAGGTTGCGCGGATGCGGATGCAGCAGCGCCTTGTTGGAGGCGATCAGCACGCAGAACAGGTCGCGTTCCTTGAAGTCGGGCACGTCGCGCGGCGTGAGCTCGTTCGGATAGTCGAGCGCGACCACGTGCTCGCCGTCGATCAGCTCCTCGTTGCTGGTGAACAGCTTGCGGTAGCGCGCCAGCTCCACCAGGTTGCCGTTGATCGGCCGCACGATCGGGTCTTCGTACAGGTAGGCGTAGCTGAGCGGGTGCGTCACCCGGCGCTGCGCATTCAGGTGCAGCTCGAACTCCACCTCGCGGCCCGCGTTGACGTCGCGCGTGTTGAGCTCGACGCCCTCGACCGCGAAGCGTTCGCGCAACTGGCGCCACGGCAGGAAGAAGTTGCCGCCGTTCGGGCCGGCGCCGGGCCGGAACGGCTCGTTGGCATGCAGGCGGTTGACCACCAGCGTCGCATAGCGCATTGGCGCGAGGATGGTGGACTGCGGCCCGTCGCTCACGAACAAGCCTCCGTCGCGCAGGCCGCGGCGCGAGCGACTGCTGGCGGCCGGGCGTCGCTCATGTGCCCGCGCCCTCGCAGGCCTTGAGCAGGCCGCTGTAGATCGAGTTGGCCGCCGGCACCGTCTTCCAGTTGTTGTGCCAGTGGATGGCCAGGTAGCGCTCGGTGGACAGCGTGTGCATGTCCAGCGCCAGGTTGTCGCGTGCATCGAAGAACCTGGCCGGATCGCCGTACAGCACGGAGCCGGGCGTCCACAGCGGGTCGAACAGCTTGGCCGGGTGCACCAGAACGCCCAGTTCCGCGCACACGTGGTCGGCGAACAGGATCCAGGGCAGGAAGTTCTCGAGCTCGTTGCCCTTGCGCGTCAGCGCCGTGCTCCAGGTCCGGTTGGGCAGGTACAGGATCGCCGAGTTGGCGAACGGCAATTCCTCCCAGCGGTAGGCCCAGGCCTTGTCGCCGCATTGCGCGTTCAGGTCGCTTGTGAACGCGACGTCCAGGTCGACGTAGAGGCAGGCGTCGGCGTAGTGTTCGAGCGCGACCAGGCAGCGCGCCAGGTCGCCGCGGTAGGCCTTGTTGCGCGTGAAGCCGCCGAACAGCATCGACGAATGCTTGTACGTGAGGCCGAACTGCGGATGCTCCCAGGCGTTGCGGCGCGCCCATTGCGGCGCGATCTTGCGGTGCACGGCGCTCGCCAGCTTGCGCAGCTTGGGATGCCGGTCGTAGCTGGCCACCGGGCGCGCGCTGACGTGCTTCTCGATCAGCGCGTTCAGCGAGAACGAGCGCACCGCGATGCGCGGGTGCGTCTTGATCCACTGCAGCAGCGGCGCGGCGATGGCGCTCGCGTCGTCCTCGTCAAGCCAGAGCTCGTAGCGCGACTCGGGATGGTGGCGCAGGAAGCTGCGGAAGTGCAGTTCGGTGACGGCGGGCAACTGTCCCGACCAGTAGCCGAAGAATGTGACGGCGGCGGTGTTGGCGGGCATCAGTGGACCAGGTCGAAGGTCTTGATCAGCAGGCGTTCCTTCCAGGTCGCCGCGCGCATCGCCGGCGACTCGGTGCCCTCGATCGCGGCGCGCACGTCGGCGTAGAAGCGGTCCCAGCGGTAGTGCCTGTCGATCGCTTCCTGGCCGAGGCGCTGCGTCTCCAGCAGCTCGGCATCGGACTGCGCCTGCAGCTTGCGGAAGACGAGCTCGGCGGCCGCCGCGTCGTTCAGCGGCACGTTGACGATGCCGGCGCGGTTCTCGTACCCGCTCTGCATCGTCACGGTGGGAATGAGCCCCCAGGCCATGGATTCGAGGATGGTGGTCGGGTTGGCGTCCATCGCGCCGACGGTGATCATGAAGTCGAACTCGGCGACCTTGGCGCGCGCCTCGGGCTGCGAGAAGTCCATCAAGCCCAGCACGTGGACGCCGGGGATCTTCTTGCGGCCGCGGCCGGCCCAGCTGATGTCCACGCTCTCGCATTGCTGCTGCAGTTGCGAGAGGTAGCCGACGTTCTTGTTGTGCGCCGTGTGCCCGATGTAGAGGAATTTGCGCTGGCCCGGCGGATTGAACCGCGTCTTGACGAACGGGAAGAACGTGCGGTTGACGGCCAGGTCCATGTGGCGCATCTTGGGCTTCCAGCGCCGGATCGGCGAGGCCTCGATGCGGTCGAACCAGTAGTTGCCGGTGATGGCCAGGAACAGGTCGCACTGCGCCATGTGGCGGTCATAGTAGGCGACCTGGCGCAGGTCGTCGGCGTAGGGCGCCATCAGGATGCGGCGCGCCCAGCCCGGCTGGCGCACCGAGCGGTCGAACACCGAGTCGCGCCGCCAGTGCGGGTGGCCCAGCAGGATGTCGCCCGGCTTGGGCTCGATCGTCACCTGGTCGCGCCAGCCGTAGAAGCGCACATCGTAGTCGCGCGCCAGCCGGTCGCCCACCTCGTTGCCGATGCAAAAGGGCGACGAGTTGCGAGTGGCGTCGCGCGGATAGACGAAATGGACGGTGGTCATTGGCGGCGGTCGGTGCGCGGCGGACGAAGCCGCGCGAGGTCGGGAGCGCGCGCAGGCGTCACGCGCGGGGAGCGAGAGCGTACATCGGCGGTGGCGGCGCATGGCAGGTCGCGCGCTGCCCGGGCGGCACTATTCCTTCCAGTGATCGGAAATCCACGGCGAGGCCTTCGCATGGCGCCAGTTGCCATTGCTGCGGCCCGCCACGGCGTCGGGCGGATTCATCACGCCATGGAAGACGATGATGCGCGCCCCCTTCGGAATCGACGGGGCGAAGAAATAGTTGAGCGGAAAGCGCGCGATGCTGTGGTACTTGAAGCTCGCGCACCAGTCCGCGGGCCAATACTTCAGCTTGCCTTGCTCGTGCAGCACGGCGGACAAATAGGCCTGTTCGTTGCGATAGCGCGCGCGCATCGCGGCTGATTCGGCGCGGAACCTGGCCAGCACGTCGGCATGCGCGCCCAGCCGGAATCGGTAGACCGACGAATTGCCGGTGACCCGCCACGGCCGTTTCCAGTCGTGGATGATCAGGAACTCGCCGGGCATCTCGAAGAACGGCGTGATGTCGTCGACGATCACGATGTCGATGTCCAGGAAGAGCGCGGTGCCGCTCAAGCCGTGCAGGTCGGCCTCGAAGGTGGTCAGCTTCTTCCAGCCGCGCTCGGGCAGGCCGTCGGGCAGCGCGAGGTCGGGGATGGGCAGGCAGGTCACCTCGGCGCGGATGCCCGCGCTCGAATCGGTCAGGCACACGAACTTGAAGTCGCCGCGCAGGTGGCGGCGCACCATCGCGTACAGGCGATTGACGTACTCGGGGCCGTACTTGTCGCCCCATTTCATGCACAGGACGTGGCGTTGGCCCTGTGACTCGGCGGCGGCTGTCGTCATTGTTCTTCGATCCGCAGCGCGGGATAGCTGTCCCAGCTCAGACAGCCCGGACATTGCCAGAAATGGCGCTGCGCCTCGAAGCCGCAGGCGGCGCAGCGATAGCGCTGCAGCGGCTTGGCGGCGCGCGTGACGGCGGTGCGCACGTCGGCCAGCGAGCGCTCGGCCAGCGGGCCGACGGCGGCGGCGGAGGCCGCGATGGCGGGCTGCTGCAGCACCTCGCGGGCGGCCGACAGCGTGGGCTGGCTGTGCAGCATCTCGCGGTAGCGATTGGCGGCGACCTCGGCGTCGGGTTCCACCTTGGCCCAGGCGCTGAGGAAATCGAGCCGCGGCGCATCGGCCAGCAGCTTCTCCAGCGCGGCCTTGGCGTCGTCGGCGCGACCGGCGGCCAGCGCCGCTGCGGCGTAGTCGTTGGCCACCAGCGTGAAGCTGGCCGGATCGCGCCGCCGCAGTTCGTTCCAGGCCTCGAAGGCCTCGGCGGGCTTGCCCGCGCGCACGAGGCGCTGGCCCTGCATCACCCACGGGCGCGCCGACGACGGGTCGGCCTTGAGCGCCTGCTGCAGCGCGCGCTCGGCTTCGTCGGCGCGACCTTGTTCCTCGGCGATCAGCGCGAGCTCGCACCAGTAGTGCGAGATGCGTCGCGCGAACGAGCCGGTGCCGGCGGCCTCCAGCTGCTGCGCCGTGTCGACCGCAGCGCGCCAGTCGCGCGAACGTTCGTACAGGTTCAGCAGCGCCAGCCGCGCCTCGGTGTGGTACGCGGTGCCTTCGAGCAGCTTGTAGGCGGCCTCGGCGCGGTCGAACAGGCCGGCCTTGACGAAGTCCTGCGCCAGCGCGTGCTGCGCGCGTTCGCGCTCGGCCTGCGGCAGGTCGGCGCGCACGAGCAGGTGCTGGTGCACGCGCACCGAGCGTTCGAACTCGCCGCGGCGGCGGAACAGGTTGCCCAGCGCGAAGTGCAGCTCGGTGGTGTCGGGGTCGTTCTGCACCGTCTCGATGAACGCGTCGATCGCCTTGTCCTGCTGTTCGTTGAGCAGCAGCGACAGGCCCTTGTAGTAGGCCTTGGGCGATTCGCGCGTCTCGCGCTTGAGCTGGCGCAGGTCGAACCGCGAGCCGAGCCAACCGAGGATGAAGAACAGCGGCAGGCCCAGCAGCAGCCACTGGAATTCAAAGTCCATCGCGCACCACCGTCAGGTCGGGCGCCACCGGCGCGGCAGGCAGGGCGGGCGGCGCGGACGCCGCCGGCTTGTCCAGGCGCCTGGCGCGGCGGCGATGGCGCCACCAGCTGGGCGTCATCGCCAGCACGCCGAACACGGTGCCGCTGACGAACGCCGCCAGAACGATGATGACCATGCGCGCCGTCCAGGCGTACGAGAAGAACCAGTTCACCGTCGCAGGCTGCTGGTTGTTGATCGCGAAGGCGACCAGGACGAAAAACAGGAAGGCTCGCACGAGCCAGGTCAGGATGCGCATGTCTCTTTCGCGCCTTGGGGCGCCTGCCGCGGATTCTACGAAGGGCGGAGGCCTTTTACGGTCGAGTTCGAATTGTTTCTCGGCAGGCGCAAGAGATCACCCATTGGCCAGGACATGCACCAGCGAGAACCCGATTGCCATGAGGCCGCCGACCAATTGCAGCAGCCCCAGCAGCGCGCGCACCTCGCCGACCTGGTGGCCAGGCGCCAGCGCGAGACGCTGCAGCCGTTCCGACAGCCGGATGCCGGTGGCCAGCAGGAACAGCGCGGCGAGCGCCACGATGGCGCCGACGCCGGGTGGCGTCGGATGCAAGTCGCCCTGCAGCAGGCCGCGCTGGTCGAACAGGAACAGCGCGTTCCAGGCCAGCACGGCGGCGATCACGAAGCTCCAGCGCAAGGGCATGCCGCCGGGGCGTTCCACGGGCTGGCCTGCCGGCACGAATCCGATGCGGCGGATCTCCGCGAGCACGTGCTCGCGGCTGCCCATGCACCAGAACACCATCCGTGCGGGGTAGTCGAGGCGGTTGTGTTCGATGGCCAGGCCGTTGGCCAGCAACGGGATCGAACCGTAGCTGCCGAAGCGAACGACCTGCTCCGGCGTGAACTCGTACCTGCCCAGGCTGCTGAGCGTCATGCGACTGCGGCTCGCGACGAGCCTGGCGAGCGGGAAGCTGGCGTTGACCCAGCCCACGCGCGAACCGCCGCGGAAAGAGACGTCGTCCTGGAAATCGTCGTTGGCCATGGTGGGTCCGGAAAGTGGCGCCATCATGCCATCGCCGCGCATTGCGGCGACACTGCGCGCTGCGCTCCGCTCCCACCCATCGATGACTCGCAGAAGTACCGCCGCCAACGCCCGCCTGATCTACACCGGCGTCGGGCTGGCGTCCGGCGGCATCGCGTTCTACGTGCCGCTGATGCTGTCGGCCGTCGGCCTCGCGCATTCGGGGGCGTGGGCGGCCGGCATCCTGTTCGGCACCAACCTCGGCCGGCTGGCTGGCTCGCACTTGGCCAGCGGCCACGGCGGGCTCACGCAGCGGTCGGGGGTGGTCGTCGCCAACATCCTGGTGGAAGGCCTGGCGCTTTTCAGCATGGCGTTCCTGACCGCGCCGTGGATGCTGGTGGTCGCGGCCACGGTCGCCGGGCTGGGCAGCGGCATGTCGTTTCCCGGCATGAAGAACGCGCTGCTGCGGCTGGGCGGCGTCGATTCGGGCCGCGCGTTCGCGGGGTTGTCGATGTCCTTGCGTGTGGGCATGGCCGGGGGCTACCTGGCTGGCGCGCTGGTGGGCGCGGGCCATCTGGCCACGGTGTTCAGCGTGCTGCTGGCGATGTTCGTCGCCTATGCGGCGTTCATGCGCGTGGTGCTGCGCGACATCGAGGCCGCGCAGCGCGGCGCCATGCCGGTGACGGCGGCGCCGGACTCGGACGCGTTGCTGGTCGAACGCGCCGCCCCGCCGATGCCGCTGAACATGGGCCTGCTGATGGCTTCGAACGCCGCGTTCTGGTTCCTGACGATCCAGCCCACCGTGACGATGAGCCTGTATGTGCCGCGCTACGTGCCAGGGCTGCCGGTGTCCACCACCTACTGGGTCACGACGATCGTCGTGCTGATGCTGCAGTTGCGGGTGACCGCGATGGCGCGCGGCATCGCCGGACACCTGCGCTTCCTGTTCGTGGGCGTGTGGTGCATGCTGGCCGCCTTCGGCGCGATGGCGCTGGCGGGTGGCCGCGTCGTTCCGGTGCTGGCGGCGGCCGTGCTGCTGGCGCTGTCGCAGGTGTTCTACGGGCCGTCGTTCGACGTGCTCGTCGCGAGCGACGCCCGTGCGCGCGGGCTCGACACCGGTGCGGCGCTGGCGCGCCAGCACTTCTGGCAGAACCTGGGCATGATGAGCGGCAGCCTCGCGGCCGGCGTCCTGTTCGACCTCGGCGTGCGCTGGGCCTGGCCGGCGTTCGCCTGGCTCGCGCTGGCCGGCGGTTCGCTGGCGATGCTGGCCGGGCTCGCCCTGGTGGTGCGGCGCGCTGCGTCGACGCCACAGCCGGCTTGACCCGTCGCCGCGCTGCCCAGCGCGCGCCACGCCCATACCGCCAGCCGCGCCAGTGCGCAACCCAGCGCCACGGCCGCGCCGTCGTACAGCCAGCGCGTGAACAGCACCTCGCCGATGTCGGCAGCGGCCGTCCACAGCGACGCGGCGGCCTCGGCCGCGATTCGCGTGGCGAATGCGGCCGACGTCGCCACGCCGGAGGGCAGGCGCGTGCGTGCCATCACGCCTGCTCGGCCAGTGCCTTCAGCGCGGCGAGCACCTCCGGGAAATCGGCGGTGACCAGCGGCCCCAGCGTCGCGGCCTCGGGTCCCTCGACGCGCACCGCATAGGTGATGCGCGTGCCGCCGGACGGCAGCGGGCGCAATTCGTGCGAGACGAGGAAACGGGTGTTCTCCAGCAGCGTCTCGTCGACGAAGCCTGCGTGCGGTCGCACGTCGCGCAGCGTGCTGCGGAACGCGTCCATGCCGGGCGGCTTCATCACGAAGGTCGAGCCGCTGGCGAACGGGCCTTCGAGGCGGACGTGCTCGATGCCGGCGTTCCAGTCCGTCCAGCCGGCCACGTCCTCGAAGAGCTTCCACACCCGCTGCGGCGTGGCGGTGGTGGCGATGCTCGTGGTGTCGGTCCACATGATCTTCTCTCCTGGCTTTGTTGTCGTTGCAAGCATTGGACGAGAGGACTCCTGACAGCGTTCTGTCAGCAGCAGCTGTGCTTGATACGACGACGTGCCAGCGGCGCCGATTTCGACATCGCGTCAGGGATCACGGCGGTGCGGAAACGAAAAGAGCGCCCGTGGGCGCCCTGCAGGAACGAAAAAGGCGCCCGAAGGCGCCTTGGAATCATGTCTTGTCGACAGCTGGAAGCTGCTTGTCGACCGCTTCTCGCAAGGCCTTGCCCGGCTTGAAGTGGGGCACCAGCTTTTCAGGGATGGTGACCTGCGCGCCCGAACGCGGGTTGCGGCCCACGCGCGGCGGACGCCGGCTGATCGAGAAACTGCCGAAGCCGCGGATCTCGATGCGGTGCCCGCGCGCGAGCGCGTCGGACATCGCATCGAGCACGGTCTTGACCGCGAACTCGGTGTCACGCACGGTGATCTGCGTGAAACGCTCAGCGAGCTGAGCAACGAGGTCCGACCGCGTCATTGGCAATTATTCCTTGCCGCCGTCCAGCTTGGCGCGCAGCAGAGCGCCCAGGCTGGTCGTGCCGGCGTTCTCACGCTCGTTGCTGGTCGCGATGCGCTGCATGGCTTCCTGCTGGTCGGCGTTGTCCTTGGCCTTGATCGACAGCTGGATCGAACGCGTCTTGCGGTCGACGTTGATGATCATGGCGTTGACTTCGTCGCCTTCCTTCAGGATCGAGCGGGCATCTTCCACGCGGTCGCGCGTCAGTTCCGAGGCGCGCAGGTAGCCGGTGACGTCTTCCGTCAACTGGATTTCAGCGCCACGCGGGTCGACCGTCTTGACCTTGCCGGTCACCAGCGCGCCACGGTCGTTGACCGAGGTGTAGTTGGCGAACGGGTCGCCGTCCAGCTGCTTGATGCCCAGCGAGATGCGCTCGCGCTCGACGTCGATGCCCAGGACGATGGCTTCGACTTCCTGGCCCTTCTTGTAGTTGCGGACGGCGGCTTCGCCGGCTTCGTGCCACGACAGGTCGGACAGGTGCACCAGGCCGTCGATGCCCTGGGCCAGGCCCACGAACACGCCGAAGTCGGTGATCGACTTGATCGGGCCGTGCACCTTGTCGCCGCGATGGACGTTGGCGGCGAACTCTTCCCACGGGTTGGCGCGGCACTGCTTCATGCCCAGCGAGATGCGGCGCTTGTCTTCGTCGATCTCCAGCACCATGACTTCGACTTCCTCGCCGAGCGTGACGGTCTTGGACGGAGCGACGTTCTTGTTGGTCCAGTCCATCTCCGAGACGTGCACCAGGCCTTCGATGCCCGGTTCGATCTCGACGAACGCGCCGTAGTCGGCGATGTTGGTGACCTTGCCGAACAGGCGCGTGCTGGTCGGGTAGCGGCGGGCAACGCCCATCCACGGATCGTCGCCCAGCTGCTTCAGGCCCAGCGAGACGCGGTTCTTCTCGGCGTCGAACTTCAGGACCTTGGCGGTCAGCTCTTGACCGACAGTGACCACTTCCGACGGGTGACGGACACGGCGCCAGGCCATGTCGGTGATGTGCAGCAGGCCGTCGATGCCGCCCAGGTCGACGAACGCACCGTATTCGGTGATGTTCTTGACCACGCCGTTGACGATGGCGCCTTCGGACAGCGTCTCGAGCAGCTTGGCGCGCTCTTCGCCCATCGAGGCCTCGACCACGGCACGGCGCGACAGCACGACGTTGTTGCGCTTGCGGTCGAGCTTGATGACCTTGAATTCCATGGTCTTGCCCTCGAACGGGCTCATGTCCTTGACCGGACGCGTGTCCAGCAGGGAGCCCGGCAGGAAGGCGCGGATGCCGTTGACCAGGACGGTCAGGCCGCCCTTGACCTTGCCGCTGACCGTGCCGGTGACGAAGTCGCCGGACTCGAGCGCGGTCTCCAGCGACAGCCACGAGGCCAGGCGCTTGGCCTTGTCGCGCGACAGGATGGTGTCGCCGTAGCCGTTCTCGACGGCGTCGATCGCGACGGAGACGAAATCGCCGACCTGGACTTCGACTTCGCCCTGGTCGTTCTTGAATTCTTCGATGGGAACGTACGCTTCGGACTTCAGGCCGGCGTTGACGACGACGAAGCTGTGGTCGATGCGCACCACCTCGGCGGTGATGACTTCGCCGGAGCGCATTTCGCTGCTCTTGAGCGATTCTTCGAACATCGCGGCGAAGGAATCGGGCGCGAAGTCGGTGATGGCTTGGGTCTTGGGCATTGAGTTTTCCTGGTGGCCGGCTTGAGGCGACGATGAAGCGAACGCTGCCGGCGATTTGCGACCCGGAGAGGGTGCAGGTTAGGGTGGGACATTCACCGCCCCGGGCCGGACGGAGGGTCCGGGCTCGACGGACCCTGCGGCCAAAAGGCCGGCGCCGGCGAAGGCGCGGGAGGATCCCGACGGTGGGCTTTTTTGGCCGCCTTGCGGCGACCGACTCAAACGCGGCGCTTGTTCCAGGCCTCGAGCACGGCCTCGACGCCTTCGTCGATGGACATGCCGGAGTTGTCGAGCAACACCGCGTCTTCGGCAGGCTTCAGGGGCGCGACGGCGCGATTCTGATCGCGCGCGTCCCGCGCCCGGAGGTCCGCCAAAAGACTGTCGATGTTAGCAGAAATGCCCCTCGAATTCAATTGGGCATGCCGGCGCGCCGCCCTCTGCTCGACGCTGGCGGTGAGGAACACCTTCAGCGGCGCGGCGGGGAACACGACGGTGCCCATGTCGCGGCCGTCGGCCACCAGTCCGGGCAGCCGGCGGAACGCCAGTTGCAGCCCGTGCAGCGCCTGGCGCACGGCCGGGTGGACCGAGATCTTCGACGCCAGGTTGCCGGTCTCCTCGAGGCGCAGCGTCTCGGTGATGTCCCGGCCGTCCAGGAACGCGAGGCCGCCGTCGAAGCGCAGGTCCAGCCTGGCAGCCAGCGTGGCGACGGCATCCGCGCTCGACGGATCGACGCCGTCGCGTTGCACCGCCAGCGCCGTCGCGCGGTACAGCAGGCCCGAGTCGAGCAGTTCGTAGCCCAGGCGGCGCGCCACTTCCGACGCCAGCGTGCCCTTGCCGGACGCGGTGGGGCCGTCGATCGTGATCACCGGCACGTCGGCGACATCGAACCTGGCCAGGCCGAAAAGCGCCTCGAAGTAGTCGGGGAAGGTCTTGGCGACGCATTTCGGGTCGAGGATGCGCACCGCGCGCGCCGGTCGCGCGCCGGCCAGCGGGTTGAACGCGGCCAGCGACAGGCACATGGCCATGCGGTGGTCGTCGTAGGTGTGGATGCTGCCGGCCAGCCAGTGCGCGGGCGAGGCGGGCGGGGTGACCTCGATGAAGTCGGCGCCCTCGACCACCGTTGCGCCCACCTTGCGCAGCTCGGCGGCCATGGCGGCGATGCGGTCGGTCTCCTTGACACGCCAGCTGGCGATGTTGGTCAGGCGCGTGGTGCCGTCGGCGTACAGCGCCATCACGGCCAGCGTCATCGCGGCGTCGGGGATGTGGTTGCAGTCCAGCGTGATCGCGCGCAGCGGCCACGCGCCGCGGCGCACTTCCAGCCAGCCCGCGCCGCCGTCCACCTGCGCGCCCATTGCGCGGGCGGCGTCGACGAAGCGGATGTCGCCCTGGATCGAATCGAGTCCGACGCCTTCGATGCGCACCGGTGCCTCGATGCCCGCCAGCGCGCCCAGCGCGACGAAGTACGAGGCCGACGACGCGTCGGCCTCGACGTGGATGTCGCCCGGCGAACGATACTGCGAGCCGCGCGGCAGCGTGAAGCTGGCGTAGGGGTTGGCCGGGTCGCGCTGCACCTCGATGCCGAAGCGGGCCAGCAGGTTCAGCGTAATGTCGATGTAGGGCTTGGAGATCAGCTCGCCGTCAACGGCGATCGTGACCGCGCGCTCGCTGCTGGCCAGCGGCAGCGCCAACAGCAGCGCGGTCAGGAACTGGCTGGACACGTCGCCGCGCACGCGCACCGGCTCCAGCGTGGCTATGGCGGCGGGCCGCCCGTTGCCCACGCGCAGCGGCGGGTAGCCGGCGTTGCCGAGGTACTGGACGGGGCAGCCGAGCTGGCGCAGCGCGTCGACCAGGTCGCCGATCGGGCGCTCGTGCATGCGCGGCACCCCCGACAGCTCGAACTGGCCGCCCTGCAGCGTGGCCAGCACCGCCAGCGCCGCGGTCAGCGGGCGCATGGCCGTGCCGGCATTGCCCAGGAACAGTTTCGCCTGCTTCGTCGACAGCGTGCCGCCGATGCCGGTGACGTGCAGCACCGCGCCTTCGCGGCGCAGGACGCAGCCCAGCGATTCGAGCGCGGCGAGCATCACGCGGGTGTCGTCGGAATCGAGCAGGTCGTGCACTGCCGTCGTGCCGGCGGCCAGGCCGGCCAGCAGCAGCACGCGGTTGGAGATGCTCTTGGAGCCGGGCAGGCGCACGCGGCCGGCAGCCGAACGCAGCGGCGGGATGTCGAGAAAGGGGATGGCGTACATGGTGGAACTGCGAAAGTCTTCTGTGTCGATCGGGCCGTGCGCCGTTGAAGCGGGCGTCGCCGCTAGCCTAACCGAGCTCCGCGTCGAACGGCGGCCCCGCGCGCGCGGCGCCGGGAATCATTTTTTCCAGTTCGCGCGGCCCGCCGCGGCTTCCTTGATCAGGGCCTCGATGGCGTCGGCCTTGCCGCCGCGCATGGCGGACTCGAACTTGTAGAGCGTGGTCTTGAACAATTCCGCCTGCGCCAGGACCTGCGCCTTGTTGGCGAGCAGGACGTCGCGCCAGACGGCGGAGTCGCTGGCGGCGATGCGCGTGAAGTCGCGGAATCCGGGGCCGGCCAGGTCGAGAAAGGCGGCGCCTTCGGGCTGGTGCGCCACCGCCAGATAGGCGGCGAACGCGAGCAGGTGCGGCAAATGGCTGACCGCTGCGAACGCGGCGTCGTGCGCGTCGGGCGTCATCACGCGCACCTGCGCGCCGATGCCCGTCCATGCAGCGCGCGCGCGCTCGATCAGGTTCATGTCGGTCTCGAGCACCGGCGTGAGCACGACCTGGCAGTCCTGGTACAGCGTGGCGTCGGCGTGCGTGATGCCGGAGACTTCCTTGCCTGCGATCGGATGCGCGGGCACGAAGCTGGGAAGTCGCTCGCGCAGCACCCGGCGCGCGGCGGCGACCACGTCGGCCTTGGTGCTGCCCACGTCCATGAACAAGGTGTTGGGGTGCACCAGATGGCGGATCGCGCGCAGCGTCGCCTCGGTGGCGGCCACCGGCACCGCGATGAGCACGATGTCCGCGCCCGACACGGCCATCAGCGCCGACTCGGCCATCTGGTCGATGACGCCCATCTTTTGCGCGGTGATGACCGTCGACGGCGACTTGCTGTAGCCGACCACGTGCTTGACGAGGCCGGCGCGTTTCAACGCGAGGGCGAATGAGCCGCCCATCAAGCCACAACCGATCAGCCCTAGCTGCCTGAACATCTGGAATCTTTTCTATTGAAGGTCAAAGCGTGTCGAACCGCGGAAAACCCGAGCGCAAACTATTCGTGGCCCGTGATTTCATTCCCGACGACCCGGCCGACACGGCGTTCATCGTGGCCTGCCGAAAGTGAAGTTACAAAAGTAACAGCTATTCGGACGGCGCGGACGAACGCGGACGACTTGACCGCGCAAGCGCGGCCTGATGCGCAATTTTTGCACATCCCGCGCGGGCTCCGACCTCGACCCTGCCGGGCGTCGGGCGTCTTTCACGGGTGCGGCAGGGCGTCGGGGTGACGATTCAAGGGGGATCGCCGATGCGCAGTTGACAGGATCCGCGGCTAAACTACGTTCCAACTGGGCATATTCGACCCGGCCAAACGCTCAAGGACGGGTATGGCAGATCTGCAGCAGCTGATTCGGCAAAAGGCCGATCTCGAGAGACAAATCGCGCAACTGAATTCAAAAGGGCGTCAGGACGCGGTCGACGAGATTCGCAGGATCATGGCCGAACATGCGCTCACGTCCGATGACATCGCATCCCCCGCGCGGGCGCGCAAGTCCAGTACCAAGCTCGACGGCACCGAGCGCAAGGCAGTCTCCGCCAAGTACAAGGACGGCCAGGGCAATCAGTGGACGGGCCGCGGCCTGAAGCCGCGTTGGCTGGCCGCGGCGCTGGCCGCCGGCAAGAAGCTGGAAGACTTCGCGGTCTGACCGCGCCGATCTTCACGTAACAGGGGCTGCGGCCCCTTTTTCATGCGGCCTTGTGCACCAGGCGCCGCAAATGCGTCGGCAGGCGACCCACGATGGCTTCGTTGACGAGCGTGGCAGCCAGGCCCGCGGCTCCCAGCACCAGCAGGTGCGCGACGACCACGTTCATGCCCAAGTGGATCGGGTACCAGGCCAGTCGCCCTGCAGGCACGTGGATGAGGTAGAGCGGGAACGACAGCATGCCCAGGCCCGTGCAGAGCCTCTGGACGAACACGCTGCGCGGCCTTGGCGTCATCAGGGCGACCAGCAACGCCGTGCCGCACAGCACGACCGCCGCGCCACTGACGACGTCGCTCACGACATGCCGCTCGAACAGCACGCAGCACAGCCCCAGGGCCAGGGCGAGCCAGCCCGGATGCGCGATCGGCTTGGGTTTGCGCAGGGCGATCCAGTAGCCGACGCCGAACCAGGCGAGCGCCCGCACCAGGCCGCTCACGACGCCGCGCAGGCTGGCATCCAGGCCCATGAAGAACTCGTGGTCATGTATCGCGAGCACGCCGAACGCCAGCATCGAGATGACGAAGGTGATGACCGTGGTGCGCTTGCCCAGCCGCAGCGCCGCGAACCAGACGACGTTGGATGCGAGCTCGGCCCACAGCGACCACATCGGGCTGTCGCAAGGGAACGACGAGCCGATGCCCGAGCCGCTCAGAGAGGGGGTGAGGAAAAGCAACGACCACACGCCTTCGCGCCAGGCGTGCATGTACTGGCCCACCGGAACGCCCACGACGTTCAGGATGGCAACCAGCGTCGCGACGATGACCACCATCGGATAGAGGCGACGCAGCCGGTGCCAGGCGAACTCGGCGAACGGCATGCCGTTCTCGATCGCGGCCGTGTAGCGAATGCCCAGCACGATGCCGCTCAGCACGAAGAACAGGTCGACGGCCAGGTAGCCGAACGAGAAATCGGGCAGGCCGAGCGCCGTGCGGAAGTGGTATGCGACCACGACGAGCGCTGCGATTCCCCGGAAGAAATCCAGCCACGGCATCCGCATCGCCCAACTCCTCCATAGCCTTTGGAGGCATCGTAGCGACGCGGATGACGCGCAACCGCGGCGTCACCCGGAGGTCAGGAGCACGCAAGCCTGACGCAAGTCTCGGGGCAGATTGACCTATTCCAGGCGAGTATTTGCCCCTTTCAGGTGCACGCCAGGCAGTTTCAGTGAACGTCGACCGGATAAGTGCCCAGGATCTTGAAGAACCCGCAGGCCTTGCGAAGTTCCTCCAGCGCGTGCCGCACGTTGTCGGTGTCGGGATGGCCGGCGATGTCGATGTAGAAGTAGTACTCCCACTGGCCCGAACGCGCGGGGCGCGACTCGAAGCGCGTCATCGACACGCCGTTGGCCTTCAATGGCACCAGCATGTCGTGCAGTGCGCCGGGGCGGTTCGACACGGTGACGACCAGGCTCGTGCAGTCGTGGCCCGAGGCCTTGGGCGCAGGATGGCGCTCGGGATGCGTCATCACGGCAAAGCGGGTGCGGTTGTTGGCGTCGTCCTGGATGGCCGGCGACACCACGTGCAGACCCCACTCGCTGCCTGCGCGCAGGCTGGCGATCGCGGCCAGCGACGGATCGAGCGACGCCAGGCGCGCGCCTTCGGCGTTGCTCGCCACGGGCCTGCGCTCGGCGTGCGGCAGGTGGTCGTTGAGCCACATGTGGCATTGCGCCAGCGCCTGCGGGTGCGCGCAGACGGCCGTCACGCCGTCCAGGCTGTTGGTCTTGCGCAGCAGGTTCTGGCGCACGAACAGGCTGGTCTCGCCGATGATGAACAGCGGCGTGACGAGGAACTGGTCCAGCGAGCGCGCCACCATGCCTTCGGTGGAGTTCTCGACCGGCACGACGCCGAAGTCGGCGGCGCCCGCGGTGGTGGTGCGGAACACCTCGTCGACGCTCGCGCACGGCACGCGCACGATGGACGAGCCGAAGTAGCCGAGCGCGGCCTCTTCGCTGAACGTGCCGGCCGGGCCCAGGTAGGCGATCCGCGTGGGCGTCTCCAGCGCGCGGCAGGCCGACATGATCTCGCGCCAGATGGGCGCGACGCTCTCGGCCTTGAGCGGCCCGGTGTTCTCGGCCTTCAGGCCGTCGATGACCTGCGCTTCGCGCTCGGGCCGGAACGCCACCGAGCCCTCGCGCTTCTTGACCTCGCCCACCGTCTGCGCTAGCTTGGCGCGGCGGTTGAGCGCGGCGAGCAGCTCGCGATCGAGGGCGTCGATCTGCACGCGCAGCGCGAGCAGGTCGGGATTGGGAGCGTCGTTCTCAGCCATGGCGCGAGGCGAATTCCTGCAGGTACGAGACGAGGGCGCGCACGCCGTCGACCGGCATGGCGTTGTAGATCGAGGCGCGCATGCCGCCCACGCTCTTGTGGCCCTTGAGCGCGAGCAGGCCGCGCTCCCTGGCGCCGGCCAGGAACGCGTCGTTGAGCGATTCGTCGCGCAGGAAGAACGGCACGTTCATGCGCGAACGCGAGCCGGGCGCGACGCGGTTGACGTAGAAGTCGGTCACGTCCAGCGCACCGTACAGCAGCGCCGACTTCTCGGCTGCCAGCGCATCCATCGCGGCGACGCCGCCTTGCGCCTTGATCCACTTGAAGGTGAGGCCGGCGACGTAGATGGCCCAGGTCGGCGGCGTGTTGAACATCGAATCGTGTTCGGCCACCACCTTGTAGTCGAACGCGGACGGCGTGACGGGCAACGCGTGGCCCAGCATGTCGTCGCGCACGATGACGATGGTCAGGCCAGCCGGCCCGATGTTCTTCTGCGCGCCGGCGAAAGCCAGGCCCACGCGCGACCAATCGATGGTGCGCGACAGGATGTGCGACGAGCAGTCGATCACCAGCGGCGTGCTCGAGCCGAGCGCCGCGAGGTCGGGCAGCGTGTGGAACTCGATGCCGTCGATGGTCTCGTTGGAGCAGATGTGCAGGTAGGACGCACCCTGTCGGATCGCCCACGTCGACGGATCGGGGATCGCGCTGTCGACGCTGCCCGCGTTGCTGGCGACGACGGCCACATCCGCGTAGCGGCGCGCCTCGGCGATCGACTTCTTCGACCAGCTGCCGGTCTGCACGAAATCGACCCGGCCGCCGCGCGACAGGTTCATCGGCACGATGGCATTCTCGCCAAGCCCGCCGCCCTGCAGGAACAGGATGCGGAAGTTCGCCGGCACCGCCAGCAGTTCGCGCAGGTCGGCTTCGGCCTCCGCCGCGATCTGCATGAACTCCTTGCCGCGATGGCTCATCTCCATCACGCCGACGCCGCAGCCGTGCCAGTCCAGCATGTCGGCGGCGGCCTCGCGCAATACGGCTTCAGGTATCGCGGCCGGACCGGGCGCGAAGTTGTACGGACGCGTGCTGGCTGTCATCGCGTCACACAGCCGAGTCGCTGCCTTCGGCTGCAGCATCGCCCTCTGCCGGGCCGTCGCCGTTGTCGACATTGGCGTCGTTCTCGACGATGCGCTGCAGGCCCGACAGCTTGGCGCCGTCGTCCAGCGCGATCAGCGTGACGCCCTGCGTCGCGCGGCCCAGCTCGCGCACCTCGCTGATGCGAGTGCGCACGAGGACGCCCTTGTCGGTGATCAGCATGATCTCGTCGTTGGCGCGCACCAGCGTGGCCGCGACGACCTTGCCGTTGCGCTCGCTCTGCTGGATCGCGATCATGCCCTTGGTGCCGCGGCCGTGGCGCGTGTACTCGACGATCGAGGTGCGCTTGCCGAAGCCGTTCGCGGTGGCGGTGAGCACGCTCTGCGTCTCGTCCTCGGCCACCAGCATGGCGATGACCGTCTGGCCGGGCTCGAGCGTCATGCCCTTCACGCCGCGCGAGGT
>Ga0302279_10000975_pt1 | contig 41987 bp, 40 predicted proteins | sample III_Bog_N3_3_FD_194541 | JGI IMG/M metagenome (GOLD analysis project Ga0302279, IMG submission 194541) | Peat permafrost microbial communities from Stordalen Mire near Abisko, Sweden - III_Bog_N3_3 | ecosystem: Environmental > Terrestrial > Soil > Wetlands > Peat | place: Sweden: Abisko... | reverse complement strand
CCACCTGGCACCTGTTGGCGCGAATACGCATCGGATCGAATATGCGCGATTCTCTTGACTAGGTAGAGAAACCCCTCACAGCTCCTGGCCGACATTGGCCAGAGGGCAATCCGCCAGAGGCGGTGCGCCAGAAACCGCAATCCTCGACCCAGCCGGCCTCGCGGTGTTTAACGGGAATCCAAGCCGGCACAAGTCCACCGCGGCAGTGGAACGTATGAACCGGACTCTCAAAACGCAGAACGCCGCTGATTCGCGCGGGGTTTGCGCGGGGATGGGATTCGGGGAGGTCAGGCGCAGGGCCGCTCCCCTACGCCTGACCTGCACCGTCCTGGTCGGGCTGCCGGGATTTGAACCCGGGACCTCTTGACCCCCAGTCAAGCGCGCTAACCAAGCTGCGCCACAGCCCGCTGCACAGGAACCGACCTTGCACTGGGAGTGCCCCGGAGGCGTCGGTGGAACGTTCCTCACGCTCCTCCGCCGTGCCCCAGAGCCGCCCGATGTTCGGGAGATTCCTGGAAGGATTCCCGGAAAACCCAAAAACCCTTCCGGCGCATCGTACACGGGTGGCAACCGCTGCTCGGAGGTTCGGTTACCCGCAACTCGCCGCCGTAGTCGACCCTCCTGTCGGTGACCGGGCGTTCGATCGACGATTCATTGGGGAGTGCGCCTACCGCATCAGTGCGCGGCTCGATGATCCGGTGGACGAGGGCCTTTCTCCTCTGGCTCGGAACGCCGACGGGGGCCACGGTGGACATGGAGCAGGACCAGTCGTGGTCCGGAACGCGTCACGAGGCTGAAGGAGGCGAATCAGGTTGGCTGGAAAGACAGATCAGATTACGGGCCAGGCGGAAGAGGCGGTAGGCGATCTGACCGGGAACAAGGACCTGAAGGCAGAGGGCACCGTGGACCGGCAGGCCGGCCAGGTCAAGGAGACGGTCGGCAAGGTCGAGGAGAAGGTCGAGGAGGCCATCGACAAGGTCAAGGGCGCCGTCCAGAAGAAGTAGTGGGCATCGTCCATTGAGCACGTTCCACGGATCGGGCACCACGAGTGGCCGCCCGACGTGGGTCTGCTGGAGGGCGCCGCCGGTCAGTTGGTACGTCGAGTCCACCCACGGTCGGCGGTCCGAGCGGCCCGGGCGGTGGTCCTGCGGGAGCCATCCCAACGTCACCTGCAGGACGCCGTCCAGCCCGTTCGAATCACTAGCCGGTTGCCCGTCACTCGGTAGACCTGACGTCGCTCCATTGGAGCGACTAGTCGTCGGAGCGAGAGGGTTATCGCCCGGCCGCCGTTCCCGCCGACCGACATGCCGTTGATCCGGAAGAGCCAGAGGAATGACGGAAATGAAGTCCCAAGCCACGAAAGCTGCGTCTTCCGGTTCGACGACGGTTACCGCCGATGACCTGAAGACCCTTCCCGTCGCCGAGGTCGAGAAGCGACTCGACTCGTCCCCGGACGGCCTCACCCAGGAAGAGGCTGCCAAGCGGCTCGTGCAGTACGGCGCGAACGAGATCGTGGAGAAGAAGGCCAATCCGCTGGTGAAGTTCCTCACCTACTTCTGGGGGCCCATCCCCTGGATGATCGAGGCGGCGGTGATCCTGTCCGGTGTGCTCAAGCACTGGCCCGACCTCTTCATCATCCTCGTCCTGCTCCTGGCCAACGCCGGCATCGGGTTCTGGGAGGAGCGTCAGGCAGGCAAGGCCATCGCAGCCCTCAAGGCCGAGTTGGCGATCAAGGCCCGTGTCAAGCGGGACGGCAAATGGGTCACGCCGCCGTCGCGTGAGCTGGTGCCGGGAGACGTCATCCGTCTGCGGCTGGGTGACATCGTGCCGGCCGACGCACGGCTCCTGGACGGCGACCCCATCGAAGTGGATCAGTCGGCGCTGACGGGAGAATCGCTGCCCGCCAACCGGAAGACCGGTGACGCGATCTTCTCCGCCTCGATCATCCGCCAGGGCGAGATCGGCGCACTCGTCTACGCCACGGGTGCGGGCACCTACTTCGGGAAGACCGCGGATCTGGTGCAGGAAGCGCAGACCGTGAGTCACTTCCAGCGTGCCGTCCTCAAGATCGGCACCTTCCTGATCATCCTGGCGGTGGCCATGGTGGCGGTGATCATCATCGTCTCCACCGTCCGCGGTGATGCGTTCTTCACCACCCTGCAGTTCGCCCTCGTACTCACCGTGGCCGCCATCCCCGTGGCCATGCCGACGGTGCTGTCGGTGACGATGGCCGTCGGCGCCCGTGTCCTGGCCTCGAAGAAAGCCATCGTGAGTCGGCTGGTCGCCATCGAGGAATTGGCCGGCGTGGACGTGCTCTGTACCGACAAGACCGGGACCCTGACCCAGAACAAGCTCACCCTGGGCGATCCGTACGTCGTCGGCAAGCGCACGGCCGGCGACGTCATCCTCGACGCGTCCCTGGCCTCACGGGCTGACGACGCCGACGCCATCGATCTGGCGGTGCTGGGTGGACTCACCGACGACCAGTCGATGGACGACTATCACAACGTGCAATTCCAGCCGTTCGACGCGGTCAGCAAACGCACCGAGGCCACCGTCACCGCTCCGGACGGTTCCTCGTTCAAGGTCACCAAGGGCGCTCCCCAGGTGATCCTGCAGCTGTCGGCCAACAAGTCGGCGGTGAAGAGGGACATCGACGCTGCGGTCGACGGGTTCGCGGCCCGTGGCTTCCGTTCGTTGGGAGTGGCGCGGGCCGAAGGTGACGGCGAGTGGAATCTCGTCGGAGTCCTGCCCCTGTTCGATCCGCCGCGTGAGGACGCCAAGGCCACGATCGCCACCGCCTTCACGATGGGCGTGGACGTGAAGATGGTGACCGGCGATGCCCTGGCCATCGCTCGGGAGACGGCCAAGACGCTCGGGATGGGCACGGACATCCTCGACGCCTCCAGTCTGGGCGACGTCAAACGCAAGGAAACGGCGGCGACGGCCACGTCCATCGAGGATGCCGATGGATTCGCCCAGGTCTTTCCGGAGCACAAGTTCCACATCGTCGACGTCCTCCAGAAGCAGGGCCACATCGTCGGCATGACGGGCGACGGGGTGAACGACGCCCCGGCGTTGAAGAAGGCCGACTGCGGGATCGCAGTCTCGGATGCGACAGATGCGGCGCGGGCGGCGGCGTCCATCGTGCTGACCACTCCCGGACTCTCCGTGATCATCGACGCGATCAAGGAGAGCCGGCGGATCTTCCAGCGGATGAACAGCTACGCGATCTACCGGATCGCGGAGACCCTCCGGGTGCTGCTGTTCGTGTCGGCCGTGATCCTGATCTACAACTTCTTCCCGGTCACGGCGATCCAGATCGTGATGCTGGCGCTGCTCAACGACGGTGCCATCCTGTCTATCTCCTACGACAACGTGCGCTACCGGGAGACGCCCGAGGCCTGGAACATGCGCCTGGTCCTGGGCATCGCCACCGTCCTCGGCATCGTGGGCCCGATCGCCGCCTTCGGCATGTTCTACCTGGGCGACAAGGTGTTCCATCTCGACCATGCGCAACTGCAGACGTTGATGTACCTGACGCTGTCGGTCGCCGGTCACCTGACCATCTTCCTCGCCCGGACCCGTGGTCCGTTCTGGTCGATCCGGCCCGCTCGAATCCTCCTGCTCGCGGTGTTCGGCACCCAGGCACTGGCAACCTTGATCGCCGTGTTCGGGGTCTTCATGACACCGCTCGGCTGGAAGTACGCAGCATTGGTCTGGGGCTACGCACTGGTGTGGTTCCTCCTGACCGACCGGGTGAAGCTGCTGGCGTACCGGGTGCTCGATCGGGTCAAGGGAGAAGCTCTTGCGCCGGGCGGTCCGCCCGCAGCCGACGACGGGTCACCCACGGACACGTCCAGGGGGGCGGCAGGGTCGTCGGCTGCGGACCCGTTTCACTCCGACGCCGACTCGGGGCACCTCGCGTACCACAATCGCAGTGACTGCCCCTATGGCCGGGAGGTCACGAGCCACGGGAACGCCTCGCCAGGAACGGATGACCGCCGTCTGTGCGACTGGTGCGTCCGGACGAGGACCGCGGTCGAATGAAGCTCCAGACGGCACTCCTCGACGAACTGATGGTGGAACCAGGAACGTCGGCCGGCCTCGACGGCCGGAGCACCGAGTCGACCACGATCGAGTGGAAGGGTTCGAACGAGGCGACGTTCAAGAAGGTCGCGAAGAAGGACCTCGAGTCGTTCGTCGACGAGCTGAGCGAAGCGCAGCGGCGGCTGTGGGCCAACGACACCCACGCGCTGTTGATCGTCCTCCAGGCCATGGATGCAGCCGGCAAGGACGGGACCATCCGACACGTGATGTCGGGCGTCAATCCTCAGGGCTGCAAGGTCGAAGCCTTCAGGCAGCCCTCCCGTGAGGAGCTCGCCCATGACTTCTTGTGGCGCGCGGCGAAGGTGCTGCCCGAACGAGGGATGATCGGGATCTTCAATCGGTCCTACTACGAGGAGGTCCTGGTGGCCCGGGTCCATCCCGAGCTCCTCGGACGGGGCAAGCCCGATCCGGGAAGCACGGTGTCCGATCGCGTCTGGCCGGACCGCTACGAGGACATCAACGACTTCGAGCGCCATCTCCATCGCAACGGGACCCGGATCGTGAAGATCTTCCTCCACGTCTCGAAGGACGAACAGAAGCGGCGGTTCCTGAAGCGTCTCGACGATCCGGACAAGAACTGGAAGTTCTCGAGTTCCGACCTGGTCGAGCGCAGGCACTGGGATGGCTACCGGACCGCCTACGAGGAAACGCTGACGGCCACGTCCACCAGCTGGGCCCCGTGGTACGTGGTCCCGGCGGACCACAAGTCGGCGCTGCGGGCCCTGGTCGGCGGCATCGCGGTCCATGCCATCGACCAGCTGGACCTGCCACCACCACAGATCGGTCCCGATGCCCAGGAGGCGTTGGCTCAGGCCAAGGCCGAACTGCTCGCGGAATGACGACGGGAGACCGACCCGCCCGAACCCGGACACCCGTTGCCCACCACGGTGTACCGTCAATTGGAGCCACATCCCCTTCGGCACCGAAGGTGGGAGACCGTGGCACGTCGCTCCAGATTCCAGGTGACGCACGTCAGCACCGAGGCCGTCATCTCCCACCCGCGTGGCCCACACCCGTCGAACAGCTGGTCCAGCTGTCGGGTCGGCCGCTGCCATGCCGGCCCCGCCGCTGATCACCAGTACCCCACACCCCACCACCTGCTCAGATCGAGCACCTGCTCCCCCGCTTCCGGGGGAAGATTGGCGGTCCCGATGGGACTCCGAGGCGACATGACCATGATCGACAATCTGAGCGCCGGAGGATTCGACCCGGGAGCGCCGTCGCACACCGTGTCCACGACGTCCGGGTCACGGCGATGACCGCACACGACCCGCGGCTGCGTGTGCTGATGGTGCTCACCTCCCACGCCACCCTGGGTGACACCGGACGGGCCACCGGACTGTGGCTGGAGGAGTTCGCCGCCCCGTATTACGTACTGACCGATGCAGGCATCGGCGTGACCCTGAGTTCGCCCCTCGGTGGTCAGCCGCCGATCGACCCGGTCAGCGACGAACCGACCGGTCAGACCGACGACACCCGGCGGTTCCACGAGGACGTCGCCGCCCAGGAGCGGCTGGCGTCCTCCCTTCCGCTCGCCGATGTCTCGGCAGGTGACTTCGACGCGGTGTTCTTCCCTGGGGGCCATGGGCCCTTGTGGGACCTCCCGGACAACCGGAGTTCGATCGGCCTGATCGAGGCGTTCGTCGCGGCCGACAAGCCGGTGGCCGCGGTCTGCCATGCCCCGGTGGCATTCGCCCACGTGGCGAACCCCGACGGCACCGTCTTCCTCGCCGGGCGGGACGTGACCGCCTTTTCCGACACGGAGGAGGCCGCGGTCGGATTGACCGAGGTCGTGCCCGAGTTGTTGGAGGACCTGCTTGTGGCCGCAGGTGCCAACTACTCGAAGGGTCCGACCGACTTCGCCCCCTACGTCGTGGTCGACGGCCGGCTGATCACGGGGCAGAATCCTGCGTCGTCGGCACCGGCGGCCCGGGCACTGCTCGACCAGCTGCTACCCACCGACGACGGGGCCGCGGGTTCGTGACCCCGGACGGCGCGGCTGACGCGAGCCCTCCCCCGGCTCGTAGGCGGCGCGACCTCCGAGAGGAGTCCTGGGAGGTGCGCTGACGGGGGGACCCGTGCATCTCGACCCTGTCCCGGATGGCTCTGTGTGCCGTGCTCGGTTCCGGCGAGGTCACGCGAGACAACTCCGCCATGCGGGGCTCGAGGTGACCCGGGTCCCACGTCAGCCGTCCGTCATGATCCCGACGACGGGTCCGTTCAGGTGCTGTCCACCCATGGACCCGTAGAAGTCGGCGTTGACGCCCGGTGGGGCGAACGAGAAGATCCCGCCGTCGGAGGCGACCTCCAGGTACTGCCCGCTGGGGGGCGTCACCAGTGTCAGTGACGGCGTCCCGCCCACGGCGATGCAGAACGAACTCGAGGGACAGGACACGTCGGACAGGGCGCCCGACGGTCCGTGGGGGAGCGTGGGAGTTGCATCGTCGGTCCACGTGCCCCCGTTGGACGACTCGATCAGCGGGGCGTCGGCGCTCGACGTCCCGACCGCCACACAGTCCCCCGGCGACCAGCACGAGACTCCATCCAGTGCCGAGCCGAACGACGACTGCTGTGGGTTCGCCACCACCTGCCAGCTGTTGGCGAGCGGTCCCGCCTGCGCACGGATCGGGGTCGCCAGCACCGCCGCCGCAGCCACGGCGACGAGCGCCACCGTGAGCACCGTCGGTCGACTCCCGTGCCCGCCGTACGTCGCTACCGCCCTTCGTCGAGCCTCCTGGCACCGGCCCGTCAGGACCCGCTCTGGCACCCATCGCAGACGATTGGGTAGTGGCCGGGGCATCACGGCGTCCCTCCAACGGGTGGCACGACGGAGGATGGCCCCCGAGGACCGGGTCCCCGAAACCCGAGGTCTTCAGCGTCGGGACGCCACATCCCCCCGTCCGGGTAGACCCGTGTCCGGACGGCTACGGATCGCGGAGGACACCACATGACTGTGACGCTCATCACCGGGGCGAACAAGGGACTCGGCTACGAAACCGCACGTCAGCTGATCGGCCAGGGCCACACCGTGTACCTCGGCGCACGGGACGTCGGGCGTGGGGCGGCGGCGGCGTCGGAGCTCGGGGGGCGGTTCGTGCAATTGGACGTGACGGACGACGGCTCGGTCGACGCCGCCCTGGCGACCATCGCCGAGCGGGAGGGCCACCTGGACGTCCTCGTCAACAACGCCGGCGTCAGCACGTCGGTGGACGTGAGCGCTCCGGAGGCGGAGCGTGTGTTCGACACCAACGTGATCGGCATCGTGCGCGTCACCCAGGCCGCCCTGCCCCTGCTCGAGCAGTCCGCCACTCCGGTCGTGGTCAACGTGTCGAGTGCTCTGGGCTCGTTCTGGGCGGTCACCAATCCGGAACGTCGCCAGTTCCACTTCCCGGCAGTCGTCTACGGGGCGAGCAAGGCCGCCGTGTCGATGCTCACGGTCCAGTATGCGAAGTCGCTGCCCGGCATCAAGTTCAATGCGGTCGAGCCCGGCTTCACCGCGACCGACCTCACGCCGATGAGCGGCGCCGGGCAACCGGTCGAGACGGGCGCGGCGGTCATCGTCCGCATGGCGTCCATCGGCGCCGATGGCCCCACCGGCACCTTCTGGGAGGACGAGCACGAACTCGCCTGGTGACCGCGGCCCCCGAAAGGATCGCCTCCGACCCGAACCGTCCCTCAGGGGGTCCGGGACGGTTCGGCCGGTTCAGTTCGTCTGACAGGCGTTCTGATAGATCGCTGCCGGCACCGACGGGCACACCGTGGCCCGGTCCGCGCGCTGCCAGGACGAGCCGGCAGAGGTGAAGACGAATGTCGCCTCGATGGAACCGCCGCCGGTGGGTGGCGCCGGCGACGGGATGTCGACGAAGGCGTACGCGTAGGACCCGGAGCACGCGAAGCTGACCACGGTGGTTCCCGGGCTGCTCTGGCTGGTCGCGGTGGCCAGCGCGGCCTCGGTGCAGGGCGCACCGGGGGAAACGGTCGTGGTCGGCGCGGCACTCGTCGACGTGGACGTCGTCGGAGCGGTGACCCTGGCAGGGCTGACCGGGGCGGTGCTGGTGGTGGTCGTACGGCTGGTGGTCGGCGGTGCCGTCGTCGCTGCCGTCCCCGAGGACGATCCGCAGGCGGTGACCACGCACGCCAGTCCGAGGCCGGCGACCACGGCGACCATCCGACGGAGCTCCATCGCCCCAGCATCGCAGGTCGGGACGGCCGCATCGGCGTTGAGGGTCTGTCCCCTCCCCTGCCCGACCTCACGGCCCTCCCCTACCCTCTGCGGGATCCCGACCCGGATCGGTTCGGTCAGGACCGCCCGGACGAGGCGTACTCGATGACCCGGGCCATCGTCTCCTCGGACGACTTGGCGACGGAACCCGAGTCGAACGGGGGCTGCGGGTCGTATTCGATCATCAACTGGGCCGCACGGGCGGCCGTGGTGTCGACCAGCAGCTCCACCAGGCGCAGGGCCATGTCGATCCCACTCGACACACCGGCTGCGGTCAGGATGCGCCGGTCCAGGTGCTCGACGACCCGGTCGGGCACCGCCGTCACCCCGTAGACCTCCAGCTCGGGATAGGTGGCCCAGTGGGTGGTCGCGGTCAATCCGGTCAGCAGACCGGCCGCGCCCAGGACCAGCGATCCCGTGCAGACCGACGTCGTCCAGGTGGTGGTGGCGTGCACCGACCGCACCCAGTCGAGGACGCGCTCGTCGTGCTGGAGCACACGGGTCCCCACCCCACCCGGGAAGACCAGGACGTCGGGAGTCGGGACCTCCTCGAACACCGCGTCCCGGGTGATTCCCAACATCCCGTTCTCACTGCGCACCTCCCCACGTTCGTGGCCCACCACCACGACGTCGATGGTCGGCACCCGCTGGAGGACCTCGTAGGGGCCGATGGCGTCGAGCGCGGTGAAACTGTCGAACAACGGGATGGCGACGGTCGTCCGTGTGCTCATGGTGTGCTCCTGGTCGTCGATGTCGTGGCGAACCGGCGCCGGTAGGCGTCGGGACTGGTCTGCAACCGGCGTCGGAACGTCCGGCGCAGGGTCTCGGACGTGCCGAAGCCGCACCGCACGGCGATCACGTCGAGCGTGTCGTCGGTCACCTCGAGCTCCCGTCGGGCGGCCTCGGTGCGGACCTGCTCCACGAACCGGCTCGGGGTCTCCCCCACCTCGGCGGCGAAGACGCGGGTGAAGTGGCGCTCCGACATCGCGGCGGTGGCGGCCAGAGTGGCGACGCGGTGGTCGGCGCCCGGTGCCGCCTCGACCCGGGCCTGCACGTCCCGGACCGGCGAGCGCCGGGCACGGCGGACCCAGACGGGGGTGGCGAACTGCGACTGCCCTCCGGGCCGGTGGAGGAACATCACCAACCAGCGGGCGATGAGCTGTGCGACATCGGTGCCCAGATCGTCCTCCACCAAGGCCAGTGCGAGGTCGATGCCGGCCGTGACGCCGGCACTCGACCAGACCGTGCCGTCCTGCACGTAGATCGGGTCGGCGTCCACCACGACCGACGGGTAGTCGGCATCGAGCTGGGACGCGCGGGCCCAGTGCGTGGTGACCCGTCGGCCATCCAGGAGGCCGGCCTCGGCGGCCAGGAAGGCTCCGGAGCAGACCGTCGCCACCCGACGGGCCCGCGGCCCGGCACGACGCACCCAGTCGACGAGCGCACGGTCCCGGCGGGCGGCGTCGACACCGCCGCCACCGGGAAGGAGGAGGGTGTCGATCCCGGACCGGGGCCCGGGTAGTGGACCGGCACCGAGTGTCAGCCCACTTTCCGAGGTCACGGGGCCCGCGTCGGAGGCGACGAGTCGAACGTCGTATCCGCCGTCGATGCCGAGTGCGGTGGCTGCCCGACGTGCCCCGGCGAACACTTCGAACGGACCGGTCACGTCGAGGGACTGCAGCCCGGAGTACCCCACGATCACCACGGTGCGGTCGGCCATGCCTCCATCGTGTGCGCGTGAGGGCGTGGCGTCAATGACATGATTCCCACATATACCGCCATCGACCGGTCGCGCCGGTGCGGGTGGCGGGTCGGCGTGGACGCCGACGCCCTGCGGGCTTGGTACAGTCGTGCTGTCGGTAGAGGCCCTGTGCCACCGACCCGCCGCCGGCCCGGCCCTCTCAACCTGCGTCCCGCCCGATTCCCTGGTGGCGCACGCCCCTCCGCACGACCGCGGTCGTGCACGCCCACACAACCCCGCACCCTTCTCTTCAGGACCTTCACCATGGAACTCGACGACTTCCCCTCGGCTTCGGCCAGGGCGACACTGGAATTCTGCTGGGACCAGATCGGCGACCAGCGCCGTCGCCTCATCGCGTCCTGGATCGTGATCTGCCTCGCCGTCCTCACCTCGGACCTGGTCGCACCCCTCATCTTCGCCAGCATCCTCGGGCGGGTGGCCACGCTCCCCCGCCACCCCGTGGGTGGCGAGTGGCACCAGTTCGGTGCGCCCCTGGTCGCCTACGCCGTCAGCGGACTCGTGGCCGTGGTGTTCTGGCGGATTGCCGGATGGTGGCAGTGGGGTTCGTCGCTCCAGGCGTTCGCCAATGCCACGAACAACAGCTACCGGCACCTGCTCACCCTGAGCTACCGGTGGCACATGGACCACCCCGCGGGCGAGGTCATCGCCGCTCTCGGCAACTTCTCGTGGGCATTCGTCGAGATGATCGACGGGTTCTCGTGGGGCCTCCTGCCGGTGGCCATCATCGTGCTGTCCGCCCTCGTCGTCCTGGCGGTCGCGGCATGGCCGGCGGCCATCGCCCTGGCCCTGATGGTGGGGCTGTTCGTCCTGGTCATGTCCCGTCGCCTCCGCCTCGTGCGGGCCGCCAGCCAGGAGTTCGAGGCGTACCACTCCAAGGCGACCGGGGTGATCTCGGACACCATCAACAACCTGATGGCCGTCCGGGTGGCGGCCGCCGAGCCCCAGGAGCAGGTGCGGGTGGAGGGCCTGATGGGCCAGTCCGTCGCGGCCGACCTGCGGGCACGGTCGATCTTCGCCAGGACGCAGCTCCAGCTCGAGTCGTCGATCGTGGTCGGGACCCTGCTGGCCCTCATCGCCGGGACGGCCATGGCCGTCCACCACTGGGCGTCGACCGCTGCGCTCTACCTCATCCTCTACTACTCGGCCCAGCTCGCCATGGGCCTCCAGCAGTCCTTCGAGCACCTCCGCTCGTTCTCGCGTTCACTGGGACGGGCCGCCAAGTATGCGGCCGTCGCCGCCGAGGTGCCGGACATCACCGACGCTCCCGATGCCCCGCCCGTGGTCGTCACCGACGCGCGGCTCGACGTCGACCGCATCGACTTCGGCTACCGGTCGGCCAGCACCCTCTTCCACGACCTCTCGCTGTCGGTGGCCGCGGGCGAACACGTGGCACTGGTCGGACCGTCGGGATCGGGCAAGTCGACGCTGTCCAAGCTGTTGCTGCGGTTCATGGACGTGCGCGACGGGGCGATCCGGGTCGACGGTCAGGATGTCCGGGACATCACCGTCGGATCCCTACGGCGCCATGTCAGCTACGTGTCCCAGGAGCCCCAACTGCTCCACCGGACCATCGCCGAGAACATCAGCTACGGGCTCGGCACCCTCGACGATCCCGCCGGCGCCAACCCACCGGTCGACTACGAGCTGGTCCACGAGGTGGGGCGGGCCGCACACGTCGAGGAGTTCGTGCGCGAGTTGCCGGACGGGTACGACACGGTGGTCGGCGAGCGTGGCCTCAAGCTGTCGGGTGGCCAGCGCCAACGGGTGGCGATCGCCCAGGCCATGGCCAAGCGGGCGCCGATCCTGGTGCTCGACGAAGCGACGTCCGCACTCGACTCGGAGTCGGAGCACCTGGTCCAGGAGGCACTGTGGTCGCTGATGCACGACACGACCGCCCTGGTGATCGCCCACCGGTTGTCGACCATCGCCCGGATGGACCGCATCGTCGTGCTCGACCAGGGGCGGATCGTCGAGGAGGGAACGCACGCCGAGCTGCTCGAGGCGGGCACCGCCGGCCTCTACGGCCGCCTGTGGCAGCACCAGTCCGGTGGATTCCTGGTCTGAGGGGCACGGCACTCCCGGCTCGGCCCGGACGAACGACACCCCCGGCAGGGGCCGGGGGTGTCGTCGAGGCCAGGTGCCGGGAGTGGGTCCCGGCTGGCGGATCAGAGCGAGGCCAGCTTGGCCACCACGAGGCCGCCGATGAAGTTGTAGCCCTTGGTGTTGGCGTGGATGTCACCGAAGTTGGTGGTGGTGCAGTACCAGGTCAGGTCGCACACCTCGGCCACGGCGACCGGGGTGGTCTTGTCCACGCCCTTGAGGGACTCCGTCGGGCCGGTGTAGGTGAACGGGGCGGCACCGGCGTTGCTGGCGAACGTCCCGGTGTCGTCGCCGGCCGTGGCCAACTTGTACTGGGCGTCGGTAACGTCGACGAACGCACCACGGGCGACCGACGTGTAGGCCGTGTCGAGCGTGGGATTGATCAGGTCGTCGAACGCGACGATCGACTCCTCGGCCAGTCCGGGATTGGTCGAGCCGGCCGGGGCCACCCAGTCACCGAGGATGACGTCGGGGTAGGTGATGCCCACGATGTGGGCCGTGGTGTCATCGCTCGCCGTCAGGTAGGCGTCCAGCTCGGACACCAGGTTCCCCACGTTGGTGGCGATCGAGGTGTTGGCGGTCGCCACACAGCTGAACACGTCCGCCGGCGGCTGCGAGGCGCACGAGGTCACGTCGTTGCCTCCGATGGACACGGTGACCAGGCCGACCTGGGCCGGGTGAAAGGCGATGAAGTCCAGTGCCGCGTCCACCTGATCGGTGGTGTCGTAGGTCATGCCGCCGGACGTCGACGGTGCCGAGTCGTCGACCGGGCAGCCGATCTGGTCGAAGATCGACGTGGTGGTGGCACCGCTGCAGCCGAAGTTGGCGAGCGTCAGCTTCTCCTTCTTGGCCACGTAGCCGGTGAACCCGGTCGAATTGAGGAGGCTCGGATTCTGGTAGCCGACCGAGTACGAGTCACCGATGGAGATGTCGTACAGCTTGGCCGTGTGCGACCGGCCCGCGGCACGGGTGGCAGCCGAGCTGGTTCCGGCGGTGATGACGACACCGGCCGTGGCCATGCTCAGGGCGAGCGCCCCGCTCGCCACCAGCGTTGTCAGAGACTTCCTACGCATGTGATTCCCCCTGGGTAAGGATCCGTTCGGTCCGACGCTTGCCGGGCCACCCGGAAAACGTAGCCCACACCCCCGTTTCGCAGAGGTACCCGACACGTAATGGTCACTCCCCGTTCACCTTCGAAAACGATCGGTCACGGTGCGTGGCGATGAGGTCGGATCCGGAGTCCTGTCAGACGTGGTGGACGACCCAGGTGACGCCCTGGAACGCCCGGTACCCGAGGTAGATCACCGTGGCCACGGCCAGGAACTTGAACCACCACGGCGACTTCCGGTGCGGCAACGGCTCCGACCCACAGGCCGGGCAGTGGCCGTCCTCGGCCAGCTCCTCGTCCTCGAGTTCCCGGTCACACTGCTCACACCAGGGCACGGATCGCACTCCGGTCGTCGGTGGGGCACGTGTGGTCGGTCACCGCTTGCGTCCCCCGCTGCCGTTGGCGCCCTTGGCCCGCACCCTGATCTTGATCGGTGTCGGTCCGAGCTCGAAGCGCTCGCGCAGGCCGCGCTCCACGTAGCGGAGGTACGTCGGCTGGAGCCGCCCGTTGGTGAACAGCGTGAAGGTGGGCGGGTCGTTGGCGCCCTGCACCCCGTATTGGATGCGGGCACCGACCGGCGGATGGGCCATCTGGATCGACTTGAGTGCCCGGTTCAGCTCGGCCGTCGGGATCCTCGAGTGGTACGCCTCCTCCGCGGCGGAGACGGCCGGGAGGATGTGGTGCACCCCGAGTCCGGACAGGGCACTGATCTTCAGTACCGGCGCCTCCCCCAGGAAGGCCAGCCGGTCCCCCACGTCCGCCAGGATCTCCACCCGCTCCTCGGTGGGGACGAGCTCCCACTTGTTGAGAACGACCACCACCGGACACCCGGAGGCGCCGATCCGCTCGGCGAGCCGCTGGTCCTGGTGGGTGATGCCGGCCGTGGCGTCGATGACCAGGAGGGCGATGTCCGCCCGGTCGAGTGCGTCGAGTGCCCGCAGCACCGAGAAGTACTCGGTCCCCCGCTCGGTCCGTGACTTCCGGCGCATCCCCGCGGTGTCGATGAAGCACACGGTGCCCTCGGGGGTCTCGACGATGGTGTCGACGGCGTCGCGGGTGGTCCCGGGCGCGTCGTGGGTGACGGAGCGCTCGTCACCCACGAGGCGGTTGAAGAGGGTCGACTTCCCGACGTTCGGACGACCCACCAGCGCCACCCGTGGCACGTCGGACCCCGCCGCCGCGCCGGAGGCGGCAACCAGGTCGACCAGTCCGTCGTCGTCGACCGCGGGCGCCTCGACGGCGACCTCGGGGGTCGCGTGGTCGGGCAGCAGTGTCACCACGTCGTCGAGGAGGTCGCCCGTGCCCCGGCCGTGCAGGGCGCTGACCGGCCACGGGTCGCCGAGGCCCAGCGACAGGGCGTCCCAGATGTCGGCATCCCGGCTGTCGGAGTCGACCTTGTTGACGACCACCCGCACGGGTCGACGCGACTTCTTCAGGACCCGGGCCACGTCGAGGTCCTCCTCGGTGAGGCCGACGGTCACGTCGACCACGAAGAGGATGACGTCCGCCTCGGCGATGGCCCGCTCGGACTGGGCACTCACCTGGGCGTCGAGCGGGTCGTCGGAGGACAGCCATCCCCCGGTGTCGACGATGGTGAAGTGGTGCCCGCACCACTCGGCGTCCAGCTCCTTGCGGTCCCGGGTGACGCCCGGGCGTTCCTCGACGACCGCAGCCCGGCGGCCGACGATGCGGTTGACGAGCGTGGACTTGCCCACGTTGGGGCGTCCGGCCACCACGACCAGGGGCAGGGTCCGGGTCGCGATCTCGTTCTTGATGGGGGTCATCGGGATGCTCCGAGCGTGACGGCCACGCGCGCCGGGGTGGCGGACGTGGGGAGATCTGCGGCAACCGGCCCCGGGCGGTCGAGGGCGCGCCGCAACGACAGACCGTCGGTGGGCACCACCTCGACCGGTCGGGGGAGGTCCGCCAGGGTCAGGTCGTCGAGGAACCGGCCCTCGGACAGGCAGGAGTCGGGAAGCAGGTAGCGGTGGCCGGACGGCTGGTCGGCCAGCACGGTGGTGAGGTCGGTGCCCGTCAACAGGCCGGACACGCCGATGTTTCCCCCGAAGAAGTTGTTCGGCACCGGCACCAGCCGGATGTCGTCGCGACCCAGGGAGTCGATCAGGGGCGCCAGCACCCTGGCACCGTACTCACCGGTGAGTATGGCGACAGGACGTCCGGGGCCGCCGCCGTCGGTCCCGACGGACCCGTCGGGCGTCTGGCGGGGTGCCCGGTACCCGACCGCCGGCGCGCCGTCGACCGCGGCGAAGAAGCCGGGCCGAACTCCGAGCGCAGCGTGCTCGTCGCCACCGAACGCGGCCTCGAAGGCCCGGGCCATGCCGAGGCCGTTCTCGTGCTGGGGGAACCCCTCGTAGGTGGCCGCCGCCGGGAACGGACGTTCGGCCATCAGGTAGTACTCGTCGGCCGCGTAGACCATCCGGCGGCCGATGGCCTCGAGGAACGTGGCCTGCCACCGCTCCACCATGTCGCACACCGCCGCCGCCTCCTCGACGGTGTGGGGCCGCATGGCGTCCTCGTGGGAGAAGGTGCTCACCCCGAGCGGCACACACGCCACGGTGGCCAGTTCGGGGTAGCGGTCCAGCACGCCCGCAAGGGTGTCCTCGAGCACGGCCCCGTCGTTGCGGTCGGGGCACACGACGATCTGGCCGTGCACCTCGATCCCTCCGTCCAGGAGCGCGCCGAGCCAACGCAGACTGGTGGCGCCCCGCCGGTTCCGCAGGAGCCCGGACCGGACGTCCGGATCGGTGGCGTGGATGGACACGAACAGCGGGCTGAGCCGCTCGGTCAGCACCCGTTCGAGGTCCATCTCGGTGAACCTGGTCAGCGTGGTGAAGTTGCCGTAGAGGAACGACAGCCGGTAGTCGTCGTCCTTCATGGAGAGGCTCCGGCGCATGCCTTTGGGGAGCTGGTGGATGAAGCAGAACTCACAGTGGTTGTCACACGTGCGGACCCGGTCGAAGACCGCGGAGGAGACCTCGATGCCCAACGGCTCGCCGGCCTCCTTGTGGATGGCGACCGGGAAGGGCTCCGCCACCCCGCGACGGCGCACCACGAGGTCCAGATCGGGCTCGTCCACCAGGAGGCTGTACTCGATGACGTCACGGGGCGAGCGACCGTTGAGCGAAAGCAGCTCATCGCCGGAGCGGAGTCCGGACAGCGCGGCCGGAGACGTTGCGGTGACGGCGACAACCTTGGGCGCCGTCGTCACCCGGGGCGCCGACATGTCCCTCAGGCTACCTGCTCCCACCTGGGCTTCCGGCGTCACCCGCCCCCCGGTGCCGGCCCGGCCTCGCGCCCGGGGCGCAGGGCCGGTCCCGGTAGCCTGGACGGCGTGCCCGTCGACCGAGTCATCCTCGCCGAACCCCGTGGCTTCTGTGCCGGTGTGGAGAAGGCCATCAAGGCCCTGGCCTGGATGGTGCGGGTCTTCGAGCCGCCGGTCTACTGCTACCACGAGATCGTCCACAACCGGCACGTGGTCGAGCAGTTCGTCGCCCAGGGTGTGGTGTTCGTCGACGACGTCGCCGAGGTCCCTCCCGGTGCGCCCCTCATGCTGTCGGCCCACGGCTCGGCACCCGAGGTGGTGGAGCAGGCCCGCACCGACGGGCGGGTGGTGGTCGATGCCGTGTGCCCCCTGGTGACCAAGGTCCATCACGAGCTGAAGGTCCGGGCCCGCAAGGGGTACACGGTCCTCTACGTGGGCCACCACGGGCACGAGGAGGCCGTGGGCACCATGGCGGTCGCCCCCGAGGCCGTGCGCCTGCTCGAGCGGGCCGAGGACGTCGACGCGCTCGACCTCCCCACTCCCCCGCCGGGCGAGGAGCCGATGGTCGCCCTGTTGGCCCAGACCACGCTGAGTCACGACGAGTGGACCGGGATCGTGGACCGGGCCAGCGAGCGGTTCCCCGACCTGTGGATGCCGAACCGCAGCGACCTGTGCTTCGCCACGACCAACCGCCAGGCCGCCCTCAAGGCCCTGGCCGGGAAGTGCGACGCCGTGGTCGTGATCGGCTCCGAGAACTCCTCCAACACCGTCGCCCTGACCAAGGTGGCCGAAGCGTTCGGCTGCCCCAGGGTGGTCCTGGTGAACGACGCCTCGGAGCTACCCGACGACCTGAGCGGCACGGTGGGTGTGACCGCAGGTGCCTCGGCGCCGGAGGCGCTGGTGGATGCCGTGGTCGAGCGCCTGGCACCGCTGCACGGGGTGGAGAGTGCCGCCGTGACGGTCGAGGAGGAGTACTTCCCCCCGCCGCCCGAGCTGCGCGAGCTGCTGCGCGGCCTCGAGGCCGCACTCGGGCTGCTGAACGGGGCACCCGACGCGGTCGGACCCTCGGACCGGGTATTGGGCGACGACCGCTCGACGGAGGCGGCCGACGTGCTGGGGGAGATCGCCCAGCCCGCCTAGCGGTGCCGACCTACTCGGCCGGTGTCGCCGTCCGCGCCGGATCCGCAACAGGCAGTGCAGACCCGCGGTGTGGGAGCGGCCCCGCTGGCGGCTCCGTGGATCCCCCGCATCACCCGACGGACGCGCCCGGCTGCCGTCGGAGCGGTTTTGGCGCGAGACTGTAACAATGACCACTTCGTTCACCAGCATGGACACCTCCACCGCCGAGCAGTGGGGCGTCATCGGGACCGAGACGATGGCCAACCAGGGTCGCGTCGCCGACCGGGTGCTGGCCATGCTGGAGTCACTCGTCGACGTCGTGGACGGGTTCTCGGTGGACCAGCTCACGCACTGTCTGCAGACGGCCACCAGGGCGGAGCGGGCCGGCGCGGACGATGAAGTGGTCGTGGCCTCGCTGTGCCACGACATCGGCAAGGCGGTCTCGGTCCCCAACCACCCCCGCATCGCTGCGGAGATCCTGCGTCCGTACGTCCGGGACGAGGTCACCGAGGCCATCCTCTACCACCAGGACTTCCAGGGCAGGCACTACTTCCACCACTTCCAGATGGACCCCGACCTGCGGGACAACTACCGGGACGAGCCCTGGTACCCGCTCGCCGAGCAGTTCGCCGACGAGTGGGACCAGACGAGCTTCGACCCGGACTACCCCACCGAGCCGCTGTCCCACTTCGAGGCTAAGGTCCGGGCCGTCTTCGCCTCACCGCACTCGCTCTGATGGCGACCCAACACCACCGGTGGTTCTCGCTGCCGGACAGTCGGGCGGCCAAGCGTTCCGCCAAGCTGGTCGAGTACGTGCGCGACGGCGCCCGGGCGGACTTCGCCGAGCGCTACCCGAACGTCCACTTCGGACCGGTGGTCGCCCTCGTGGCCGCCTACAACGAGGAGGACAACATCGGGGACGTCCTGAAGGTCATGCCGACGCTGGTCGGTGACCTCGAGGTCTCCACCCTGGTGGTGATCGACGGCGGCTCGGACGGCACCGCCGAGATCGCCCTCGACGCCGGCGCCCATACGTGCGTGCTCCCGGTCAACCTGGGTCAGGGTGCCGCCCTCCGACTCGGCTACGAGTTGGCCTCGGCCCACGGTGCCCGCTACGTGGTGACGCTGGACGCGGACGGGCAGAACGACCCGGCCGAGATGGCCACGATGCTGGCACCGCTGCTCGACGACACAGCCGACTTCGTGATCGCCTCCCGACGATTGGGCGTCGACCAGACGACGGACCGGTTCCGCCGGGCCGGGGTCCGCCTCTACGCCTGGACGATCAACGCCATCGCCCGCCAGCAGCTCACCGACTCGTCCAACGGCTACCGCGCCTTCCGGGTCGACGTCCTCGACGACATCGTCCCCCACCTGGTCCAGGACCAGTACCAGACGGCCGAGGTGGTCATCACCGCCTCCAGCCGCGGTTGGCGGATCGCCGAGCAGCCCACCATGTGGCATCCCCGGGCGTCGGGCATCTCGAAGAAGGGCGGGAACCTGGTCTTCGGGTTCAGCTACGCCCGGGTCATCCTCACCACCTGGGCCCGCGTGACGCTGGGCAACCGGACCCGCCGCTGACGCCGTTCCTCCGGGCGGACGGCACGCCGGTTCCCTAGGATCCGTTGCGACCCCGCAGTTCGAGATCGGAGCGGACGATGACCATCCAACTCGGCGTGTTCGGCGCGCTCGGCGTCCTCACGACGGCCTGGGCCGTGTGGGCCAACCGCAGGCTCTTCACCGGGGGGACCGTCGGTCGCCCGTCGCCCCTCGAGTCCGTCTTCTACGTCGTCGGTGTCGCGTCGCTGTGCATCGGCTGGTACTGCAACGTGCGCTACACCCACCACGCGACCGACGCCAGCTACTGGAGCTACACCCGGGCCCTGTTCGACAACTGGGCCGCGGCGTCGGCCGCCCAGGACTACACCATCGTCAACCTCGTCCTCCTGCCACTGTGGACCATCGTGGACGGCCGTCGTCGTGGCATCGCCCTCCCGTGGATCTTCTTCGTCATGAGCCTGTTCACGAGCCTGGCGTTCTCGATGGCGCTCTATCTCGCCTTCGTGGAGCGGCAGGTCCGTTACACCGCGGCGACCGGTGACGGTGGAACCTCGTCGGCGACGCCGACCGCCGACCAGACCGCCGCCGCGACAGGCACGACCTCGGGGTCGTGACCGTGGCGCGGGCGGCGACTCAGCCGGCCTGGTCGAACGCCACCGCCAGGGCGTCGACCATCCACTGGCCGTCGGTCACGACCACCCGCCCCCCATCCCGCAGGCTGAACGATTCGACGAGTCCGACCGCTGGGCCCCGGACCGTCGGTAGATCCTGGTCGGCCGCGGTGGCCGGGCGGACCACGACGTCGGGTCCGACCTCGACCACCACGTCCACGGCGGGGTCCACCGCCCGCACCCGCAGCGCACCGGTTCGGGTGGCGCCCGACGTGGCGAGCAGGGCTGGCCCGATCGACACCGCGTACTGGAGGGAGGCGGCCACCTCGTCGGCCTCGGAGTCCACATCGATGCCGAGCGGTAGGCAGATGTCGCGCTCGTGGACCCAGGCATCCCACAGGGCGTGGACCGCCACCTCGCTGATGGCCAGGTGCCCGGGCGGCGCCTCGGCGACCTGGGCCCAGCCGGCGGCGTCGATGCCGTCGAGTGCCTCGGCCAGTGCCTCGGTGCTGGTCGCCAATCCGGCCAGCAGTTCGTCGTCCGTGACCTCGGGCGCCGCGTCGACCATCTGTGCGGGCGTCGCGACCGGATCGAACCCGGCCAGGAAGCGGGTCGGTCGACCCGCCCGCCCGGAGGCGATGGACACCGCCCAGAAGGCGTTGACGGACGACAGGTGGCTGACGACGTCGCGGCAGGACCAGCCCGAGCACCGGGAGGCGGCCGCCCACTGCTCGGCGTCGAGTCCGCCCAGGGTGGCGACCAGGCGCCGGCGTTGCCGCAGGAGCGGGATGCCGGGGTCGGCCACGGGCGGGTCGAAGCGGAGCACCGGACGGCCCTCGTAGCGGGGGGTCAACTGCATGGCCAACCGTACCCCCGGACCCCGGGATCCACCGCTCCCACACGGCATCGCGCCCTGGGTGCCTAGGCTCGTGGTCCACCCGCCCCGACACACCACCGTGACACCGCGACCACGCCACACCGAACCGACACCCGTGCGCATCCTGCTCGTCTCCGACCTCCACTACGCACTCCCCCAGTTCGACTGGGTCGTCGAGGTCGCGCCGTCGTTCGACCTCGTCGTGATCGCCGGTGACTCCCTCAACATCGCCTCGGCGGTGCCTCTCGACGCCCAGAGCGTGGTCGTACTGCGCTACCTGGCCCTGCTCGACGGCGTGACCACCGTGGCCGTCAGCTCCGGTAACCACGACCTCACGGGCCCGGACGAGGTCGGTGAGCAGGCCGCGCTGTGGCTGGACGGCGCACGCACTGCGGGCATCGCCACCGACGGCGGCTCCCTCGAGTTCGGCAATACGCTGCTGACGATCTGCCCCTGGTGGGACGGTCCGGTCGGTCGCCAGGCGGTCGAGGCACAGCTGACCGCCGATGCCGGCCGCCGCCCGGAACGCTGGATCTGGATCTACCACTGGCCCCCGCTCGGCTCGCCCACCTGCTGGACGGGACGGAAGGACTACGGCGACACCGAGTTGGGCGGATGGATCAGCGAGTTCTCGCCCGACCTCGTGCTGAGCGGCCACGTCCACCAGTCGCCGTTCACGGAGGACGGCTCCTGGGTGGACCGGATCGGCACGACCTGGGTGTGCAATGCCGGCCACCAGATCGGCCCGGTCCCGGCCCGGGTGGAGCTCGACCTCGACGCCGCTACGGCCCGTTGGGTGTCGCTGATGGGCACCGAGGTCGTGGACCTGTCGGCCACCTCCGTGCCCGCCCGCACGGTGTTCTGACCACGTGGCCCGAGGGCGGTCGACGGCGCACGCCGTCGGCATCAGGAGTCGGACTCAGGAGTCGGGCTCAGGAGTCCGGGTCAGTCGTCGGGGTCGGGGTCCCGTGCCGAGCCGGGGCGTGCCGTCGGCTGTTCGTGATGGCTGAGGGTGGTCAGCACGTCCGACACCATGGCCAGTCCAGGTGCGTCGCCGTACTGCTCCTTCAGGTCGGCCAGGTACGTCGTGACGAAATTGAGGCGTCGGGCCAGGCCCTCGGCTACCAGGCGCATCACGACGGGTTCGCTGGCCAACAGTGCGGCCCCGTCCTCGGCCAGCCGCAGTCGGGTCGTCGTGGCCGCCGTCACCGATGCCCCGTGGTCCCGGCCGAGCAGCACGGACACCTCGCCGATGACGGCGCCGGTCCGTGTGATGGTGTTGACCTCGGTGCCGCCCTTGGACACCCGGAGCCGTCCATCGACCAACACCCACACGGGCCCACTGGGATCACCCTCGCGCACGAGGACGTCGCCGGGGGCGAGCACCACCTCCGGCAGGTGTCCGGAGAGGTCCAACATGTCGACCATCGCCCGATGGTAGCGGCGTCCCTCCCTGCCGCGACAGCCGCAGGCGATGGCCTCAGTACCGACCGGTGCGTTCGACCGAGCTGTCGTAGAGGACCTGGAGGGCGGCCGTCAGCTCCTCGGTCAGCAGGTGGATGCGGCTGCGCGGCACCCGACCCGACCCGGTGCGCCCGGGCGGTGGCAGCGGCGTGCCGACCTCGAGGTGGATATGACGTGGGCGCGGCAGCTTCGTGCCCTTGGGCATCACCGAGGCCGAACCGCCGATTCCGACCGGCACCACGGTCGCACCGGTCCTGGCGGCCAGGAACGCGACCCCCTCGTGGAGGTCCTGGATGACCGGGCCGGTGCGGCGCTCGCCCTCGGGGAACAGGATCAGGACCTCGCCCGCCTCGAGCACCTGCTGGGCCCGGCGCATCGCCTCGCGGTCGGCCGACTCGCGGTGGACGGGGAAGGCGCCGAGGGGAGGCAGGATCCGGGCCAGGAACTTGTTGCCCCACAGGCTGTCCTTCGCCATGTAGTGCAGCTTCCGGTCGGTGACCTCGGAGGCCACGAAGAAGTCGATGATGGAGCGGTGCACCGGAGCGATGATGACCGGCCCCTCGGCGGGCACGAGTCCCTCCGGGTGCACGGTCGTCCGGAAGACCAGGCGGTTCAGCCAGTGGACCAGGACCCGCAGCACCCGGTACAGCGGCGTGAAGCTGGTGTCGACCCGCATCTCGATGTCCAGCGGCGCGTCGGCCCCGGCGCTCGCGTCCGCATGATCGGTCCCCTCGGGGGTCACAGCCACGCCACCACCTCTTCCACGATCTCGTCCACGCCGAGTGCTCCGGTGTCGATCACCCGTGCCCCGTCGGGCACCTCGAGCGGCGAGAGCGCCCGGGTGCTGTCCAGTCTGTCGCGTCGGGCCACGGCCGCGGCCCCCTCCTCGGAACGGCGGGCGGCCCGGACCTCGGGTGAAGCGGTCAGGTACAGCTTCAGGTCGGCGTCGGGCAGCACCACCGAACCGATGTCCCGCCCCTCGACGACTCCGCCACCGTGCTCGGTCACCCAGGCCCGTTGACGCGCCACCATGACCGCCCGCACGGCCGCGTTCGCCGCGACGGACGACACGGCGGCGCTGACCTCGGGCCCCCGGATGGCCTCGGTGATGTCGGTGCCGTCCGCGGTCACCCGGTCCCCCACCTCGAGGTCGAGTGTCCGGGCGACGCCGGCCACCGCGTCGGAATCGGCGGTGTCGATCCCGCGCTGCAGGACGGCCCAGGCCACGGAGCGGTACATGGCCCCGGTGTCGAGGCGTCCGACGCCGAGCCGGGCGGCCAGGGCACGCGACAGCGTCGACTTGCCCGAGCCAGCCGGGCCGTCGATGGCGATGGTGACCGGCCCGCTCACGTCGGGGGCCCGGCCAGTCGGTCGAGGCTCTCGGCGAACCCCGGATAGCTGGTGGCGACCGACTCCCAGCCGTCGACGACCGAACGGGCGCCGGGGGGACAGGCGGCGGCGGCCACGGCGGCGGACATGGCCATGCGGTGGTCGCCCCGGGCGTCCACATGGCCCGGTGACGGCGTCGCCCCACCCTCGACCACCAGGTCGTCGCCCTCGACCCGGGCGCCTCCACCGAAGGCCCGCACCAGTTGTGCGGTGCCCTCGAGCCGGTCCGACTCCTTGATCCGGAGCTCGCCCACCCCGACGAACCGGGTGGGCCCGACCGCGGTCAGCGCCGCCACCGCCAGGATCGGGACCTCGTCGAGTGACGGGATCTCCTCGGCCTCGACGACGGTGCCCTCGAGCCGGGACGCGGCACTGGTGACCGAGCCCACGTCGCCCCCGACGTCGTGGAGGACGACATCGGCGCCCATGCGGATGAGCACGTGCAGGAAGCCGACGCGCTCGGGCCCGAGCTGCAGCTGCTCGACGGTCACCCGGCTACCCGCCACCACGACACCGGCCACCACCCAGAAGGCGGCCTGGGACGGGTCGCCCGGTACCTCCCACGCCCTCGGGCGGAGCGGCCCCGGCCGCAGTCGCACCACCCGACCGGTGCCCGCGGGTTCGATCGTCACGTCGGCGCCGGCCGCGGCGAGCATCTCCTCGGTGTGGGCCCGGGTGGCCACGGCCTCGCGCACCACCGTCTCCCCCTCGGCGGCCAGGCCCGCCAGCAGGACGGCGCTCTTGACCTGGGCGCTGGCCATCGGCGGGGTGTAGTCGATCCCGTGCAGCCGACCACCGGACACGGCCACCGGGGGCAGGCACCGGTCGCCCTCCCCCACCACCGTCGCCCCCATCAGGCCGAGCGGATCGGCCACCCGGTCCATGGGCCGCGACCGCAACGAGTCGTCGCCCGTCATCGTGGTCGTGCCGGGCACCGTGGCGACGACCCCGGCCAGGAGGCGCATGCCCGTGCCGGAGTTGCCGAGATCGATCGGGGTCGACGGGGCGGACAGGCGGTCGCGTCCACCGGTGACCGTGACCCGGTCGCCCTCCGCGGTCACGAGGGCCCCGAGTGCCTCCACGGCGATCCGGGTGCGCAGCACGTCGTCGCCACCGGACAGGCCGGTGATGGTCGAGGTCCCCCCGGCCAGGGCCGACAGCAGGAGCGCACGGTGGGAGATCGACTTGTCGCCGGGAACGCCGACGGCGCCCACCAGGGGACGGCCACCCGGAACCTCCAGGGACTCCGAGCCGCGCCCGCTCATCGTCCCGGTCCTACGGGCGAGATGCTGGACCGGTGGCCCCGGTCGGCCAGTGCCTCCGCGAAGGTGGGAGCGCCGGCGGCATCGATGACGACGACGAGGACACCCCGGTCACCCTCGACGGAGTGGGCGATCTCGAGGTCGAACACGTTGATGGTGAGCTCGGTGGCCAGCACCAGGACGTCAGCCAGGGCACCCGGGCGGTCGCGCACCGGGATGCGGACCTCGACGAGTTCCTCGGGCCTCGGCGCGCCGGAGCTCATGGCCCGCCGGGCCGTGGCGGCGCGCTGCAACACCGCCAGGAGCGAGTGGTGGTCCCGTTCGGCCACCCGCCGCCGCATGGCGCCGAGGGCGTCGATGAGCAGGTCGAGGGTGGCCACGATGGCGTCGGCGTTGTCGTCGCAGATGCCGGGCCAGATGGTGGGCTGCCCGGCGGCGACGCGGGTCATGTCGCGGAAGCCACCGGCGGCCAACTGGAGCAGGGCCCCGTGCTCCTCGCCCAGCTCGTCGGCGAGCGCCATGAGGGTCGCCGCCGTCAGGTGCGGCACGTGGGACACGACGGCGACCAGCGTGTCGTGTTCGACGGGATCGAGCGCGACGACGTTGGCCCCGAGTTCGGCCAGGACCGACCGGACACGCGCATAGGCCGCCGGATCGGTGGTCGGCGTGGGGGTGAGGACCCAGGTAGCCCCCACGAAGAGCTCGGCGGAGGCACCCTCGATCCCCACCTGTTCGCTACCGGCCATGGGGTGGCCACCCACGAAACGGGGCCGGTCCACGGCGGCCACCAGCGGGCCCTTGACACTCCCGACGTCGGTTACCACGGCGGAGCGGTTCCAGTCGGGCGAGGCGAGGATGCCGGCGATCACGTCGGCCGCCACGTGGACGGGGGTGGCCACCACGACCAGATCGGCGCTCCGGTCCTCCCCCTCGAGGTCGAGCGCGCCGAGCTGGACGGCCTTGGCCGCCGTCCCGGGCGTGGCGTCGGTGCCGGTCACGTGCCAGCCGTGGGCGCGGAGGGCCATGCCCACGGAGCCACCGATGAGGCCGGTGCCGATCACCATGGCCCGCCCCGGGCCGCCGCTGCGCGGCGCCGCCTCCTCAGTCGGGGAGGTCGTCACGGAGACCCTGGGCGCCCTCGAGGTAGACGTGGTGGATGTCGTCCCTGGCGCGTGTCGTGGTGACGTGGAGCATCACCCGGATGCAGTGCGGAACCGAGCCCACGATGGCCAGCTCACGGGCACAGATCAGCGGGACGGCGCCCAGCCCCATGGTGCGGGCCGCGGTCGCCGGGAAGATCGACACGATGTCGTCCGTCGCGGTGAAGAGGATGGACACGATGTCGTCCTCCACCAGGCCGTTGCGCTCCATGACGGCGCTGAGCATGGCCACCACCCGGCCAGTGATGGCCTCGGGGGTGTCCTCGTCGACGGTGGTGGCGCCGCGGATGGCTCGCAAGGTGGCTGGCATCAGGCAGGCATGTTAGCCAGGGGGCGGGACCGGGTCCGCCCCGTCCGGATCGGCACGGCGGTCGGCGTCCTCGATGTCGTCCGCCGGCAGGGCCGCCGCCGCCAGGCCACGGACCTCGTCGAAGGTGAGCGGCCGGTAGGAGCCGGGGGTCAGCGACGGGTCGGCCAGCGGCCCGATCCTGGTCCGGACCAGGCGTACGACGGGGTGGCCGACGGTGTCGCACATGCGGCGGACCTGTCGGTTCCGGCCCTCGTGGATCACCATGCGCAGCAGCGACGGCGCCACCACGGCGACCCGGGCCGGGGCCGTCGGGCCGTCCTCCAGGTCCACGCCCTCACGCAGGCTGCGTATTGCGCCCGGTGCCGGCTCCCCCTCCACCTGGACGAGGTACTCCTTGGGGACGCCGTAGGAGGGGTGGGTGAGGCGGTGGGTGAGCTCGCCGTCGTTGGTGACGATGATCAGGCCCTCGGAGTCCATGTCGAGGCGACCCACCGGGTAGACCCGGGGTTCCGCGGGCACGAGTCCCACCACGGTGGGGCGCCCGTGGGTGTCCTCGGCCGTGGAGACGACACCGGCCGGCTTGTTGACCAGGTAGTGGACCAGCCCCGGTCGCACCGGCAGCGGCACGCCGTCCAGCTCGATCACGTCGATGGCGGTGTCGACCCGGCGGCCGAGTACCGGCACCTCGCCGTTGACCGTCACCCGGCCGTCGACGATCAGGTCCTCGCAGACCCGGCGCGAGCCGACGCCGGTGCGCGCCAGTACCTTCTGCAGCCGCTCGCCGGAATGGAGGATGGCGTCCGCCCCCTCCCCCGCGTCCTGTCCGTCGTCGTCGTTCCCACCCGCGCCGCCCTCAGACATCGGAGACCGGGCGCATCTGCTCCTCGAGCTCGGCCAGGGCCTCGGGCCCGGGCAGCAGGTCCTCCACCGGCGGCAGCTGGTCGAGCCGATCGAGGCCCAGGCGTTCCAGGAAGGCGTCGGTGGTGGCGTACAGGACGGCCTGGCCGGGACCGGTGGCCCGCCCGACCGGCGTGATGTAGCCGCGATGCTCGAGGAGGCGCACGACACCGTCGACGTTCACCCCGCGCAGGGCTGCCACCTGGGCCCGGCTGACGGGCTGCTTGTAGGCGACGATGGCCAGCGTCTCGAGGGCGGCGGCCGACAGGCGGGACGACACCCCGACGTTGGCGAAGCGTTCCACGTAGGGGGCGAGTTCCGGACGGGTCTGGATGCGCAGGCCCCCGGCGATGCGCACGACCTCGAAGCCGCGACCGCCGTCCCGGCAGGATTCGATCAGCTCGTCACAGATCGGGTCGATCCGTTCGACCGGCAGCTCGAGCAGCTCGGCCAGGAGCCCGGGCGGCACCGGCTCTACGGCCACGATCAGGACGGCCTCGACGGCCCGGGCCTCGGGTGACAGCGGCACCGATCAGCCCTCGTACTCGTCGGCCGGGCCGAAGCCGACGGACACCGACTCGGAGGCACCAGGCACCCATTCGACGGCCAGGTCGCCGAAGGTGTGCCCCTGGTCGAGGGAGACCCGTCCCTGTTTGCACAGCTCCAGGAGCGCCAGGAAGCGGACGATGATCTCGATCCGTGAGGTGAGGTGCCCGGTCAGCTCGCGGAACGTGGCGGGGCCCGACCGGGGCAGGCGCAGCGCCAGTTCAGCCACGGCGTCGGCCACCGTGACGGCGTCGACGGTCACGTGGTAGAGGTCCACCACCGGTGCGGGGCGCTCGGCGGTGGCCCGCATGAAGGCGGCCGCCACCTGGTCGGGCGTCACGCCCTCCAGGAGGTCCGGGGCCCGGACGACGAGGTCGGGGTCGAGCCCGGCGGTCCGGGGCACCGATCGGGCGGCCTGTTCGATGAGCAGGGCGAATCCGTCCGCCGCGGCGGCGTAGGCCTGGCACTCCAGGAGGCGGGCGAGCAGCAGGTCTCGCTCCTCCCATCCGACGAGCTCCTCGTCGGGCTCCACGTCACCACTGCCGGGCAGCAGTCGGCGGGACTTGAGCTCGATGAGCACGGCGGCCACGACCAGGAATTCGGACAGCACCTGCAGGTCGACGGTCTCCCAGGAGGCGACCTCGGCCACGAAGGCGTCGACGATCTCGGCCAGGGGGACGTCGAAGATGTCGACCTGGTGGTTGTTGACGAGTTGCAGGAGGGCATCGACGGGGCCCTGGAAGACGGGCGTGGAGACGGTGGCTGTCACGGGTACCGACGTTACCGGGCGCGGCGGACGCCTTCGTGCACCGGGCAGGGCTACCACCGGACCCCCCTGGCCAGGACGTACGATGTCCAACTCATGGCACGCGTGCTCTCCGGAATCCAGCCCAGCGGCGACCTCCACCTCGGCAACTACCTGGGGGCGATCGTCAATTGGGTGTCCGACCAGGACGATCACGACGCCTTCTACTGTGTGGTCGACCTCCACGCCCTCACGCTGGACATCGACCCGGCCGAACTGCGGGCCCGCACCCACGACACCGCCCTCGATCTGCTGGCCGCCGGACTCGACCCGGAGCGCTGCACCCTCTTCGTCCAGAGCCACGTCGTCCAGCACTCGCAGATGGCCTGGCTGCTCGAGTGCACGGCCACGATGGGCGAGCTCCAGCGCATGACCCAGTTCAAGGACAAGAGCGGCGGCAAGGAGTCGGTGCGGGCGGGCCTGTTCACGTACCCCGTCCTCATGGCGGCCGACATCGTCCTCTACGACGCCGAGCGGGTCCCGGTGGGCGACGACCAGCGCCAGCACCTCGAGCTGGCCCGGGACCTCGCCATCCGCTTCAACGGCCGCTTCGGCGACACCCTCGTCGTACCGGAGGCCGCCATCCCGAAGGCCGGGGCGAGGGTGATGGACCTCCAGCACCCCGAGCGGAAGATGTCCAAGTCCGTCAATTCGCCGCTGGGCACCGTGCTCGTTCTCGACGACCCGGCCGAGGTGACCCGCAAGATCAAGAAGGCGGTCACCGACACCGACGGTGAGGTCCGCTACGACCGGGACACGAAGCCCGGCGTGGCCAACCTGCTTGAGCTGCTGGCCGTGGCGACCGGACGTACGCCCACGGAGGTGGCCGAGGGGTACGACCGCTACGGCGACCTGAAGGCCGACACCGCCGAAGCCCTCGTCGAACTCCTCCGACCCCTCCAGGCCCGACGGGCGGAACTGGCCGCCGACCCGGGCGCCGTGGCCGCACTGTTGGCCCGGGGCGCCGACAAGGCCACCGGGGTCGCCTCGGCCACCTACGACCGGGCCGCGGAGGCGGTCGGCCTGCTCCGCCCGGCATGAGTGCGGGCCCACCGGCCGGGGCAGCCGGAACTGCCGACCTGCCCGCAGCGGGGGCTGCGGCTCCCGCGTCCGGCCCACCGGAGGACGCGGACGGCCGCGGCCGGGTTGACGGGTCGGCGCCCATGGAGGACGCGACACCGCCCGGGCCGGCGGGGTCACCCGTGCGCCGCTTCCTCACGTTGTCCCTCCGACCGGTGCTGCTGTACCTGGCATCACGTGGCGGCATGCTGCTCGTGGCCAGCGCCACCTCGTCGGACGTCCACCAGCCCCTGTCGAAGAGCCTGACCGTCTGGGACAGCACCTGGTACCTGTCGATCGCCAGCGGGGGCTACGTCGGGCACATCCCGCCGGGCCACGGCAACCCGGCCCAGTCGAACCTGGGCTTCTTCCCGCTCATCCCCGTCCTGACGTGGATCACCCACCAGGTGACGCGGTTCGGCATCTCGGTGTCCGGCCTGCTGACCACCTTCCTGCTCGGTCTGGCGGCCGCGGTGGCCGTCTGGTGGATGCTCCGGGACGTGTTCGGGCAGTCGGGTGCCGACCGGGGTACCGCGCTGATCGTGTTCTCCCCCGGTGCCCTGGTGCTCAGCTTCGTCTACAGCGAGGGGGCGACCATCCTGCTCGTGGCCTGCGCCCTCATGGCGCTGCGCCGGGAGCGTTGGGTGCTGGCCGGTCTGTGCGCCGCCGTGGCCACGACCGCCGATCCGGTGGCCACCGCGGCGGTGGTGCCGTGCGCCGTGGCCGCCGTCATCGCCATCCGGGCCCGGCGGGACTGGCGGTCGCTGTGGGCCCCCCTGTTGGCACCACTCGGGATCGTCTCGTTCTTCAGCTACCTCTGGGTCCACACCGGCTCACCGTTCGAGTACTTCACGGCCCAGCGGGCCGGCTGGCAGAGTGGGACCTACTTCGGGGGCATCCCGGGGTCCTTCGAGCACCTGTTCACGCACTTCTTCGCCGATCCGGACTACGCCGTGAAGGCCGTGGCGGCCCTGGTGGCCGTCGGCCTGCTGGTGATCTTCTTCCGTGCCCGACCGCCGGCCACCTGGGTGGGCTACGTCGTCGCCGTGCTGTGCTTCGGGGCCCTGTCCCCCGTGATCGGGGTGTCGCCCCGCCTCCTGCTCCGGGGCTTCCCCCTCCTCGGGGTCGTCGGGGCGAAGTTGCCGCCGCTGTGGTTCGAGGTCGCACTCGGCCTGTCGGCGCTGGGCATGGCCGCCCTCGGCATGATGGCCATGGGCGGACCCTTGTGGACTCCGTGACTCCCGGGAGCATCCTCGTGGTCGACCGGCCGGAGGGAGCCGTCGAGCGACTGACCGGTGCGGCGGCAACGCCACCGTCGAGGAGGTGGGTCGGCATCGCCACCGTCGTCGGGGTCGCCTCGCTCGTCTGGTGCCTGGTCGACGTGTGGGAGCGCACCTGGCACCAGTACCAGCTGGACCTGGCCGTCTACGTGCTCGGCGCCCACCACCTGATCGATGGTCGGCTCTACACGGCGTCGCTGCCGACGTCACCGCACCTCCCCTTCACCTACCCGCCGATCGCCGCGCTGGTGTTCGTCCCGCTGACGGCACTCTCCCGGCAGGCGGGACAGCTCGTGTGGGCGACGGTGAACGTAGCCTGCCTCTACGCGATCCTCGTCCTGTCGCTGCGCGCCGTCGTGCCCGGCATCGACCGGACCCGGCTCGCCCTGGTGGCACTCGGGGCCATGGGCCCGACCATGCTCCTCGAGCCGGTGTGGCTGACGTTCTTCTTCGGACAGATCAACCTCGTGTTGTGCGCCGCCATCCTGGCCGACCTGACCCTCGTGCTGCGCGTCGGCGACCGCACCCTGCCACGCGGTGTCCTCCTCGGGGTCAGCGCGGCGATCAAACTCATCCCGCTGGTGTTCGTCCCGTACCTGTTCGTCACCCGCCAGTTCCGTGCCGCGTGGACATCGATCGCGGCGTTCGTCGGCGCCACGCTCCTGGCGTTCGTGTGTAATCCCTCGGTCACGTGGTCCTACTTCACCACGTACGCGACCGATGCCCAGCGGGTCGGGACCACCTTCTACATCAGCAATCAGAGCCTGCGGGGCGCCGTGGAGCGACTCGACCACCGGATGGTGGCCGTCCCGCTCATCACGGCCGCCGAGGGCGCCGTGCTCGTGGCCGGCATCGCCCTGGCCTGGTGGGCCCACCGCGCGTCGTCGCCGTTCCTCGGGATCCTCGTCTGCGCGACGACCGGCATGCTGGTGTCCCCCATCTCGTGGGAGCACCACCTCGTCTGGGCGGTGCCGATCCTGCTGTGGCTGGCCCTCGCACCGGACCGTCCCGTCGGTGGTCCGGCCTGGGCGGTGGGCGGTGCGGCGGTCCTCGTGTGGGCACCGTTGCTCCGGGTGCCCTCCGGAGGCGTCAACGAGCTCCACGAGCACGGTTGGCAGTTGCTCATCGGCCAGTCCTTCTTCTTCCTGATGGCCGCCTTCCTGCTCGGCGTGGCCGCGTTGTTGACATTGCGGCAGCGGAGGGCGGTCCGTCAGGTCAGTGGCCGACCACGCCCGACCGCCACTGCTGGAGCGGCGACGTAGACAGGGCGTCCGGTGCCGTCGTGTACGCGGCCACCAGCCACCACTGCCCGTGTGTCGGGGTCGCCGTCAGGGTGGGGGGCCGGATGGCGAACTCGGTGACCGCGCCGGGCTCGACCGGATCATCGCCCCGGACGACGACCGACCGCCAGAAGGCGTTCGGGTGGCCGCCGCCGGAGGACATCATGAACAACGGTCGCTCCGGGTGGCCCGACGTGTTGTGGACGGACACGTCGATGTGTCCGAACCACTGCCCGCCGTCGACGGTGGGCGTGCCGGACGCGGTGACGCGGTCGACGACCAGGGCCAGCGGCGCCGACGTCAGGGCCACGACGATCAGAGCGATCGCCGCGAGGCCCGGCACGATCACCGCCAGACGGGACGGCCACGGCCGCCGGACGGCCCAACCCGGTGTCGGCGCAGGCGCCCGGGACGCGATCGGAGCGATGCTCGCCGCGGCCACGATGGCGGCCGGCACGAAGTCAGTCAGGTAGTTGGCCAGGCTCCGGTCGGGCAGGAACAGGACCAGTGGGACGAGGAACACCCATGCCCGGCGGAGTCGCGACTCCCACAGGCCGAAGGCGGCCACCAGGGCCACCAGGGCCACGGCGGCGCCCGCGGACATCCACGGCAGGACCACTCCGCCGGTCAGCCCGTGGAGGGCGAGGGCCACGACGCCCTGGCCGTCGGCCACCAGCGGGTCGACCATGGGCAGGAAGGTGCCCTTCAGCCAGGCGGACGGCGACCACACCAGGAACGGGAGATTCACCAGGAGGAACGTGCCGACCACGACCGCGCCGTAGCGGATTGCCGGGCCCACCCCGGCCCAGGCGCCGCCACGACCGGCCCGACGGGACTCGCAGGCGACGCCGACGAGGAGGAAGGGGATGCAGAACCACGGCGTCTGCTTGATGGAGCAGGCGATGCCGAGGCTCGCCGGGCCCACCCAGGCGGGTAGCCACGCGACGGCCCGTCCCGGCCAGCGGTCCCACCGCCAGACGGCGAGCACCAGGAAGGGCACGAAGAGCGCGTCGGTGCCGCCGCTCGCGAACGGCCCGGCGAACACCCCGGCGAGCAACAGCGTCGGTGCCAGCCACCGCAGGGCGGACGGGAGCATGCAGAAGATGAGGACGATGGTGACCAGCCAGGCCGCCAGGTCGACCCAGTCGCTCACCATGTGGGTGAGCCCCAGCCACATGACCGGTGCCTGGAGGAGGAACGAGCCGGCCGGATAGGAGGCGCTGAGGGTGTGTGCCCCGTCGACCTGGTAGGTCCAGAAGTCGGTGGCCGGGTGCAGGAGCTTGGCCGCCGCCGCCATCGACGAGGTGTACGGGTCGTGACCGTCCAACAGCAGCCGGGTGGCCACCTGGTTGAAGGCGGCCGAGTCGGTTGCGTAGTAGTGGCGGCTGTGGATGTCCGTCCCCTGGGTGACGGCCACCGTCACCAGGCTGATGGCCAGGCCGGACCACTGGAGGACGGAGGAGACCGGGCGACGGTCGGTCCAGACCAGGACCGAGCCGACCAGGGCCACGAGGACCAGGAGTGGCGACACGACGGCGGCCAGGGCGCCGGAGGACCATGACCCCCAGTACTGCAGGCCCGCGGCGAGGACACCCAGCCACACCACCGACCAGGCGCACTGCTGGACGAGTTCGAGCGTGCGGTCGGCGGAGGGCTCGACTGCGTCGTCGGTGGTGACCGGCCGTGGCCGGGGGGACCGCTCGGCGGGTGTCGGCTCGTGCGGTGCGTCGAGCATCACGGGAACACCGCCCGCGAGCCGAGCTCCAACGCCGTGAACCCGACCAGCAGGACGGCGGAGACCGCCACCAGCCAGCGGTGGGGCCGGCCCTCGTAGCGGGTACCGAGGGCGATGACGATGGGGAAGGCCAACATCAGGAAGCGGGGACGGAGCCCGACCGGCTGGGAGATGGCGGCCGAACCCAGCGCGCAGAGACCGTAGAGGAGGACCGGTGTGGGCTGGCGCTCCTTCACCATGAGCACCACCCCCACGACGGCGGCCACGGTGCCGACGAACAGGATCTGGCCGGTCAACGTGGGTGACACCGGGTTGCGTAGGAAGGCCCACACGATCCGGAACGGGTAGACCAACGAGGGATAGCTCGTCCATCCGCCCCGCTCGGTCAGGCGCCAGGCATTGAGCACGCCGGTGTGGCGGTCGAGATAGGCCATGAACGCGACGAACCCCAGCGGGGCGAGCAGCGGGGCCACCAGCGCACGGAAGTTGCGCTCTTTCACCACCGAGCGCCCGGCACACCAGAGGCAGCTGACCACGAAGGCCAGGGCCACCGGCGAGGCCGCGGTCGCCACCGCGCCCAGCAGACCGGCCAGCCACCAGCGCCGGTCGAGCAGGGCGATGAGCCCGAGCGACACGCAGGTGATGACGATGCCCTCGGAGTACGCCAGGCTGAACGCGAACGTGCCCGGGAACACGGCGAACAGCAGTGCCGCCCGCAGGCCGGCGGCGTCGCCCTTCAGTCGGCGGGCCAGCAGACCCACGCCGTAGACGGCCGTCGCCCCCGTGACGGCGCTCAACACGAGCGCCGACCAGCCCGTCGGTAGCCCGGTGACGTCGATGGCCCGCACGATGAGCGGGAACAGCGGGAAGAAGGCGGTCGGATTGGCGGCCACGTGCCCGTTCGTCATGGGCAGGTGGGCCGGGTAGCCGTGCTCGACGGCCCGCAGGAACCACGCCCCGTCCCAGATGTCGAGGTCGTAGAGCAGGCTGTTGTGGGTGAAGAGATTGGCCACAGCCACCAGCGCGACGGTCACCAGCCGGATGGCGGCGTAGACGAGGAGTGCCGTCCGGGGGACCCACCGGCCCGGGGGCTCCTGCGTGACCCGGTCCGCAGTCACCTGGCCCGGCGCACCGGTCGGCTCGTCGGCGCGCTCCCCCACCTGGCCCCCCGACGGCGGCGTCCCGGCGTCGACCGTCGACTGCGCCCCGGCGGGAGTGGACGTGGCCGGACGATCCGTGGCTGGCGACGGTGGTCCGCCGCGGGCCACCACGGACGCGGTGGTCTGTTCGGGGGTGGTCTCAGGCGACACCGGCCGGCCTCCCCAGTGCGGCGCGCCACGTGCCGGACGCCACGAACCAGACGGCGGCGATGACGAGGAGTGGACCGACCACCCAATAGTCGCCGCCGTTCACCAGCGGTGTCCCGCCGGCACCGACCACCAGCATGGCCAGCGCGGCCACCACGGCCACGGCTCGGGACCGCTGGGCCGAGGAGGCGGCCAGCACCGCCACTCCCCACATCAGGTACCAGGGCCACAGCGTCGGGCTCAGCACGACGAAGAGCACCAGGGCCAGTCCGCACAGACGGATCGGGTCACGACCGCGGACGTGGAAGACCATCCACAGGATGCCGGCCACGGCGGCCACCACGCCCAGTGCCTGGACCAGCGAGATCCCCTTCGACACCGTCACCGGCAGGCCGACGGCGTGGAGGACGCCCCCCACGAACGAGCCGACGGACACGAGAGGGGTGATCAGCACCTTGAGCTCGGTCGGCACGTGGAGCGCCGTCGGCCCCAGCCAGGTCCATCCGAGACCGGCCCCGACGGTCACGGCCACGACCACCAGGACGGTGATGGCGGCCGACTCGGCGATGACCCGCCACCGTCCGGTCCGATCCAGTCGGGTGCACCGGTCGGCGACCAGGAACACGATGCCGGCCGCAGCCGGCAGCTTGATGGTGGCGGCCAGCGCGCACAGCGCCACACCCCAGCGCAGCCAGTTGCCGGTCCCGAGGGCCAGACCGGCCAGCATCAGGCCCACCATGAGGGCGTCGTTGTGGCCCGAGGAGACGAAACTGAACAGTGCCAGCGGGCTGAGGACGCCGAGCCAGAGGGCCAGTCCGGCGTCGTTGCCGTAGCGCCGGGCCAGCGGCGGCAGCGACACCATCATCAGGGCCACCCCGACCAGTTCCATCGCCCGGAAGACCAGGATCTGGGTGACCAGCGACGCGCCGCCGATGGCGGCCGCGAACCGGCTGGCCGAGACGAAGAGCGGTCCGTACGGCGACGCGGTCTTGCGCCACACGGTGGCGATGGACGAGAGCACGTTGCCGGGACCGAGCGCCGTCGGGGCCACCGTGTAGGGGTTGAATCCCTGGTGGGCGAGTTGGCCCTGGGCGACGTAGCTGTAGAGGTCGCGGCTGAACAGCGGTGCGCCGAGGAAGAACGGTAGGCCCCACAGGGCGAGGATCAGCCATGCCGTGGGTACGGACAGGCGTCCCCGGTAGGCGTGGGTCCCGACGCCCACCCATGCGGCCAGGAGGACGGCCACCGAGGCGTAGAAGGCGAGGTGCGCGCCGATGCCGGTGCCGATCGCCACGGTGAACCACCACCGGTCGTCCGCCGGGTGCGGGATGGCGCCGATTCCGCTGGCCGTGATGACCATGGCCACGGCCCCGACCACCCCGACGGCGATCCACAGCGGCAACGGACCGACGCCGGTCCCGGCCGGCGTCGAGTCGGCGCCGGTGTCCATTCCTGTCCCGCTCCCCCGGGTCGGCTCCGCCACGGTCATCGCCCGCCGATCGGGGTGCCGGGGGCCACGCTGCCCCGGGGTGCCGGGCGGATCCCGGCACCGGTGGGCGGGACGGCCGGACGACCGGGGGTGCTCGGACTCATCCGGCCAGTGTGGTCACCCACCGCTGGTACAGGTGGTTGACCAGGTCGGACCATTGATTGTGGAACAACAGGATGAGGAGGAACGGCAGGAACATGAGGAACGGCTGCAGGTTCCAGTACCCGGGGAGCAGACGGGCCGGCAGCAGGCGCTCGAGGATGGCCGCCCCGTCGAGCGGTGGGCACGGGATGAGGTTGAACACGCCCAACATGATGTTGGCGAAGCCACCGATGAGGAGGATCTGGTCGAGCAGGCTCAACTGGGTGAAGAAGACCACCTCGTGGAGCGCGGTCCGACCGCCTGCCGCGACGAAGCAGACCCCGAACAGTGCGGCAAGGGCGAAATTGATGAACGGCCCGACCAGCGACACGAACACGATGTGGTTCCGGGGGCTGCGCAGGTTGGCCGGGTTGACCGGCACGGGCTTGGCCCATCCGTAGGCACCGAGGCCGGAGAGCGAGAGCACGGCCGGGACGAGCAGCGTGCCGACCGGGTCGATGTGGCGGAGCGGGTTGAGGTTGAGGCGCCCGGCCCGCTTGGCCGTCTGGTCGCCGAAGGCCAGGGCCACCGCGCCATGACTGATCTCGTGGATGATGATCGAGGGGACCAGGACCAGGAAGTAGATGAGTTGGGCGCTGCTGATCCGGTGCGAGGCGGCGACCGCGACGCCGACCACGACCACGACGGCCACGATGATCAGGGTCCGCTGGTCCACGGGCAGCCGCCGCCGGCCCGCGCCCGACCCCCCGGACCCCCAGGGGGTCACCGTCCGCTCCCGGTCAGGACCGGTTGGCGTGGTCGATGCAGAACCGCGACGCCGGCATGGCCTCGAGGCGGGCCGGGTTGATGGCCACGCCACAGGCCTCACACGTCCCGTACGTGCCGGAGTCGAGTCGCCCGATGGCAGCGTGGACCTCCTCGAGGGTGTCCTTCAGCTTGCCGGCCAGTGCCTCGGCCTCGCCCCGCTCGGCCGTGACCTGGCTGGTGTCGGCGAAATTCGCGTCGTAGTCGAGCCCCGTCTTGCCGTCGTCGAACCCGAGCTCGGACAGCTCGGCGACGAGCTGGGCCTGCTCGAGCTGCAGCAGGTTCCGGTAGTCGGTGGCTGGGGCGTCGGTAGGGGCATCGCTCGGCATCCGGGCAATGTTACCCGTCCGCGCCCCCACCGGCCCGCGGATGGGCACGCTGGTACGACGCCCGCAGGTGATCCTGGCTCAGGTGGGTGTACAGCTGTGTCGTGGCGATGGACACGTGTCCGAGCACCTCCTGGACGACCCGGATGTCGGCGCCGTGGGCCAGCATGTGACTGGCGCAGGAGTGGCGCAGCACGTGCGGGCTGACCACGTCGCCCAGGCCGATCCGCTCGGCGCGAGCCTGGATGGCCGCCCACGCGCCCTGGCGCGACAGGCGGGCGCCCCGCACGTTGAGGAAGACGGCCTCGGCATCGCCCCGCCGTGCGAACTGGCGAGGGGTCATCCTCGGTCGTCCCGCCGGACCCAGCCAGCGGTCGAGCGCCTCCCTGGCCGGGCGGCCGACCGGCACCAGCCGTTCCTTCGCCCCTTTGCCGAACACCCGCAGCATCCCGTCGTCACCGGTGAGGTCGAGCAGCGACAGGCCGACCACCTCGCTGATCCGGGCGCCGGTGCCGTACAGGACCTCGAGCAGGGCGCGGTCCCGCAGGTCGACGGGTTCGGTCCCGTCCACCGAGTCGAGCAGGCGCAGGACCCGCTGCTCGTCGAGCGCCTTGGGCAGGCGCCGGGGCAGCTTGGGCGACCGGACGTCGGCCGTGGGGTCGGCGGGGATGGTCCCCTCCCCCACCCAGAACCGGTACAGCCCCCGCAGGGCGGTGGTGGCCCGGGCCAACGATGCCGGGTTCCTCCCGTCGGCCCGCAGGGCCGCCAGGTACCGTTCCAGGTCACCGGGGCCCGCCGACAGCACCGGGACGCCCTCAGCGGACGCCCAGGCCTCGTAGGTGGCGATGTCGCGCCGGTACGCCGTCAAGGTGTTACGGGATCTCCCCTTCTCGACGGCCAACCAGGAGAGGTACTCCTCCGCGTCGTTCGACAGCGCCCGGCCCACGGCGCCTCAGCGGCGGGCGGACAGGCGCCGTACGGCGAGCCCCACCCCGAGGATGGTGGAGGCGTCGATCACGGCGGCGTCGTCGACCATGGCGTCGAACCGGTCGAGCGGCACCTCGACCACCTCCATGAAGCGCTCCTCGGCGCCCTGGCGGTCGGTGGGAACGGGGTGAAGCCCGGTGGCCAGGTAGACGCTGGTGTACTCGTCGCAGAAACCGGGGGTGATCACGGTCCGGGTCAGCAGCTCGAGCCGGTCCGCGGCCAGGCCCACCTCCTCGGCCAGCTCCCGCACGGCCGTCGCCTCGAGCGGCTCGCCATCGACGTCGCACGTGCCCGCCGGGATCTCGAGCAGCCACCGGTCGACGGCAGGACGGTACTGGTGGACCAGGACGACGGCGTCGGCCTCGGTGATCGCCACTACGGCCACCGCACCCGGGTGGCGCACGATGTCCCGCTCGAACGTCCCACCGTCCGGGTCGCGGAAGGTGGCCCGCTGGACCCGGATGAACCAGCCCTGGTGGACGGTCTCCTCGCCGGTAGGGGTGAAGACGGGCAGGTCGTGGCCGGGTGTGCCCCCGTCCTCAGCCGACGGCACCGATGTCGATCAGATGGGGGTCGCGTCCCTCGGCCCGGGCCAGGGCCGCGCCCACCAGCGCGCGGAACAGCGGATGGGGCTGGTCGGGTCGGCTCTTGAACTCGGGATGAGCCTGCGTGCCGACCCAGAACGGGTGCGACGGCAGCTCGATGAACTCGACGAGCCGGCCGTCCGGCGACACTCCTGAGCAGACCAGTCCCGCCTCTTCGAGCCGTTCGCGATAGCGGGGGTTGACCTCGTAGCGGTGCCGGTGGCGCTCGGACACGACGACGTCGCCATAGGCCAGGGCCACCTGGGAGTCGGGCAGGAGGCGGGCGTCATAGGACCCCAGGCGCATCGTGCCGCCCTTGTCGGCCACGTCCACCTGGTCGTCCATCAGGTCGACCACCGGGTGGCGGGTGGTGGCCTCGAACTCGCGCGAGTTGGCACCCTCCAGACCGGCCAGGGAGCGGGCGGCCTCGATGATCATGACCTGCAGGCCGAGGCACAGACCGAGGAGGGGCAGGTCGTGCTCCCGCGCATAGTGGGCGGCGGCGATCTTGCCCTCCACGCCGCGTTCGCCGAAGCCACCGGGGATCACCAGGCCGTCGAACGAGCGCAGCCCGTCCCGCTCCAGCAGGTCCGGGACGGTGGCGGCCTGGACCCAGTCGATCTCGACCTTCGCCCCGTGGTGGAAGCCGGCGTGGCGGAGCGACTCGACCACCGACAGGTAGGCGTCGGGGAGGTCGACGTACTTGCCGATGATGCCGATCCGGACCGGGCGCACGGCGGCGGCCACCTGGGCCACGAGGTGCTCCCACCGCGAAAGGTCGATCGGGTGGTCGGCCACGTCGATCTCGAGGATCTCGAGCAGGTAGCTGTCGAGGCCCTCCTCGTGCAGGACGAGGGGGATCTGGTAGATGTTGTCGGCGTCGACGCAGGACACGACGGCTTGGATGGGCACGTCGCACAGGAGGGAGATCTTCCGCTTGAGGTCCTCGGAGATCATCCGGTCTGACCGGCAGACGATGACGTCGGGCTGGATGCCCTGGCTGCGCAGGTCGGTGACGGAGTGCTGGGTCGGCTTGGTCTTCTGCTCGCCCGAGGGACGCAGGTAGGGCACCAGCGTGAGGTGCACGTAGGCCACGTTGGCGCGGCCGACGTCACGGCGGAACTGCCGGATCGCCTCGATGAACGGCAGGATCTCGATGTCGCCGACCGTGCCGCCGATCTCCACGATGACGACGTCGACGCCCGTCTGCCCGAGCTTGTGGATGTGGTTCTTGATCTCGTCGGTGATGTGCGGGATCACCTGGACGGTCTTGCCGAGGTAGTCGCCCCGACGCTCCTTGGCGATGACCGACGAGTAGATCCGGCCGGTCGTGGCGTTCGAGCCCTTGTGCAGGTTCTCGTCGATGAAGCGCTCGTAGTGCCCGAGGTCGAGGTCGGTCTCCCCACCGTCCTCGGTCACGAACACCTCACCGTGCTCGAAGGGGTTCATGGTGCCGGGATCGACGTTGATGTACGGGTCCAGCTTGCACATCGTGACCTTCAGGCCCCGGCACTTGAGGAGCCGGCCGAGGGACGAGGCGGTGAGCCCCTTGCCGAGCGACGACGACACCCCCCCCGTGAAGAAGATGTATTTGGTCTGTCGTCCGTTCACGTCGCGTCCATCACCATCGGGCACTCGCTGAGGCTACCGGAACGCGCGACACCCGGGTGCGGACCCCGCGTCACCACTGCGGACACCGGTCACCCATCGGCCGTCCCGGCACCGGCGGGAGCGCCGAGGAGCTCCCGGGCATGGCGGCGCGCCGCCTCGGAGTCGGGGCTGCCCGACAGCATGCGGCTGATCTCCACGACACGGGCGCCCGGATCGAGGGCGGTCACCTCGGAGCGGGTGCGACCCGCCTCTTCCACCTTGCGCACCCCGACCTGGTGGTCGGCCTGGGCCGCCACCTGGGCCAGGTGGGTGACCACCAGGACCTGCGCGTAGTGCCCGAGTCCGGCCAGGGCCGCACCCACCGCCGCGGCGGCCTGCCCACCGACCCCGGCGTCGACCTCGTCGAACACCATGACCCCGGGCGCGTCGGTCAGGGCCAGGCGCACCGCGAGCATCGTGCGGGAGAGCTCGCCCCCCGACGCGGTCTTCGCCAGTGGCTGGGCGGGCTCGCCCGGGTTGGCGGCCAGTTCGAACGTGACGTGGTCGCCGCTGGCGTCCCCCGCCACCTCGATGGCGAACCGGGCCGACGGCATGGCCAGGTCGTGCAGCGTCGTCTCGATCTCGGACGCCAGCAGCGGTGCCACCTCCCGCCTGGCGGCCGCCACGATGGCCTCCTCGGCGGCCACCTCGGCGCGGGCGGCGGCGATCTCGTCGTCGAGTGCCACGGCGCGGGCCTCCGCGGCGCGCAGCGCTTCCAGGCGGATCCGCCCGTCGGTGGCGAACCCGAGGACGTCCTCGAGCGTGTCGCCGAACTTTCGTTTCAGCTCGTGGAGCAGCT
>Ga0302279_10000974_pt1 | contig 41991 bp, 39 predicted proteins | sample III_Bog_N3_3_FD_194541 | JGI IMG/M metagenome (GOLD analysis project Ga0302279, IMG submission 194541) | Peat permafrost microbial communities from Stordalen Mire near Abisko, Sweden - III_Bog_N3_3 | ecosystem: Environmental > Terrestrial > Soil > Wetlands > Peat | place: Sweden: Abisko... | reverse complement strand
CGCCCCCCCCGGTCGGCTTGCCGGCCCCCGGCGGCTCGGCCCCGCTGGGCCTGCCGCCGACAGCCGCCTCCCCAGGACCGTCCAGCGGCGCCACTCCCGGCGCGGCGGGGGCGGCGGGGGCGGCGGGGGCGGCGGCCAGCCTGGCCGGAGCTCCCATGCAGGGCGCACCGGTCCTGACCGCCGATCAGAAGGCCGTGCTGGAGAACCAGCTGGACGGGCTCTACCAGCAGATGGCGACCTACCGGAGCCCGCGGCGGGGCGATCACCGGCTGCGCTTCCCGGACCAGATCCGGCCGGACCCGCAGGAGAACTCCTTCCAGGACCAGCCCTGGGTCCAGCAGTGGCTGGACCAGGACCTGGCGCCCAGGCTCCAGTTCGAACTGCTGCCCGGGGAAACGGCGGCGGACACCGTGCGCTTCGCCGGGGGCTGCATGCAGAACGCCTACCAGGACACCCTGTCCCTGCGGCGCCGGGCTCCGGGCGGGCTCACCAAGGTGATCAGCCTGTCGATGACCGACCCCGGCGTGCTCAAGGCCACCCGCCTCCAGTCCGGCGATCTGCTCAGCGCGCTGCCCAGCCGCGAAAGCCTGCTCCAGGCCGTGACCGTCCGCGGCTGGGTCCGGGCCAGCGGACGGTTCGCCCGGGATCCACACCAGGGGGTGGGGGATCTGCTGAAACGTGACCACCAGCTGCTGTCGGACACCTTCCTGGGCCGCGGCGAGATCCTCCGCACCGGCCCGGACGGAAAGCAGAGCTATCTGACCTTCCAGGTGGCCAAGGCCATCGCCGGGGATCCGGCGGAGAACCTGCCCCTGGAGGACCGGGACCAGGTGGAGCTGTACCGCGCCCATGATTTCGTCCAGGACCGCCTGGTCACGGTCACCGGGCCCATGACCCGGCCCGGGGACTTCCCCTACTACCCGGGCATGCGGGCCGCGGACCTGCTGTTCCGGGCCGGTAGCCCGCTGCGCTCCGCCAACGAGGTGGGCGGCGAGCTGGCCCGCTTCAAGGATGGCAAGGTCAGCCAGGTGGTGCCCCTGGACCTCTCCCGCCTGCTCACCTCCGACCAGCAGAGCCCGGACCTGCTCCGGGACGATCCGGCCAATCCGCTCCTGGAGCCCGATGACCGCATCAGCATCTTCGAGAAGCCGAACTTCCGGGTCCACCGGACCGTGACCCTGATGGGCGAGGTGGGCCGGCCCGGCAGCTACGTGCTGGACGATCCGCGCCTCACCCTGAGCCAGCTGCTCCAGCGAGCGGGCGGACTCACCCCCGAAGCCATGCCCCGGGCCGGCTACTATCTGCGCAACCCCGCCGCCCTGGAACCGGCCCTGGGCCAGGACGGGAACGGACAGCCCGTTGCCGGCCAGGCAGGTGGCTACCCGCAGGGAGGCAGCCCACAAAGTGGCAGTCCACAAGGCGGCGGCCTGCAGGGCGGCAATGCGCAGAGCGGCAATGCGCAGAGCGGCAACGCCCCGGGCAGCGGCCTGATGGACCCCACCGCCATGGGCATCAACGAGATCCTGAGCCGCCTGGCGGAAACCAAGCGCCAGCCCCTCACCGGTGAACTGCAGGTCACCCCGCTCCTCCATGGGCTGGTCGCCAACCACATCAACCGGCTGGTGGTGGACTTCGAGAACGCCGTCAAGGGTGCTCCCGATGCGGACGTGGAACTGCAGGACGGGGACACCATCATCATTCCCCGCCAGACCGACGCGGTCTACGTGGTGGGCGAAACCGTCAGCCCCTTCGGGGTGTACAAGGCCCACGACGGCCTCACTGTGGGCAAGCTCATCGATCAGGCGGGCGGGACCACCCGGAACGCCGACAACCGCAACATCCGCCTGCTCAAGTGCAATGGCCAGATCATCGACCACCACGTGAAGGGCCAGGGCGTGGAGCCCGGCGACGTGGTCCTGATCCCCCAGAAGATCCGCAAGGATTTCGGCTGGCAGGAGAACCTGTCGGCGCTGATGCCCCTGGCGCTCATCTACAACGCCATAAAACGATAATCCAGCCCCCCGGGGGCGGACGGAACGCGGAACGGGAGCGGGCATGCGCAGGATTCTCACGGTCATCGGGGCCCGGCCCCAGATCATCAAGGCAGCGCCGGTTTCCGCCGCGCTGCGCCAGGCCGGCGCCCAGGAGCTGCTGGTGCACACGGGCCAGCACTATGACGCCAACATGTCGGACATCTTCTTCCAGGAGCTGGGGCTGCCCGCGCCGTGGCGCCACCTGGGCATCGGTTCGGGCACCCATGGCGCCCAGACCGGCGCCATGCTGGCAGCCCTGGAGACGGTCATGGCCGAGGCGCGCCCGGACTGGGTGCTGGTCTACGGAGACACCAATTCCACCCTGGCCGGGGCCCTGGCCGCAGCCAAGCTGCACCTGCCCATCGCCCACGTGGAGGCCGGGCTGCGCTCCTTCAACCGCCTCATGCCCGAAGAGATCAACCGGGTGCTCACCGACCACATGGCCACCCTGCTGCTGGTCCCCACCGACCAGGCCGTGGCCTGCCTCCGGGCCGAAGGCATCGCCGGCACCCAGGTCCAGCAGGTGGGCGACGTGATGTTCGACGCCGCCCTGGGCTTCGCCGCCCTGGCCCGGACCCGCTCCGGCATCCTGGAGCGGCTGGAGCTGCGGGCCAAGGGCTACGTGCTGGCCACCCTGCACCGGGCCGAGAACACCGACCACCCGCAGCGGCTCGGCGCCATCCTGGACGGCCTGGCCCAGGTGGCCCGGACCCTCCCGGTGCTGCTGCCGCTGCATCCCCGCACCCGCCGGATCCTGCACGACGCCGGGCGGAGCGTGCCGGAGGGCGGCATCCGGGTGATGGAGCCGGTGGGCTACCTGGACATGGTGGCCCTGGAGCGCAACGCCGCGGTCATCGCCACCGATTCCGGCGGCGTCCAGAAGGAGGCCTTCTTCCACCGGGTCCCTTGCGTGACCCTGCGGAACGAGACCGAGTGGACCGAGCTGGTGGCCCTGGGCTGGAACCGGCTGCAGCCGCCGGACAGCCCGGAGGCGGTGGCCGCGGCCGTGCGGGCCGCGCTCGGCAGTTCCGGCCAGGAGGGCACCCCCTACGGCGACGGCCAGACCGCTCCGAGCATCGCCGCCCTCCTGACCGGGTCGCCCCGATGAGGCTGCTGATCCTGTCCCAGTACTTCGAGCCCGAGCTGGGGGCGCCGCAGGTGCGCCTGGCCGCCTTTGCCCGGGAGCTGCTGCGCCTGGGCCACCAGGTGGAGGTGGTGACCGCCCTGCCCAGCCACCCGCTGGGCCGGATCTTCCCCGCCTACCGGGGCCGGCTCTACCGGCGCGAAACGACCCCGGACGGCCTGGTGGTGCACCGGGTCTGGTGCTACCCGGCCATGGGGACCGGACCGAAGCGGATGCTCAACTACCTGAGCTTCGCCGTCACCGCCCTGGCCGGACTGGTCTGCTGCCGCCGCCCGGATCTGCTGTTCGTGGAATCGCCCCCCCTGTGCCTGAGCCTGCCGGGCTGGATCGCCGCCCGGCTGTGGCGGACGCCCATGACCTTCAACGTGGCCGATCTGTGGCCGGACACGGTGGTGGCCCTGGGGGTGCTGCGGGAAGGTCCAGCGCTCCGGCTGGCCCGCCGGCTGGAAACCTGGAGCTACGCCCGGTCCCGTCTGGTGAACGCGGTCACCGACGGCATCCGGGAGACCCTGATCCGGGACAGGGAGGTGGACCCGGCCCGGGTGACCTTCCTGCCCAACGGGGTGGATCCGGCCCTGTTCGCGCCCGGGGCGGCCGATCCGGCCCTGGCCGCGGAACTGGGCCTGGAGGGCCGGTCGGTCATTTTGTATGCCGGCACCCTGGGCCTGGCCCAGGGCCTGGACGTGGCGCTGGACGCCATGAAGCTCGTGGCCCCGCGCCGCCCCGAGGTCCTCCTGGTGTTCCTGGGGGACGGCTCGGACCGCCGGCGCCTGGAGGACCGGGTGCATTCGGAGCGGATCCCGGGGGTGCGCTTCCTGGATGCCCGGCCCCTGCCGGAGGTGGCCCGCCTGTACCGGCTGGCCGTCGCCGGCCTGGCCGTCCTGCGCCGGCTGCCGCTGTTCGAGGGGGCCCGGCCCTCGAAGCTGTTCCCCATCATGGCCTCGGCCCTGCCGGTGCTGTACTCGGGCGCCGGCGAAGGCGCCCGGCTGGTCACCGGCGCCGGCGCCGGCCTGGCCGCGCCGCCCGAGGACCCGGAGGCGCTGGCCCAGGCCCTGCTGCAGCTCCTCCAGGACCCGGAGGCCGCCCGGGCCATGGGCCGCAGCGGCCGGGCCTACGCGGAGGCCCACCTCGCCTGGCCCCGGCTGGTGGGGGACTGGCTGGATCAGGTGGCGCGCGCGGGCGTCAACATCCGGTAGACCAGGAAGCGGCGGCCGAAGGTCTCCAGGTCCTGTTCCAGAACGAAGGCCCCGGAGCGCTCGAGCACCGCCCGGTGCACCGGGTTGTAATAGACCAGCCGGACGGTGCGCGGGCAGGCGGCATGGGCCGCCCGCAGGTTCCCGATGAACTTTTCCATGATGGTGTCGTCGAACGGGTTGAACAGGAAGAACAGGGTGTACTCCGGCAGGATCGGCAGCTCCGTCGCATCGCCGTGGATGATCTGGACCGGCGCGAGCCCCGGACGCCGGGCCGCGTAGCGGGCGAGGTTCGCCTGGGCGATCCGGCACAGTTCCGCGGCGAACTCCACCCCCACCACCCGGCCCACCCGCAGCCCGGCCATGACCATCAGCATCCGGCCCTTGCCCGAGCCCACGTCCACCAGCACCGCCCCGGGCCCCAGGTCCAGGCTTCTCAGCAGCCGCCGCACCGCCGAGATGGGCGCCGGATCGTATTTGAAGCCGTGGGCCTGGGCGGCAGGATCGAGGGCCAGTTCCGCCAGCCCCACCCGCCGGCAGGTATCCGTCCCGTAGAACCGATCGAAAGCCATCCCCTCCAGTGCGTTGTATGCGATCTGCAGCCCGCGCACGCAACCCACCGCCCGGACCCGGCCGGCCAGGTGCCGCACCCGCTGGGCGATCCGACGCCACCTTGGAATCATGCCTGCCTCCCCGGCCGGTTAAGGCCCTTGTCCCCGTCCCCTGCCCCGCACGCCGCATCCAGCAGCCCCAGGACACCATCCGTCTTCCGGCAAGCCCGGCTGGCCGGGAACCGGCGCAGCAGGGCCTGCAGGCCGCGCCGCGGCCAGCCCGCGGCCAGGGGCGCCAGCAGCGGGTGCAGGGCGAAGCACCGGCGCACCGGCTGGGCCCGGAACCCCACCTTGGTCTTGAACGCGTGCAGGCCCTGGCGGGAGCCCCGCTCCTGCAGCGAACTGAGCCCGTAGGACAGCACCCGGACCCCGCGCGCCTGGAGGAAATGCGCCAGGGCCAGATGGACCAGGCCATCGGTGGGACAGCTTTGCCGGAACGCCCCGTGGGCGTACGGGCCGATGGACACCCAGTCGTCCACCCACAGGAGGGACAGGAAGGCCGCCAGCCGGCCCTCCCGGAAGGCGCCCAGGAACGCGTAGCCGGCCTCGGGCACCATGCCCGCGAAGCGGTCCCGGAACGCCTGGTCCCCGCCGTCGTCCAGGCCGTTCCGGCGCCGGCAGTCGGCGAACACCGGCGGCCCCAGGGTCAGGAGCTCGCCCACCGGCACCATCCGGAACGCCAGTTCGCGCAGGGCCCGGCGGGCGTCCCTGCGGGCGTTGGTATCCAGGGCTTCCAGCCGGTAGTCGGGCCCTTCGCAGGTATACAGCAAGGCGTTGCCCGGCCGAAGGTCCGAAACCGGTTCGATCCAGTCCAGCAGGGCGGCTCGGCTGGACCGGAACAGCGGCCCCCGGTCCGCCCCGTCCAGGGGCCCCGGGCGGTGGCCGGGGAAGCGGGTCAGGGCGAACCGCTCATTGCGGTACCACCAGGCCCCGGAGGGCGCCTGGAACAGCCGTCGACCCGCGCGCTCCAGCACCCGCGCATGCTGTTCCAGGGTGACCGGCGCCACCGCGCGCAGGGGTTCCGAGTCCGTCATGACCGCCCTCCAGCCAGCACACCCGCCACCACCCGGAGCAGGGTCGGCGCCTCCCGCTCCCAGTTCCACTGTTCCCGCACCAGCCGGTTGCCCCGGGCGCCCATGGCCGCCGCCGCTTCCGGGTGGGTGAGCAGCCAGGTGATGGCCTCGGCGATGGCCTCCGGATCGGTGGGGTCCACGTTCAGGCCGAGGCCATGCCCTTCGATGAGCTCCCGCCACAGGGGGAAGTCCGAGGCCACCAGCGGCAGCCCCGCCGACATGTACTCGAACAGCTTGTTGGGCTGGGACTCCAGGTGGTTGGCCTGCGGCTGGAACACCACCAGGCCCGCCGCGGCCCGGCGCAGCACCGCCATGGCCGCGCTCCGGGGCAGGATGCCCAGGTAGTCCACCCGCTTCCATCCGGGCCAGCGCGCGCACTGTTCCCACAGTTCGGCCGGCCCGAAGGGGCCCACCAGGCGCAGTCGGCAGTCCAGCCCCGCCGGCAGGTAGCCCATGGCCTGGACCATCTGGGCCACCCCCCGGGGCGGGTTGAGTCCCCCCACGTACACCACGTCCCGGCGGGCCGGCGCCTCGGGCTCGGGCCGGCTGTCGAACCATTCCTCCACCAGGGGGTGGTTCTGCACCGTGTGGGCCCGGGCGCCGCGCAGGACCAGCCGGTGGGCGATGGCGGGGGTGGCGCAGACCGCGGCGTCGAAGGACCGGGCTGCCACGGCCTCCAGGACCGTGGCCAGGCGGCTCAGGATCCCCCGGGCCCAGGGCCGCAGGTAGGGCTTGCTGAGCATCTGCCCGGCCAGGTGCTCGTGCACATCCCAGATCACCCGCCGGCCCAGCAGCTTCAGCAGCAGGCCCGCGGGAATCAGCTCCGGATCGTGGAAGTGGTAGCAGTCGGCCCGCGCGCGCAGGGCCAGGAACGGCATGGCCAGCGCCGCGAACAGCATCCGCGGCAGCCGGCGGCGGAAGCGCGGCAGCGGCCGGAATTCCACCGGCGGTGCGGGCCGCGCCTCCCCGGGTGCGGGCGCCGGGGCCAGCAGGATCACCCGGAAGCCCGCCGCCGCCAGGGCCCGGCACTCCCGCAGGTAGATCCGCACATCGGCCGGGGGGTGGACCACGGTAAGGTGGGCGAGGATCATACGGCGTTCAGGCATGGCTGCCCCCCGGGTGCGAGCGGGCCAGGGTCAGCACCAGCACGATGTTGATCAGATACATCAGCCCCATGAACAGGCTGAACATCAGCAGCGCGGTGCGGTCGTTCCAGGCCCGGACCGTGGCCAGGGCGAACCACAGCCCCAGGACCAGCACCCGGCCGCCATCCCACAGCAACTGGACCCCCTGGGCTTCCAGCAGATAAGTCGTGCCGCTCACGGGCGAGGCGACGAACTGCGCCAGGTACATGGGGGTGAGCAGGCGCACATAGTCCCCGGCCCCCTGCCATTTGGGCCCGAACACCAGCGCGAACAGGGCCGGCCCGAACCCGGCCACCAGCAGCACCGGCGCGGCCCCCACCAGCAGCAGCTTGCGCAGGGTGCCCCGCAGGTAGGCGGACAGGCCCGGATCCCCGCGGCGCACCAGCTCTGCCGCCTGTCCGGTGTAGACCTGGGTCATGCCCTGGCCGATGAGCAGCACCGGCAGGCCGATCAGGGTCTGGGCCAAGCCGAACAGGCCCACCCGGTCGGCCGAAAACAGCCGGGCGAACAGGAGCATGGGCAGGTACAGCCCCAGGGCGTTGAGGATCCCCGACGGCCCGCTCACCAGCGGGAAGGCTCGGTAGCGGCCCATCTGCCGCCACCATGCGGCCCGATCCGCCCGTCCCGGCCAGGCGAACAGCTCCGCCCGCACCCCCCAGACCAGCGCCAGATTGGCCGCCCAGCGGCCGAGGACATCCCCCAGGATCAGGCCGGCGCCCTGGCCGCACCATCCCAGCCCCAGTTTGCTGGCCGGCTGCAATGCGCCCTGCTGGCAGCGGAACCCGGCCAGCAGCAGGTAGTCCTGCTCCCGCAGCGCCCAGGCGGTGATGGCCTGGTACATCCCGATGGAGGCGACGCCCAGGCAGGTGATCCCCCAGATGGGCCGCAGCCCGTCCAGGGGCGGGACCAGGCTGCCGGGAAAGCCGAGGCCCAGGGCAAACAGCACCAGGGCCCAGGCCTGGCTCAGCCAGAAGGCCACCCGCAGCAGGTGCACCGCGTCGCTGCGCTCGGCGGGGAGCGGGATGGCCAGTTCGTAGCGCAGGGAGCTGATCACCGCGATGATCGCCATGAAGGCGTAATAGATTGCGAACAGCCCGAACTGGGCCGGACTGTAGATCCGGGCCAGCACCGGGGTGAGCACCGCGTTCAGCACCTGGGCCAGCACGCCGGCCAGACCGATGGCCAGCACGGGCCGGCGTTGCAGCAGGCCTTTAGCAAGAAGCATGCAGCCTCCCGCCGGGATCCGGGGCCGGCCCAGCGTCCGGACTGGCGCTCAGCAGGCCGCGCCGGGGCTTTCCGGTCAGCAGGGCGACCGTGGCCAGGTAGAGAAAGCCATAGCTGTTGAGCACCACGAACAGGTCCGCGGCGCAAAGGAACCAGGAGATGATGCCCAGGATCAGGGTGAACACCGCCTTGCCCAGGGTGTCGGCCTGGCTGGCCAAGCGGCCACTCACCCAGGCCAGCCCGGCCACGACCAGGGCGAAGAAGGGCAGGTACAGGGCCGGCGGGAGGTTCGGATAGCAGGTGCCGACGATTCCGGCCGGGGCGGATCCGGCCCGGTGGGTCATGACCCACATCAGGTCCCCGGACAGGTCCTTGATGTGCCCCCCGAACAGCCACCGGTAGACCAGGCTGGTGCGCGTCTGGTCCTCGAAGCGGAATTTTTCGGCGTAGAACACCGCGCACATCACCGGGATCTGGCAGATCCTGGCCGCCAGCACCAGCAGCACTTCCCATAGCTCCCGGCGAAAGGTCAGCAGGTACACCGACCGCACGATCCAGTAGTAGCCGCCCAGCACCACGCCCATGCGCAGCAGCAGGCGCGTGAGCCTGCCTTCGCGCACGTAGCCGCCCAGGGCCCACAGGCCGAAGTTCAGCACGAAGAAGGTCTTGGCCAGGGGCAGCAGGCCGAACAGGGTGAACACGGCCAGCACCGGGACCGGCACCCGGACTCCGATCCCCCGCTGCAGGAACAGGGCCGGGCACAGCACGTACAGGATCAGGTAGCGCGGCACGGCGGTGGCGGCCAGGAAGCCGTTCCGGTACATGTCGGTCCGGGCCTGGAGCATCTGGTCCAGTCCGTAGCGGCCGATGTTCCAGAGCGGGGTCCGGGACCACGGGATGAACAGCGCCGCCACCGCCAGGTAGGCCAGGGCCGGAACGGCCAGGGCCTGCCAGCTCACCTGGCGGATCCCGGCGTAGTCGACCCGGTCCAGGCGTACCCCCGGACTGGGCTGCAGACAGAGCGCCAGGGCCAGGCACCCGCCCAGCTGGACCAGCTGGGGCAGCACGATGTGCATGCGTTCCCTGGCCCCCGGCAGCAGCGGCACGTGGTTGTCGCTCCAGTTCAGGCTGACGGAGCCGGCGATGTAGATCAGCAGGAAGCCCACGCCGAACAGGTTCAGCAGCGTCCAGCCCCGCGTGCGGCAGCCATGGACCAGGGCCAGGACATAGACCAGCACGAAGACCCAATAGTAGACCGGGATCATGTCCGACTCCGAGTCAAGCGACCGAGCAACCGTATGCAGCCCAGGGCCCCCAGGGCGGTGGCCGCCAGGCACTGGCCCAGGACCAGCCAGCTGTTGGGGGTGGGCCGGCCCCGGACGAAGGCCAGGTGGAAGTAGTTTTCCCGGAAGCCGGCCCAGCGCTCGGCATCGGCCTGGAACCGGGGATCCCCGGTCATGCGGTACAGCTGCCGGGCGATGCCCACGTGGATCCCGTGGTACTTGAAGGAATTGGGCCGGCCAAACCGGTCGTAGTGGGTCCAGCCGTCCCGTTCATAGCGATCGGCACAGACCCGCAGCGTGGCCAGCAGCTTCGGGCCCAGGGGATCGGTCTGGCGGACGGCCCTTTCGTAGGCCAGCACGCCCAGGGTCGCGTAGAACATGCCGTTGAACACCAGCGGGGGGCGATCGTTGTTCGGGGCCACGTATTCCTCGATCCACGGGTGCCCGCCCTCCAGCCAGACCAGGCTGCCGCCGGCCGCCACCGGCCGGCGCACGCTTTGGTACAGCCGCCGGGCCGTTTCCAGGTAGACCGCCCCGCCGGTCTCCGCATGGGCGCGCAGCAGCAGCACCAGCGCATAGCCATCGGTCAGGCCGGAATACCAGGGCGGGGCCAGGTAGCCCTGGCTGGTGCCCGGGTAGGGCCAGGGGAAGTCGTAGTACAGATGGTAGCCGCGGCCCCGGTCCTGGCAGTGGGCCACCACCCAGGCGCTGGCCACCAGGGCATGTTCGAAGGTCACCAGACCCCGGGGCGGCGGGAGGTTCCACAGTCCGAGGGTGTCATCGCCGGCCCACAGGGGGTCGCCCGGATGGGCCGCGGCCCGGCAGCCTGAATAGAGGATCCCGTAATGCACCACATAGAAGGGGTTTTCCACGCTCAGTCCCAGCCGCGGGATGTTGCTGATGGGCAGGCCATCGGGCCGGAACCGGCGCGAAAAGTAGCCCGTGCCCCGGAGCAGCCCCATCAGGGCGGTGGTGTGGGCGGGCAGCAGGTCCGGATAGCGGGCCACCAGGGTGAGGACGGCCAGGGCTGACAGGGCGATGGCCACGGCCCAATGCCAGAGGGCCTGGCGCCGCCCCTTAGCGGCCGGCGAGCAGGTCGGCATGGTCAGCCACCAGGCGCACAATGAGTTCGCGGAACCGCACCGCCCGGGAGGTCGGGTCCTGGAATTCCCGCGGATCGTTCTTGCCCAGGGGCGGGCCGGCGTAGGTGTCCATGGCCTCGCGCCCGGGGGGCCAGTGTTCCGCCAGATAGGCGTAGGCCTTGCGGATCTCCGGCGCGTCCAGGAAGCTCCACCATCCCAGCAGGAAGGTGCCGGACAGTTCGAAGGGCCCGTAGCCCTGGCCGGTCCCCAGCCGCCCGCTGTTCCAGCGGTACAGGCCATTGCGCCCGTCCAGGTAGTTGGTGAGCCGGTAGTACGGCGCGCCGGGGCCGGGCGGCACCAGGACCCGGTGCACGAACTGCCAGGTGAGGCCGTGGAGCATCCGGTCGTAGGCCATCCAGCCCGGGCCGCCCCGGGCTTCCGCGTCCCGCAGGCTGCGCAACCACAGGGGGAAGCGGTGGCTGTGGGAGGAGTCCCAGGACAGCCCGGGCACCGGCGCCGGCACCTGGTCGGGCGGTTTCTGCTCGGTAGCGGCGTACCGGTCGTCGGGATGGTCGCTCCAGACCCCGGGCTGGAACAGCCAGCCGCCGTCGCGCCCGAACCGCCCCAGCTGCCCGTATACCGCCCGGGCCGACGCCAGGATCTCGTCCAGGAATGGCGGCCGCGGCGCCCCGCGCTGGTCGAGGAGCCGGGCCAGGTCCCCGGCGATGGCGAACAGGAACAGTTCGTCATCGTTGATCCCCTTGTGGAAGCCCTGGGCCGCGGGGGCCGGGCCCAGCTTCCAGGCCACCCGTTCCCGCATGCCGGTGAAGGTTTTCCCGCTCCAGTGGATGGCCGGCGCCTCCCGCCAGTACCACGCGATCCGCTGGGCCATGAGGCTTTCCAGCCGGGTCCAGGGCCAGGCCCGACCGGACTCCCGCCGCTGTTCCAGCCCCAGGAACTGGCTGGCCAGGTACAGATACTGCAGCTGATCCAGGGGAACCGGATCCAGGGCCGCGGCGTCGCCGATCCAGGCCGCGGCCAGGGCCTGGAAGTGCACCTGGAACTCCCGGATCTGGTCCGGATCCCCAGCCCCGTAAGCGGCATGCAGCGGCACCATCAGCATCGCGCCGCCGGAGTAGCTGGCCTTGTCCCGCCAGAGCGGCCTGGCCAGCCACAGGCTCGCCGTGCCGGCCCAGAGGACATCCTGGTCCAGCTGGACCACCGGCACTGGCACCTGGACCGCACAGGCTGGCATGACCCACAGGGCTCCGATCGGCGCCATGCTCCCTCCCCTTCTCATGCCAGGACCCGGCTCACACGACCGGCCGCATCCTTGGTGTACTGCTGCCCGTAGCTGGTGACCGCCTCGCCCCGGATATCGAACACCAGGCGCTCCCCCCGCTCGCACATGTGGCCGATGATCCGGGCCGGCACGCCGGCCACCATGGCGTAGGGCGGCACATCCCGGGTCACCACCGCCCCGGCAGCCACGAAGGCGCCTTCGTGCAGGGTCACCCCGCATACGATGGTGGCGTTGGCGCCGATGGAGGCCCCGCGCTTGACCCGGGTCGCCCGGTAGTCCCCGGAGGTGCAGCGGGGGAACAGGCAGCGTGGGGTGGTCACGTTGGTGAACACCATGCTGGGCCCGCAGAACACGTAGTCCTCCAGGGTCACCCCCTCGTAGAGGCTGACGTTGTTCTGGATCTTGCAGTGGTCGCCGATGCTGACGCCGCGCGCGACCATGACGTTCTGGCCCAGGATGGTGTGGCGCCCGATCATCGCCCCAGGGTAGACGTGGCAGAAGTGCCAGATCCGGGTGCCTTCGCCCAGCTGGGCGCCGGGATCCACCACGGCGGTGGGATGGATGAACGCGGCAGGGTCCATGGGGGCTCCCGGAACAGCTGAAGCAGGCCAGAGGATACTAGAGGAGGACGACGGAGGGTTTCGGCCCGGGCACCCGGCGGGTGGCGTTGCGGGTATCCAGCAGCTGGACGGCTTCCCGCACCACCATGGCGTAGTCCACCGTGCTGTGGTCGGTGAGCACCAGCACCAGGTCGGCCTGGCGCACCTCCGCCTCGGTGAGCGGGAGCGACTGCAGGTCCAGGCCGAATTCGCTGAACCGGGGCACGAACGGGTCGTGGTAGACCACCGTGGCCCGGCGCGCCTCCAGCAGCCGGATCACCTCGCCCGCGGGGCTTTCCCGGGGATCGTCCACGTCCTGCTTGTAGGCCACCCCCAGGGCCAGGATCCGGCTGCCCTGCAGCCCCCGGCCCCGGTCGCTCAGCAGCCGCAGGGCCTTTTCCACCACGAACTCGGGCATGTGCCGGTTGATCTCCCCGGCCAGGGCGATGAACCGGGTGTTGAAGTTGAATTCCCGGGCCTTCCATTCCAGGTAGTGCGGGTCCAGGGGGATGCAGTGCCCGCCCACCCCCGGGCCCGGATAGAAGGGCATGATCCCGAACGGCTTGGTGAAGGCGGCCTCCAGGACCTCCCAGACATTCAGGCCCATCCGGTCGCACAGCAGGGTGAGTTCGTTGACCAGGGCGATGTTCACCGCCCGGAACGTGTTCTCGAACACTTTGCACAGCTCGGCCGCGGCGGCGCTGCCCACCGGCACCACGTGCTGGATGGTCCTGCGATAGAAGGCCGTGGCCAGGGCGAGGCTGGCCGGGTGGCTGGCGCCCACCACCTTGTTGGTGTTGCAGGTGGAATAGCGCTGGTTGCCCGGATCCACCCGCTCGGGGCTGTAAGCCAGGAAGAAGTCGGTCCCGGCCCGGAGGCCGGCGGCCTCCAGCAGGGGCTGCATGATCTCGTCGGTGGTGCCCGGGTAGGTGGTGCTTTCCAGGCTGATGAGCTGGCCCGGACGCAGATGGCGGGCGATGTCCCGGGTGACCGCCTCGATGTGCCGCAGGTCCGGGTTGAGGTTCTTGTTGAGCGGGGTGGGCACGGCGATCACCAGCACGTCCATGTCGGCCAGCTGGGCGATGTCGGTGGTGGCCCGCAGCCGGCCCGCCGCCACCAGCGCCGCCAGTTCAGCGTCGGCCACATCGCCGATGTAGTTCCGCCCCTGGTTCACCCGGTCCACCCGCGCCTGCTGGCGATCGAAGCCCAGCACGGAAAAGCCCACCTTGCCCTTTTCCACCGCGAACGGCAGCCCCACGTAGCCCAGGCCGATGACCCCGACCCGGACGCTCTGGGCCTGGATCCCGGCCATCAGCGCCGCGACCCGCGCCGCCACCTCCGGTTCCAGATCCAGCCCGCCGATCTCGTCCATCCCTTCACTGCGCGTCTCGGCCAAGCGGCACCCCCTGGGGCTGGTATTGCAGGCGCACCTCCCTGCCGCTGAACGCGGATTCATAGATGGCGTTGATAATCTCCAGGGATTTCCGGCCCTCCAGGCCGGCCAGCATGGAGTTCCGGCCACTGGCCAGGCAGTCCAGCACATCCAGGTAGAACGGCAGGTGCCCGAACCCGTAGACATCCGGCGGCGACGTGATCAGCTCCTGGATGGCCTCGTCCTCGGGCCTGGGCTCGGCGAAGTTCCAGGTGACCGGGCGGTTCACGGAAAAGCCGCCGATCACCACCGCGCCCTTTTCGCCCAGCACCGACAGGCTGCCTTCCAGGTCCCGGGGCCGGGTGGCGGTGGTGGCCTCCACCACCCCCAGGGCGCCGTTGCGGAACTGCAGGACCGCCACCCCGGTGTCCTCGGCCTCGATGTCCACCAGCCGGGTGGCGATGTACGCCTTGGCCGACAGCACCGGTCCCATGAGCCACTGCAGCAGATCGATATGATGGCTGGCCTGGTTGGTGAAGACCCCGCCGTCGTGCTTCCAGGTGCCCCGCCAGGGCGCCTGGTCGTAGTAGGCCTGGGTCCGGGCCCAGCGGATGCGCACCGTGCCCAGGACCAGCTTGCCGAACCGGCCCTGGTCCAGGGCCTGTTTGAGCGCCTGGATCGGCGGATTGAAGCGGTTCTGCTTCACCACGAACAGCCGGGTGCCGTGCGCCTCGCAGGCCTCGATGAGCCGGTCGGCGGCGTCCAGGGTCAGGGCCATGGGCTTTTCCACCACCAGGGCCGACACCCGCGCCGCCAGGGCGATGCCCAGATCGGTGTGGCTGCCCGAATCGGTGAGGACCGACACGATGTCCGGATGCTCCCGGTCCGCCATCTCCAGCGGATCGGTGTAGGCCGGCACCTGCCAGGCCTCGCCGACCGTCCGGGCCCGTTCGGGCTGGAGATCGCAGACCCCCACCAGCTTGAGTTCCGGGATCTGGTGGAGCACCTGCAGGTGCCGCTCCGAGATGCGGCCGCAGCCCACCAGGGCGATGGTTTTCATGTTTCACTCCTTGTGATCAGGTGGGCCATGACCCAGACCCGGTGCCGCCAGGCCAGGGCGCCGAGGCACCCCAGCAGGAAGGCGCCCACCACCATGAGCGCGCGCCCAGGACCGGACTTCTCCAGGGGCAGCTGGCCCGGATCCAGCACATTCAGCACAGGGATGGCATCCTTTTCCTCCAGCAGGGCCTGGTCCCGGGACATGGCCAGGTTGGCCACCAGTTGCTGGCGGAGCTGGAGCTGGGCATCCAGCCGGGTGCCCCTGATGCGCACCTCCGGATTGGAGCTGTTCTGGTAGTCCCGGTTCTTCATGAGGAACTGCTCCAGTTCATGCTCCGCCCACAACTCCTCATCGCCGGCCTTGGCCAGGCTGAGGGTGGCGAACTGCGCCTTGGCCCCCGCCTGGGTCTGGCTGTGCACCAGGATGTAGTCCTCCAGCTCTTCGGCGGCGCCCTGCGCCATCTGCTGGGACAGCTCCGGCGAGGGGGTGGTGGCGGCGATGGTGACCAGTCCCGACTTCAGGTCCCGCTGGGCGTCCAGCAGATCGGTCAGCTTGCCGAGCCCCTGGTCCAGGTTGCGCACCTTCAGGTGGCTGAGCAGGGATTCCACGTGGTCGCGCCGGGGCCCGAACAGCCACCGCTGCTCACTGAAGCGGTAGGTCCGGGTCAGCAGCGCCGCCCCCACCCGCCGGCTTTGCAGGATGTCCAGGTAGGCCATGCCCGGGTCGTCCAGGCCGGCCCCGCCGACGCCCAGGGCCTCCGCGGCGATTGCCACGGCCCCCAGGCCCCCTCCGGCCCCGCGCGGATCCTTGGGCAGCAGCCGCACCTGGGAGGTGTAGCGGTTGGGCAGGGACAGGCTGAAGGCGGCCATGGCCACGGCCAGGACCATACCTGCCACCAGGGGGGTGCGCAGGCCCAGGACCCGGCTTTCGAACGGAAGCGAAGGGAACTCGAACACCATGGGGATCCTCGCGCGGGAACCGGGTCAGACCCGGAACCGGGCGACAACGTCCCGGACCGCGGCCACCACATCCTGCAAGTCCGAATCAGAAAGACCGGGGTGCAGCGGCAGGCTCACCATGCGGGTGAAGGCGTCCGCCGCCACCGGACAATCTGCCGGGAGGTAGTGGTATTTTTCCCGGTAGTAGGGTTGCATGTGCACCGGCAGGTAGTGGACCGAGGTGCCGATGTTCCGGGCCTTCAGCTCCTCGATGAAAGCGTTGCGGTCGATGCGCAGCTGCGCCAGGTCGAGCCGCACCACGTACAGATGCCAGCTGCTTTCCGCCCAGGGCTGCGCCACCGGCAGCCGCAGGGCCTCCAGGTCGCCCAGCCCGTCCCGGTAGGCCGCCACCAGCTGCCGGCGGCGGCGCTGGAACCCCTCCAGCCGCTTCAGCTGCTGCAGGCCGATGCTGGCCGCGATATCGGTCAGGTTGTACTTGAACCCGGGCAGCACCACCTCGTAATACCAGGAGCCGGTCCGGTCGAAGCGCTTCCAGGCATCCCGGTTCATGCCGTGGTGGCCGAGGGTCCGGGCCCGCTCCACCAGGGCCGGATCACCGGTGAGGGCGCCGCCCTCCACGGTGGACAGGTTCTTGGTGGCGTAGAAGCTGAAGGCGGCCAGGCTGGACCGGGAGCCCACCCGGATCCCCCGGTAGCTGGTGGGCAGGGCGTGGGCGGCGTCCTCCAGGATGGCGATGTCCCGTCCGGCGCACAACGCGAACAGGGGGTCCAGATCGGCCGGATGGCCCGCGTAGTGCACCGGCAGGATGGCCCGGGTGCGGGGCGTGACGGCTTGCGCCACCCGGATGGGGTCCAGGGTGAGCTGGCCCGGCTCCACGTCCACCAGCACCGGCCGCGCGCCCATATGCTCCACCACATTGGCGGTGGCGCAGAAGGTCAGGGCCGGCACGATGACCTCGTCCCCGGGCCCGATCCCCAGCACGGACAGGCCCACGTGCAGGGCGGCCGTGCAGGAGTTGAGCGCGACGATCCCGGGCGCGCCCAGGTAGGCCCCCAGTTCCACCTCGAACTGCCGGGTCTTGGGGCCAGTGGTGACCCACTCGGAGTTCAAGGTATCCATGACCTCGGCCCGCTCGGCGTCCGACAGGGCCGGAGGATTGAAGGACAGGAAGGTGTCACGCTGAATCATGGCGGGGTCCCCGGGAGGCGGGTGCAGTGCAAATTGTCATGATTAATGTATATTAATTACGAATATTAGCAAGGGACTTTCTATTCACATAGCACATCCCAGCTGCCGCCCAAACATAGATATGATTTCAACAATAATTATTCCATCTTCAACACCAGCCGGAAGGACGCGCGGGCCTGGATGGAAATCCCCGGGATCGGGCGTACACTCATCGATGCGGCCGGTGCCGCGAGGAGACCTCCATGGGGCTCATGGACTGGAGCAAGGCCCAATTCATCGAAATCATCGAGTGGCTGGATGATTCCAACGACACGCTCGCCTGGCGTTTCCCGGTCCGCAACCAGGAGATCAAGAACGGCGCCCAGCTGGTGGTCCGGGAAAGCCAGGAGGCCACGTTCGTGCACGAGGGGCAGTTCGCCGACACCTTCGGCCCCGGCACCCACGCCCTCACCACCCGCAACCTGCCAGTGCTGGCCGATCTGCGCGGCTGGAAGTACGGCTTCGAAAGCCCCTTCAAGTCCGAGGTCTACTTCACCAACACCCGCCTGTACAACGATCTGGGCTGGGGCACCTCCAACCCGATCATGCTGCGCGACGCCGACTTCGGCATGCTGCGCATCCGGGCCTTCGGCATCTACTCCATCCGGGTCAAGGATTCCAAGAAATTCCTGAAAGAACTGGTGGGGACCAACGGGGTCTACACCAAGGACGACATCGCCGACCAGCTGCGCAAGAGCCTGCTGAGCCGGTTCACCGACGCCCTGGGCGAGGCGCGGATCCCCGCCCTGGACCTGGCCGCCCATTACGACGACCTGTCCGACCTGCTGCGCCAGAAGATGGACCCCGAGTTCCAGACCATGGGCCTCGAGTGCTCCAAGCTGTTCATCGAGAACATCAGCCTGCCCGAGGACGTGGAGGCCATGCTGGACAAGCGCACCTCGGTGGGCATGATGGCCCCGGTCATGGGCGCCTATACCCAGATGCAGGTGGCGGACGCGGTGCCCCTGGCCGCCCAGAACCCGGGTGGCCTCGCGGGCATGGGCATGGGCCTGGGCGTCGGCCTGGGGGTGGGCAACCTGGTGGGCCAGCAGATGGGCAGCGCCGCCGGGCAGATGGCCCAGTCCCCCTTCCCCCAGGGCCTGGCGGCGCCGGCCGCCGCGACACCCACGCGCAGCCTCAAGGACGAGCTCACGGAGCTCAAGGATCTGTTCGACAGCCAGCTGATCAGCCAGGCGGAATTCGATAAGCAGCGTGCCGCCATCATGGCCAAGCACGGCATGGCATAGGAGTCATCATGAGTCTATTGGTCGTGGGCAGCGTCGCCTTCGATGATCTGGAAACCCCGGCCGGCCGTCAGGACAATGTCCTGGGCGGTTCGGCCAGCTACTTCTCCCTGGCCGCCAGCCGCCTGAACCCGGTCCAGGTGGTGGCGGTGGTGGGCGAGGATTTCGGCCCCGCCCAGGAGCGGGTCTTCCAGGGCCGGGACATCGATCTGTCCGGCCTTTTGCACAAGCCTGGACGCTCCTTCCACTGGAAGGGCCAGTACGGCCAGGATCTCAACGAAGCCACCACCCTGGACACCCAGCTCAACGTGTTCGCCGATTTCCATCCGGAGCTGCCGGCCAGCTATCGGGAGGCGTCCTGCCTGTTCCTGGGCAACATCGATCCGGTGCTGCAACTGGACGTGGTGCGGCAGATGGCCGTGCGGCCGCGCTGGATCGCCCTGGACACCATGAATTTCTGGATCAACGGCGCCCGCCCGGCGCTGCTGGACGTGCTGCAGAAGGTGGACATCCTCCTGGTCAACGAAACCGAGGCCCGGTCCCTGACCGGCGAGCGCAACCTGCTGAAGATCTACGAACGGATCCAGCTCCTGGGCCCCCGGATCCTGGTGGTCAAGCGCGGCGAGTACGGGGTGGCCCTGTTCACCCCCCAGGGCCACTTCCTGGCCCCCGCCTTCCTGCTCAGGGAAGTGGTGGACCCCACCGGCGCCGGGGACACCTTCGCCGGCGGCTTCATGGGCTCCCTGGCGGCCACCGCCAACACCGACCTGGAGACCCTCAAGCGGGCCACCCTGATGGGCACGGTGCTGGCCAGCTTCACCGTGGAGCAGTTCGGCACCGGGGGCCTGCAGGACCTCACCGACAACGCCCTGCACGGCCGGCTCGCCGCCCTGCATGACCTGATCCACGTGGCGGCCCGGTAGGAGGGCGCTCCAGGCGTTCCCACAGGCTTCTGGATGGTGGATGGCACGATCGCGCGAACCACGACACTCAAGACAGGGGGAACCCCATGAGCTCGCCGCAACCGAAGACGCGGACATCCACCCTCGCCGATTGGGCCACCTGGGAAGGACGATGGGAGATCATCCAGGGCATCCCCTATGACATGACGCCCGCGCCTTCACCCGAACATCAGCGAGCGAGCATGGCGCTGTCGTTGGCCATCGGTAACGCCTTGCTGGATGCCAGGCGGAAGCATGGTGGGGCGTGTGAAGTGATGGCCGCTCCCATCGACCTCTTCCTTCCGGGTGATCCGGGCAGCGTCTATCAGCCGGATCTGGTGATCGTGTGCGACCCCACCAAGATCACGCAACGCGGTATCGAAGGTGTCCCTGAACTGGTGGTGGAGATCCTCAGCCCCAGCACGGCAGGCAAGGATGTGACGCGGAAAAGGTGGGCCTATGAAGCTGCCGGGGTACCGGAATACTTGATCGTGGATCCGAGCGAGCGGGTGGGGCTGCTGCTGCGCCTGCAGGATGGACGGTATGAAGAAGCTGCACGGGGCGAATGGGGAGCCGTGGTGGCGCTGCTGGACGGGAAAGTGCCGGTGACGCTGGAACCACCTCCGCCTTTATAGATCCTCGGGATCCGAGCCATCCGGGAGTCGACGGCCTGCGTGGTCGCCCGGCACGGCCCTGCCCCCCGGAAGCGGGCGCCCCGGGGAGTCCATCCCCCGGGGCACGCGATGGTTTATCAATATCATGCTTTTCTAAACTTGCACAAATCATTGACGCCGTGACTGAGCATGTTTATATTTGAATAATTATTTTATTGCATCTTTGACATGAGCCTCTATCTTTTCGTCAGGTTCGATACCCCATGCCGGGGTTGACCCGCCGGAGCGTCGATGGAACAGGCCCTGGAACAGCTGCAACAGATCTTTCGCGACGTGTTCGACGACGAGGCGCTGGTCATCACCCCGGAGACCAGCGCCAGGGATATCCGGGAATGGGATTCCCTGGCCCACATCAACCTGCTGATCTCCATCGAAAGAGCCTTCGCGATCAGGTTCTCTCTGCCCGAGGTGAACAGCCTGGCCAAGGTGGCCGATCTGCTGGAGCTGATCGCCGCGCACCAGGGCGGGCCGGCCCTGGACGGGCCTCCCCCCAGCCATCCCGCATGAGCCCGGCCCGGCAAGGATGGGAAACGCCTCCCGGCCGTGGGCCGGCGAGCGAGGACGGCCGTCCGCGCTCCGGCCGGACCGGGCCGGACCCGCAGCCCCATGACGTGGAAGCCCTGGGCCGGCGCCTGCGGAAGCGGCTCGCAACCGGCCAGCTGGCCCCATCGGCCGCTGCCGTCGAACTGCTCATGCTGGGCCAGTGCGGCACCGCGCGCTTCGGCGACGTGCTGACCGGGGTGGCCAGCCTGCGCGGCCAGCAGCTGCACTTCCGGGAGGGACACTACAACACCCTCCTCCAGGATCTGGCCCTGTTGCGCGAACAGGGCGGCCCCATCCCGGAGGTCCTGCTTCTCCTGCCCTGGAACCCGGAGCTGGTCAGGCCCAGCCAGCTGGAATCCCCGGAATTCATGGCCGTGACCCTCGCCCACTGGCAGCACGTGTGGCGCCTGGCCGCGGAGGCCGGGATTCCGCGCCTCATCCAGGTGGGCTATGACTGGATGAGTCCGGGCCCCTGCGGCGGCCGGTCTTCGGTGGACCCGGGCGGCGCCATCCACTGGGTGCGCCAGGCCAATGCCCAGTTGCGCCGGATGCTGCCGCCCGGCGCCTGCTTTGTCGACCCGGACGATGCCTCCGGGATGCTCGGGCGCGCCCGGTTCTATGATCCGAGAAACTACTTCTGGACCCGGTCGCCCTACAGTACCGAAGGCCTGCTCGCCCTGGGGGAAGCCATCTACGCCGGACTGGGGGCCCTGCTGGCCGGCCCCAGGAAGGTCCTGGTGGTGGATCTGGACGACACCCTGTGGGGGGGAACGGTCGGCGAGTTGGGCCCGGCCGGGATCCGGATCGGGGGTGGCCCGGAGGGGGACGCCTTCCTTCATTTCCAGCAGTACCTCCTGGGCCTCCGGCAGCGGGGGGTCCTGCTGGCCGTATGCTCCAAGAACAACCTGGCGGATGCCCATGCGCCTTTCCTGGAAACGCCGGAGATGCTCCTCCGCCTGGAGGACTTCGCCGCGTTCAAGGCCAACTGGCGGCCCAAGCACGAGAACCTGGTGGCCCTGTCCGAGGCCCTGCACCTGGGCCTGGACAGCTTCATCTTCTTCGATGACAGCCGGAGCGAGCAGGAACTGGTCCGGCAGATGCTGCCGCAGGTGGCCGTCGTCCCCACCGCCGGCGAGCCATCGGCCTTCGTGGCCGAGCTGGAGCGGGGCCGCTGGTTCGAGACCACGGGCAGCACCGAGGAGGACCGGCATCGGGCCGACCACTACCTGGCCCAGCAGCAGCGGGACCAGGTGCGCCTGACCACGGATTCCCTGGAGACCTACTGGGCTTCGCTCGACCTGTCCGCCACGCTGGCGCCCCTGGCGGGCCGGGACCTCCCGCGGCTGGTCCAGCTGCTGGCCCGGACCAACCAGTTCAACATGACCACCCGACGGCACAGTGGTCTGGAACTGGAGCGGCTGCTGGCCGAGCCCGGCGCCCTGGGCTTCGCCATCCGCCTCAGGGACCGCTTCGGCGCCTACGGCCTGGTCGGGCTGATCCTGGCGATCCCGGATCCGAGTCTGGGGAATGGCACCCTCCGACTGGACTCCTTCCTGATCAGCTGCCGGGCCCTGGGCCGGACCCTCGAGCACCTGATGCTCGCCCAGTTCCGGCAGCGCGCGCTGGAGGCCGGCTACCCGACCCTGGTGGCCCCGTTCGTGCCCACCCCCAGGAACCTCCAGCTGGCCGGGTTCTGGGAAGACCTGGGCGGGATGCCCATGGACCCGCCCCCAGGCCAGGATGGGCCGTGCTTCCGGATCGATCTCACCCGCCTGGCGCCGCCCAGGACCTTTGTCCGCCTGGAGGCATGATTCCCCGTGCCGATGGCCGCCCTCGACTTGTCCCGCCCGGTGTTCTGGCTGTTCCTGGGCCTGGCCATCCTGCTGCTGACCCCCCAGGTCACCGGCCGGGGCCGGCGCATCACCCTCTGCCTGCTCAACCTCGGCTTCATCGCCGCGGTCCTGGGCAGCGCCTGTGCGCTGGGCGCCGTGAGCTACGGAGCGGCGGTGCATGGCTTCGGCTGGATCGGCTGCACGTCCAGGATGACGAAACCCTGGCAGCGGATCGCCCGGGGCACCGGCTGGGTGGCCTTGCTCCTGATGTTCCTGGTGCACAAAGGGCCAGGCACCCTGACTGCGGGCTGGGCGCTCCAGCCCATGAAGACGTTCATGGTCGGGATCGGGTTTTCCTTCGTCCTGCTGCGGACGCTGGATCGGCTCCGCTGGCCCTCGCGCGCCCCGGCCCGGCCCCCCACGCTGCTGGACACCCTGAACTACCTCTTTCCATTCCATATGCTGGCCGCGGGTCCGATCCAGTCCTGGAACGACTTTTCCAGCCAGCCCCAGGCGCCGCCGGTCCTGGACCGCGGCCGGGTCCTGCAGGGCCTGCACCGGCTGGCGAATGGTCTTTTCATGAAATTCGTGCTGGCTGACCTGCTGCAGCACTCCTTCCTGACCGGTTTCAGATCGCCCTTCCCCTACCAGTTCTTCGAGATGCAGGTCTTCTACCTTTGGCTCTTGCTCGATTTCGCGGGCTATTCCAGCCTCGCCGTGGGGGCCGGCATCCTCATGGGCGTGGCCACCCCGGAGAACTTCAACGCGCCCCTGCTGGCGCGCAACATCCTGGAGTTCTGGGAACGCTGGCACCTGACCCTGACCGCTTGCATCCGGAAACATCTGTTCTATCCCGTCCAGATGACCCTGCTCAGGCGCACGGGGGGGCGCCGGGTGGCCCAGGTTACCACCGTGTCCTTGCTGCTCGCCTTCCTGGCCTGCGGCCTGTGGCACCGGTTCTCCGTGCCCTTCCTGGCCTGGGGGCTGGTCCACGCGGGCGGCGTGCTCGTCTTTGTGGCCTATCGGGGTTGGCTGCAGAAAAGGCTGGGCCAGGAGCGCATGACCGCCTACCGGGCCAACCGGTGGGTCCGGGCCGTAGCCATGCTGCTGACCTATGAATTCGTCGCGACCTCCCTCCTGCTGATCGCCCGCCCCCGGTGCCTGCCATGGCCATGAACCTCGCCTTCCCTCCCATCCGGTCCAAGGCCATGAAGGAGGTTCTGCTCCTGCTGTGGATCCTGGTCCGGATCCTCCTGGTGCTCCTGTTGATCCAGCACGGCGACCCGTTCTACTACCAGGCGTTCTGAGCAGAGGGTGACCGGGATGCTCGCATGGCAGCGCTACAAGGGGCTTATGCAGGTGGGGTTGCTGGCCGCCCTCGGCCTGGCCGGCATCGATCTGACGCTCCGCCGGACCCTGGATCCCCTGCCCTACCCGGTCTGGTTCGAGGCCTTCAAGGTCCCGGCCGAACAGGCCCGGCTGGGCGGCCGGATGGCGGACTACCAGACGCAATCCGGGAAGGCCACTGCGCGGCTGGTCTTCATCCTGGGCCTGTCCAGCGCCCGGGTCGGCTTCGACCCGACCATCCTGGAGCGCGGTGTGGGCTCCTCGTTCACCTTCCTGAACCTGGGATCCAGTGGCAGTTCCATGGAGGAGATCGAGTACGCCATGGCCCCCTTGGCGCGCACCGACCTGCGCCCGGAGGCCGTGCTGCTGGTCATCAATCCCTTCATCATGGGTGGCCGGCCCAGGCCCCCGGTCCGCTTCCGGCCCCCGTGGCCGGGTCCCTGGGCCCCCCCCGCCTGGGACCGGAGCAGGGCCTGGCTGCTGCCCAGGATCTGGCTCGTGGCGAACGACCACGCGATCCACAACCTGGTCTACAACGCCGTGTTCCGCGTCCGCGACCGCCTGGCCGGTCGGGAGCATTTCACCCCGCTGGCCCTGTTTCCCCCGGAAATCCGCTCCGCCGAAGGCCACCCCAGCGCGTATCTGGAACCCCATGCCCCCCCCGGGGCCTTGCAGTACCAGTTGCGGTTGCTGGAAAGCGATCGGCTGTCGGTGCCGATCGACCCCGCCCTCCAGAGCCGCCAGATCCTGTCCCTGCTCCGGATCCTGCATCATCTCCAGGCCTTCCATACCCGGATCCTGGTGGTGCTCCCGCCTGAAGCGAGCTGGCTCAGGCGGCATGTGCCGGCCGAGGATGAGGCCTGCCTGAAGGCCGCGCTCAGGTCCTCCGGCCTGGATATCCCGATCTACGATCTGCGGGATCAGGTGCCCGACGGACTGTTCTATGACCTGGTCCATGTGAATCCCGCGGGCCGGGACCTGGCTTCCCATTACCTTTCTGAAGGGTTGCAACATGAGCCTCCATTCCGTCCAGGCCAACCCTGACCCCGCGCGCGAGCCGGCCGGCCCCATGGCCGAACTGATCGCCCTGCAACTCCGCACCTGGCCAGAGCATGGCAAATTCCTCGAGGCGTCCTTCCAGGGGCGGGATCCGCAGCTGCAGGCGACCCGCGAGCGGCTGGCGGAACTCATCTGGCGCCTGGCCCGGACGGATCCGGCGGCCTATGCGGCGGGCTACCGGTGGACCTGCGAAGCCGTCCACGAAGAGACCTTCCATTTCCTGCGCTCCGGAAGCTACCGGCGGCAGACCTTCGCCTCGGCCCGGCAGGAGGTCTACGACAACCCGCGGATCATGGGCCAGTATATGCGCGGCGTGCTCTTTTCCCAGCTGTTCTGGCCCAACCACAGCCGGGTCATGGACAGCTATATCCGGGAGTTCCTGCCGCAGCAGCCGGAGGGCCACAGCCTCCTGGAGATCGGTCCCGGCCATGGCCTCTTCTGCGCGCTGGCCGCCCAGGATCCCAGGACCGGCGCCATCGAGGCCTGGGACGTGAGCCGGACCTCCCTGGCCCAGACCCGGCAGCATCTGGCCCGCCTGGGCTGCCCGGGCCGGGTGCGCCTGGTGCGCCGGGACGCTTGCAAGCCCGACCGGGAGCGGCCCGGCACCCGCCCCCCCTTCCAGGGCCTGGTGCTCAGCGAAGTGCTGGAGCACGTCGAGGATCCGCTGGCGCTGCTGCGCGGGGCCGCGTCCCACCTGGCGCCCGGGGCCAGGCTCTTCCTTGGCGTCCCGGTCAATGCCCCCGCCCCCGACCACATCTATCTCTTCCGCACCCCCGAGGAGGTCCAGGACCTGGTCCGGGCCGCGGGCCTGGAACTGGAATCCTGCCGGGCCTTCCCCGCCGCCGGCTACACCGAGGCCCAGGCCCGGCAGAAGCGCGGCGCCATCTCCTGCGTCATCATCGCCCGCACCGGGGAAGCGCCCTGAGGGCCGGTCGCCGCCAGTCTTCTGGAACACCGCGGAGAACACCGTACCCCGCCGGGACAGAACGCCATTGAAGCAGCATCGGTCCAGGCCATCCAGGATCGCCTCGACCGTCCTCGGGGCCACCCCAAGGCTCAGGAAACCCGCCCAGTGCACCGCGGGCGCGGCCAACGAGGCATCCTCTGGCAGATCCGGAACGAGGCAGCGACTATAGCCACGTCGCGCTGACGGAAATACTGGGGGGACAGGGCCCATGATCCTGTGGCAGCAATCCAGGCTATCGGACGCCTGCCAGATAAGCCGCCGGTGAAAGGACCGGCACCCCGGCCCGGATGGCCTCGGGGAAGTCGGCGAGGTTCCCGGTGACCAGAACGGCCTGCGAGGCCTTGGCCAGGGCCAGGAAGACCAGGTCGTCCGGGTCCGGGCCCGGGAAAGGCCAGGGCGCGGGTTCCACTTCCAGAAAAGCGACCTGGAGCAGGCGGGGCAGCCATAAGGGTGGGAGACCCTTCGGGCGGAATTTGGGCCGGTTCAGGACCTCATGATATTCAAGGATAATTGAAGGGCAAACGTGGAGCGGCACCTGGCGCATGAGCACCCGTTCGACCAGCTTGGCCAGGTCACCGCCCGGTTTCAGGGCAGCCGAAACCAGGATGTTGGTATCCAGGATGAGGGCGCGACTCATGCCGAGTGGCCGCGCCGGTGCAGCTCCTTCCGAGCGCTCCGGATCTCTGCCTCGATCTCTCCCAGGCCGAGCTGGTCCAGGCCGACCTCGACGGCCCGGAGCTGATCCTGCCGCAGGGCCATCACGGCCGCCAATCCTTCCGCGAAGTCCATCACCGAGGACCGGTTGTCCGCCGTCACGGGCACCAGCAGGAATTCCTGTCCGCGGCCCGCGAGGAGCCAGGGCTCGCCCTTGGACGGAATCCCTCCCAGGGCCTTGGCGCCTTCTCTCTGGAAATCGCGAAGCGGAAGGGTCTTCATGGCGCTCCTCCTTGCAGCAATTGTCGTCATTTCGGCGACAACCGCAAGGAGGCTGGAAGCCTAACCCCAGACGCGCTTGCCTTCCACCCAGGTGCCCAGCACCCGGCCGGGCAGGTCCCAGCCCTTGAACGGGGTGTTGAACGACTTGCTCTGGATGAACTCCCGGTCCACCTTGACCTTGCCGTCCAGGTCCACCAGCGTGAAGTCCGCCGGGGCGCCCACGGCCAGGCTGCCCAGGCCCTGGCGGTCCAGGTGGAAGGTCCGGGCCGGGCCGGCGGTGAGCAGCTCGATGGCCCGGGCCAGGCTGATCACCTTGCGGTTCACCAGCAGTTCCAGCGCCAGCGGCAGCGCGGTCTCCAGGCCGATCACCCCGAAGGCGGCGCTGGCCAGCTCCACTTCCTTGTCGTCCCAGCCGTGCGGGGCGTGATCGGTGGCGATGGCATCCACGGTGCCGTCGGCCAGGGCCTCCAGCAGGGCGTCCAGGTCCGCCTGGCTGCGCAGCGGCGGATTCATCTTGAAGTCCGCGTCGAACCGCTTCAGTTCCTGGTCGGTGAGGGCGAAGTGGTGCGGCGTGACTTCGCAGGTCACCCGCAGGCCCCGCGCCTTGGCTTCCCGCACCATCCGGAACGAGCCCCGGGTGCTCAGGTGGGCCAGATGCAGATGACCGCCCGTGTGCTCGGCCAGCACGATGTCCCGGGCCACCATGGCCTCCTCGGCGGCGGCCGGAATGCCCAGGCAGCCCAGGGCCGCGCTCACGGCGCCCTCGTTCATGTAGCCCTTGGCGGCCAGGCTGCGTTCCTCTTCGTGGGCGACGATGGGCACGTCCAGCCAGCCGGTGTATTCCAGGGCCCGGCGCATGATCGCGGCATCCATGACCGGCAGGCCGTCGTCACTGAAGGCCACGCAGCCCGCGCCCTTGAGGGTGCCGTAGTCGGCCAGCTCCTCGCCGGCGGCGCCCTTGGTGACCGTGCCCAGCGGGAAGTAGCGGCACAGCCCGGTGGCCCGGGCCCGGGCCAGCATCATCTCCGTGATGGCGACCGAATCGTTCACCGGCTTGGTGTTGGCCATGGCGCACACGGAGCTGAAGCCCCCCGCCACCGCGGCCCGCGAGCCGGTGGCGATGGTCTCCTTGCCGGTCTGCCCAGGCTCCCGGAAGTGCACATGCAGATCGATGAGGCCGGGACATAGCAGCTTGCCGCCCGCGTCCAGCAGCTCGGCCCCGGCGGCGCGCGGGTCCGCCTGGACCCCTTCGCCGATGGCGGCCACCCGGCCCTCCACGACCAGCAGGGCCCCCAGGCCGTCGCGGTGCTGGGCAGGATCCATCAGCCGGGCATTGTTCACGAGCAGAGACATGCACACCTCGAACGATGCTTCCATGCTACCGGAGTACACTGGCCTTTTGGGAGGTTCAGGATGGCCACTGCAGTGGTTTGCGCCTACTCGTCCGTGGGCAGCGCGGCCCTGGCCGGGCTTCTGGAGGCCGGCGTGGAGGTGCTCGCGCTCTACACCTACGCCCAGGGTCCGGACGAAGCCTGGTTCACCCCGCCCGCGGTCCTGGCCGGCGAACGCGGCATCCCGGTGCGCATGGCAGCGCGCTTCAACGACGACGCGGTGTACGCGGCGATCCGCGACCTGCGCCCGGACTTCCTGTTCAGCTTCTACTTCCGGGAGATGATCCAGGCCCGGTTCCTGGAGCTGCCCCGGCTGGGCGCCTACAACCTGCACGGCTCCATGCTGCCCCACTACCGGGGCCGGGCCCCCATCAACTGGGTGCTGGTGCGGGGCGAGCGCGAAACCGGCATCACCCTGCACGCCATGACCCCCAAGCCCGACGACGGCGATATCATCGGCGCCGCCCCCCTGCCCATCGCCTGGGACGAGACCGCCCTGAGCCTGACCCAGCGTTCTGCCGAAGCCGCCCGGGACCTGGTGCGCACCCTGGCGCCGGGCCTGGTTGCCGGCACCGCCACACGGACCCGCCAGCAGACCCTGGGCCCCTCCACCTACTTCGGCGGGCGCAAGCCCGAGGACGGCCGGCTGGACCTGCGGGGACCGGTCCGGGATGCCTTCAACCTGGTGCGGGCCGTAGCCGACCCCTGGCCCAACGCCTTCGTCGCCACCGAGGCCGGCCGGGTGCTGGTGAGCTGGGCCCTGCCCAGCGCCGAGCCCTGCCCCTGCGGGCAGTACCGGGAAACCCCCGAAGGCGTCCTGCTGGGCTTCCAGGACGGCGCCCTGCGGCTGCACGCGCTGCGCCGGGACGGGGTGCGGAGTGAGCGGCCGACGGAGCATGCGGTATGGCTGCGGGAGCTGGGGCTGGAACGTGCCTGAAGGTGTTAGGAGATCGTCCAAGGCGGATGAGCTTCCTAGACATGAAAGCTGCCAAGCGGGCGGGCGTGGCCCAAGCGGGTTGATCACCTTCAGGACCGTCGCGAACACCGGACTGATCAGGTTATGCGATGTTCGTCAGGCTCTCGCCATCCCAATCGAAGGCGACCAAGCACGCTCCACCAGTCTTACGCTGCGGAAAGAACACGGTCTACTCGATCTAATTCCGGGACAAGGGGAGCATCTTTTCCACGCCAGCCGTCAGCACGGTCGCAAGCTTGATGAGCTTGCTCATGGTCATATCCGCTGGGTGTTGGTACCGGCGGACAAGCTCAAGGTGCGCTGCTGGCCAAAGAACGGCCCCACTGCCTGGATCCTCCCATGGGTATTCAAGCTTGGGCGTCTTGCCTTGCGAGTTGGAAGGGTGGAGGCGCTCCAGCTCTCGCACATTGGCAGTCAGCCCAAACACAGAGGCCGGTTGTTCCAATTGTTCGCGCAGCACCTTATCATTGCGCAACAGGAGCATGAATGAGGTCGCTGCCTTGTGGGACTTCTGTATGGCTTCTAGGTCATACCCCTGGCGGATAAGGGCCGCTTTCGAAAGCTTTTCGAAAACCATCTGAAGTAACATGCAGATGACTGCGTAAGATTTTGCCGGTGGGATCGCCAGCGCACGTGCAGCCTTTAGATCATCTTTGGCCTGTTCCAGGAAGGCACTGGACCAATCTGTCCGTGAGGCCATCAGCAAGCCTTGGGCAAGGGGATGAAGCTGGAGTAATCTCCCCAGGATTCAGGCAAAGCCAGCAATCCGGATTGAACGCTATCCCATTCCTCGGGGCTCAGTAGGATCACCACAGAAGGATAAGGAATGCCATCCTCCGGGGCAGCCTTAAAACTAATGGCTAAGACCTCGTTCGAGTTCGGGACCTCCTTAGAGACCTCGATCAACCGAATTTCACTCTGGGAGGGAGACAAAAAAATTTCGGAAGTTGAGGGATCAGCCGACCGGTGATATTCAGCGAGTTTCTTCGCAATCTCTAGCATTTGAGCATTGGTGGCCATAGAAACTCCCCTGGGGAATGATACCGATTGACCCAACGGCGTCAATGTAATGTTCGAAATTGCCTACTTTCAACGCCCGATTCGCCAACTTATACTTTCTTCCTTACGATGTCCACCAACGGGGCGGACTTTGTGCGGGCCAAGCGCCACCCGACCCCATGCTCGACCTTCCAGGGGGTCCATAGAAGCGCACTCACGACCAGAGCGCCTCGGCTGCCCTGGCAACATGATGCACCGCCAGCAGATCCTCCATGCCACCCTTGAGCATTCGATCCAGCGGACGTATTCCTTCGAAAGTCGGGTGGGTATTGGGGCGAGTCAGCCATCCCTTGGCACCACCGCCTCCGGGAAAGGCTGTTCCCGCGTAATGGTAGATGGTTAAGAGGTAGGCCAGGCGGTCCCGCTTGTCCCGATCCGTCGGTCCGACGCCGTGGGTCACCCAGCGGTGGTAAGTGGTCCGTGGGACGGCGAGGAGGAGACAACGCTGGTCCCAGGTCAACCCCAGCAGGTCAGCCATAACGACGAAAGCCTTGAATGCTAGGGCGGTTTTTGCGCTCTCGCCATCGCTTACATGGACCAGGGCCATCGATATGCCTCCTTTGCCAAGGGTAGGTGCATTTGGAACCATAACAATCGTTTGGAACCGATCCTGGGCAGGTGGCGGGTCTGGAGGGGATGCCAGTGCTCGCCCAAGCAAGTGCGCCGCGGAAGCGATCCGATGCAGGTTTTCGTTCAATCCGAGGTCAGCTTGCCCGCAGCTTGAGCCCAAGCGCGTTGATCACCTTCAGGACCGTGGCGAACTCCGGGTTGCCCTCGCCCGACAGGGCCTTGTAGAGGCCCTCCCTGCTGATGCCGGTGTCCCTGGACAGCTGGGTCATGCCCCGGATCCTGGCGATCTCTCCGAGCGCCTTGGTGAGGAAGGCAGGATCGTCCCCGCCCTCGATCAAGCAGGCAGCCCAGTATTCGCCAATGTCCTCCTCGGTTCGGAGGTGGTCCTCGATCTTCCATTTATTCAGCTTGAGTCCCACGGCTTCCCGGACCAGTTCGTCCGACTCGAAATCGTCCAGGCTCATCCCCTGTGTCCAGTTCTGGATCTTGCTGATGGCCACCAGGATGTCGTTGAGGTAGAGCCCGGGATCACGCGACATGGATGAGATCCCTGGCGATGGACGGGCGGGTCAGGGGCTTCAAGGCCTTGGGAGTGGTCAGGTCCACCTTGACGCCCAGCCGTTCTTCGAGCGCGAAGCCCAGATCGATAAGGTCGAACAGGTCGCCATCCGACCCCAAGGTCACGAGAAGGTCCACGTCACTGTCAGGCCCAGCCTCATTCCGGGCCACAGAACCGAAAAGAGCCAGATCCAGGATGCCGAACCGTTCCTTGAGACCCGGCAGAGCCTCGTGCAGGATCCTGATGGCTTCTTCGCGGGTCACGGCGAACCTCCCGACCATTCTGCGTTCGGAACCGGGCGAAGGCAAACCCCCCCATTCCCGGATCGATGTCAATGTCGAAGGTGTCCCCCCTCCCGCCCTCAATGCCCATGCGAGTGGTCGTGCCCCTCATGCGGATCCGCCTCATGCTCGTGCACGAACCGGTGGCTGTGCGCCCCCGCCATGCCCTTGGTCTCGAAGTGCATGGTCATGTGCCGCACATGGAACTGGTCGGCCAGGACCTCCTCGATCGCGGCCTCCAGCGGCTGGGTGTCGGCCAGCCGCTCCACGTCCACCTGCACGTGGGCCGTGCACACCACCAGGTGGCTGCACAGCCGCCAGCTGCGCAGGTCCTCCACCCCCGACACCCCCGGCAGGCGCATCAGCGCGCGCCGGGCTGCGTCGTGATCGAAGGCGGCCCGGTGCATGAGGATGCCGATGGCGTCGGACCCCAGGCTGAAGGCGCCCCGCACGATAAAGGCGACGATCACCAGCGCCACCGCGGGATCCAGCCAGCGCCAGCCGGTGAACCGGATGACCAGGGTGCAGCCCAGCAGGGCGAAGCTGGCCAGGGAATCGTAGAACGCGTGCAGGTAGGCGCTGCGGAGGCTGGCGTCCCGTTCCATCTGGCCCGCGTCCCGGGGCCGCAGGACCAGGGCCGCGGCCAGGTTCAGGGCCAGCCCGCAGACGCAGAAGGCCAGTACCCAGCCGGTCTGGATCGCCGGCGGCGCCTTGAGGCGGCGCACCGCCTCCCAGGCGATGGCGGCCGCCAGCGCCAGCAGCATGGCCGCCCCCAGCAGGGTGTTGAACACCTCCAGGCGGTGCCAGCCGTAGGTGAACCGGTCGTTGGGCTCGCGCCGGTTGGCCACCACCAGGCTGGTGAGGCTCAGCAGGTTGGCCACCAGATCGTTGAGGTTCTCCAGGCTGTCGGAGATCAGCCCCAGGGAGCCGGTCCAGGCGCCGCCCAGGCCCTGCACCAGGGCGCTGAGCCCGAAGATGGCCGAACTCCAGGCCAGCCGGGCCTGGGTGCCGCCGGCACCGTCCCCGGAGGCCATCAGGGGACCGGAATGATCATGCCCGCAGCCGCCGTGGCCATGCTCATGATGCTCAGCGGCCGGCCCGTGGCCGGTCCCGTGCGGGGTCTGGGGGTGCAGGTCCATGGGCAGTCCCGGGCTAGATCAGTCCTCACCATCACCCGGATGTGCCGCCACCGCAAGCCCTGCGCACCGGAAGGGAGGCCCCTCGACCGATGCGCGCCTGCGCCAACGGCCGGCGAAGGCCGCCCGGCCCGCGTTCGCAGGCCCAATTATTAGGGGACTCATATCGATCGACGACTAGTCGATCTCCGCCAGCTCCACCAGGTCGTCGTCCTCTTCGGCGAAATCGCCTTCTTCCAGAAGGACATGCTGGACCTTCCCCGATTCCGGGGCGCTCACATAGAAAGGAGTGTGGGTGGCGTCAGTGCCTTCAAGAAGCATTAGCGTCTCATCTTCTTCCACTTCCTGGCCCGGCGTGACCAAAACGTCCACCACATACCCCGGCCACTCTGCCCGGATGATCATACCCCCCTCCATTTGTCTTGGTGGAAAGTATGGTAAAGAGCGCATCCGCGCAAGGTTGAATCGTACATTTCTCATGATTTTTGAATGACTATTTTTTGGGCAACATCCCAAGCAGAGTCAGCCATACGACCCCTCCAAACTCTTTTTTCCACGTGCTATGATGACTCTGCCGATCCTACCTGCTCCCATCGGCAGCGACCTCTGCAGGAAGCCCACCTCCCCCCATCCATGCCGGCGGAGGGTTTCATGGAGGGATCGCATTACCGGGAGCCGCTTTGGGACCCAGGTCCCGGGAGAGCACATGAACGCCCTTACTTTCCATCCCACGACGGTCAGCATCGACCTCGACGGCACCCCCATCAGCATCGAGACCGGCCGCATCGCCAAGCAGGCCAATGGCTCGGTCATCGTCCGCCAGGGCGGCACCATGGTCCTCGTGGCCGTGTGTCGGGCCGAACCCCGCGAAGGCATCGACTTCTTCCCCCTGACCGTGGACTACCGCGAGCCCGCGTTCTCCGCCGGCAAGTTCCCCGGCGGCTGGTTCAAGCGCGAAGGTAAGCAGACCACCAAGGAAACCCTGACCTCCCGCCTCATCGACCGCCCCCTGCGGCCCCTGTTCGAGGAAGGCTACAACGGCGACACCATGATCACCGTGCAGGTGATCAGCTTCGACGGCGAGCACCAGCCCGACACCCTGGGCATGGTCGGCGCCTCGGCCGCTCTCATCATCTCCGAGATCCCCTTCCACAGCCCCGTGGGCGGCGTCCGGGTCGGCCGGGTGAACGGCAAGTTCGTGGTCAACCCCACCGTGTCCCAGCGCCCCCAGAGCGATCTGGACCTGCTGGTGGCCGGCACCGACGAGGCCCTGGTGATGGTCGAGTGCGGCGCCCTGGAGTTCCAGGAGGCCGAGATGGTCCAGGCCCTGGAGTTCGGCCACGCCGCCATCAAGACCCTGGTCAAGCTGCAGCTGGAGCTGCAGGCCAAGGTCGGCAAGACCAAGCTGGTGCCCGCGAAGCCCCAGCGCAACGAAGAGATCTACCAGCAGGTGGCCAAGAACTACGCCGAGAAGCTGCTGGCCGCCCTGACCATGAAGGTGAAGATCGAGAGCTACCAGGCCATCGACGCCCTGAAGAAGGTCGTGGTCGCCGACCTCACCGCCGAGAAGCCCGAGCTGAAGAAGGACGTGGTCGAATGCTTCGACCTGCTCAAGGAGACCCTGTTCCGCAACGCCATCCTCAAGCAGGGCGCCCGGCTTGACGGCCGCAAGTTCGACCAGATCCGCCCCCTGAACATCGAAGTGGGCGTGCTGCCCGCCGCCCACGGCTCCTGCCTGTTCACCCGCGGCGAGACCCAGGCCCTGGTCACCGCCACCCTGGGCACCGCCGAGAACATCCAGACCATCGAGGGCCTGGAGGACGAGGTCAAGAAGAGCTTCTACCTGCACTACAACTTCCCCGGCTACTCCGTGGGCGAGTGCAAGCCCAACCGTGGGCCCGGGCGGCGCGAGATCGGCCACGGCATGCTGGCCGAGCGTTCCATCGCTCCCATGCTCCCCGGCAAGGAAGAGAACCCGTACACGGTCCGCGTGGTCTCTGAGATCACCGAAAGCAATGGCTCCAGCTCCATGGCCACCATCTGCGGCGGCACCCTCGCCCTCATGGACGCCGGCATCAAGCTGAAGTCCCCGGTGGCCGGGGTCGCCATGGGCCTGGTGAGCGACGGCGCCAAGTTCGTGGTGCTGACCGACATCGCCGGCCAGGAAGACCACTACGGCGACATGGACTTCAAGGTCGCCGGCACCACCACGGGCATCACCGCCCTGCAGATGGACATCAAGATCGGCGGCATCACCACCGAGATCCTCACCAAGGCCCTGGACCAGGCCAAGAAGGGCCGCCTGGAGCTGCTGGCCGCCATGGGCGACATCCTGGCCGCGCCGCGCGGCGACATCGCCGGCAACGCCCCGCAGATGCACACCATCCAGCTGCCCAAGGAAAAGATCCGCGACGTCATCGGCAAGGGCGGCGCCACCATCCGCAACATCATCGAGGTGAGCGGCTGCTCGGTGAACATCGACGACAACGGCTCCTGCCAGGTCGCCGGCGCCAACCAGGAGAAGCTGCAGGTGGCCCTCAAGATGATCGGCGACCTGATCCAGAGCGCCGAAGTGGGCCAGACCTACCTGGGCCGCGTGGCCAAGGTGGTCGAGTTCGGCGCCTTCGTCACCATCCTCCCCGGCATCGACGGCCTGCTGCACGTCTCCGAAATGGCCCCGCACCGGGTCAAGAGCCCCGCCGACGAAGTCAGCGAAGGCCAGGAGATCATGGTCAAGTGCATCGCGGTGGACGCCAACGGCAAGATCAAGCTCAGCCGCAAGGCGCTGATGGCGGCCGAAGCGCCTGCCGAACAGCTGTAACGGAAGCCTGTCCTGACTGACCGACCGGTGAAGGCCATGACGGCCTTCACCGGTCTTTTCGTGCAGGCGCCCAAGGCTGACCCACGTGCCCTTTTCCGCAAGGCGCTCGGCGAGGGCTGGCCTATGATCGATGGCAACCCGGACACCCTCTCGGGGGATGGTGAATGGCGAACCTGGCGGGGAGCCGGGCTTGGGCGGCCGGAATGAACGGGCTGCGGCCGTGGGGAACGAGCTTGAAGCGACAGGAGCGACGGTGAGCCTTCCTCGCCTGAGACATCCGGGATACACCCTCGAGGATTGGCGGTCCTGGGAGGGCCGCTGGTAGCTGATCAACGGGGTCGCCTATGACCTGACCCGGGCTCCGGGTACGGAGCATCAGCGGGTTTCGTCCAGGCTGCATCTGGCCATGGGCAACGCGCTGGAAGCGGCCGGACGCCGCCCAGGTGGCGGTGGCTGCGAGCTTTTTGCGGCTCCCACGGATGTCTTCCTGGAGGCCGGTGTCGTGCAGCCTGACCTTCTGGTTGTCTGCGATCCGGCGAAGGTGACCCCTCGCGGCTTCGAAGGTGCGCCGGACCTGGTGGTGGAGATCCTGAGCCCGAGTACGGCCAGCAAGGACACGGTTCGCAAGCGTTGGAGCTATGAGGCTGCGGGTGTGCCTGAGTATCTGATCGTGGATCCCGAGGAACGGATCGGGCTGTTGCTGCGTCTGGAAGGGGGGCTGTACGTGGATGCGGCCCGGATTGGATGGGGGGCCGTGGTGGCGCTTCTGGACGGCAGGATCTCTGTGACGTTGGGCGAGCCGCTGGATAGGTGAGTCTCGATGGAAGGTCCGGGGGGATGGGGGGGATGCCTACGGCAAGAGCCAGCTCAGACGCAAGGCGCTGATGGCGGCCGAAGCGCCTGCCGAAAAGCTGTAACCGAAGCCTGAAAAGCCAGACCGGTGGAGGCCTTGACGGCCTTCACCGGTCTTTTGCTGCATCCGGATGCCGGGTGAGCCCGGCAGCGCTGTGGATCAGGCCTTGGCCCGACGTGCCAGTTCGTCCAGCACAAAGGGATTATTGGGGTCGGCTTCATGGCGAATCTCATCCACCGGTTCGCGCTTGCCCTCGCCCATGAACAGACGGTTCGGGCAGTTGAGCACCAGGCCGGGCTCCGGGCCGAGGCAGCGGTAGCCGTGCACCACGCCGGGGGGCACCAGGACCGAGCCCGGGTGGCTGGCCCCCATGGGCAGTTCCATGCGGTTGCCATACGTTGCGCTGCCCGGCCGGTTGTCCCACAGGGACAGCAGGAACTCGCCAGGGCCCACCCAGGCGAACAGGTCCGTCTGGTCCACATGCTCGTGAGGTCCCCGGATCACGCCGGGAACCGTGAGGCTCAGGTAGGCCATGGCGGGATGGGAGACCTGGGGCAGCTCATCGTGACGAAACGCTTCCATCAGCCAGCCGCGCTCGTCCTGGAATTTGCGGAATGGGGTGACGACCACGCCCTCGATGGGACCATCGTTGAATATCATAACTATCAAACCCTTTCATGGAGAATCACGGAAGGCTAGCCCACGCGACCAGCGCACGTCCATTGAGCTACCCAGTGTACGGCGGGTCGGGAAGGTGGGGTCCACGATTTCCCGGGTGCTGCCCTGAGGCCCAAGATTTGTCAGTCCAGAGAGGGAGCCTGTGGCCTGAACGCCACTGGCCACGCGCGGATCCAAATCAGAAGCACAGGGCCACCTGCAGGCTTCGTGAACAGGAAGGTAATTCAAGCCCGCCAATCGTTGCAAGAATTCCTGCCGATGCCTGTCTGATAGGATATGCAGCAGGAGAAACGAATGACTGCTACCCCCCGCACCCTTTTCACGTCCGAATCCGTGACGGAAGGCCATCCCGACAAGATCGCTGACCAGATCTCGGATGCCATCCTGGATGCCGCCCTCACCGGCGACCGCAACAGCCGCGTGGCCTGCGAGACCCTGGTCACCACCGGTCTCATCGTGGTGGCCGGCGAGATCACCACCGACTGCTACATCCCGGTGGCCCAGCTGGCCCGGGAGACGGTGCGCCAGATCGGCTATGACAATAGTTCCAAGGGTTTCGACTGCAATACTTGCGCCGTTGTGGTCACCCTCGACCAGCAGAGCCCCGATATCGCCATGGGCGTGAACACGGGGGGCGCCGGTGACCAGGGCCTCATGTTCGGCTACGCCACCCAGGAAACCCCGGAACTGATGCCCGCCCCGCTGCACTTCTCCCACGCCCTCACCCGCAAACTGGCGGAGGTCCGCAAGAGTGGCCAGATCGACTGGCTTCGCCCCGATGGCAAGTCCCAGGTAACGGTAGAATTCGACGGAGAGAAGGTGGCCCGGATCCACACGGTGGTGATCTCCACCCAGCATGCGGACTCGGTGGAGAACGCCGAGATTCGCGAGCGGATCATCAAGGAGGTCATCCAGGCGGCGCTGCCCGCCGAGTACCTGGACCCCAATACCATTTATCACGTGAACCCCACCGGCCGGTTCGTGATCGGCGGCCCCATGGGCGACACCGGGCTCACCGGGCGCAAGATCATCGTCGATTCCTACGGTGGTTCGGGCCACCACGGCGGCGGCGCCTTCTCCGGCAAGGACCCCAGCAAGGTGGATCGTTCGGCCGCCTACATGGGCCGCTACATCGCCAAGAATATCGTGGCCGCAGGTCTGGCCCGTCGGTGCGAAATCCAGCTGGCCTACGCCATTGGCGTGGCCGAACCGGTGTCCATCGCCGTGGACACCTTCGGCACCGGTGCGGTGCCCAACGCCGAGGTCGTCCGGGCGGTCCGGGAGGTGTTCAGCTGCACCCCCAAGGCCATGCTCGAGATCCTGGACCTGCGTCGGCCCATCTACCTGCCCACTGCCGCCTATGGCCACTTCGGCCGGGATGGCTTCAGCTGGGAGCGCACCGACAAGACCGAAGCCCTGAAGGCTGCGCTGCGATAGTTCGCGGGAAGTGACGCAAGGTCCAAAGCCGGCGAGGGGATGACTCCTCTCGCCGGCTTTGGAACTTGTAAGGGCCTTGCTTTCCCTAATCCGGGCTCAGAAGCGCAGGGCCGCCTGCAGGCCGCGGTAGCCCGGGCGCACTTCCGGGACCACGCTAAATTCCAGCCCGGCGTGATCGTTCTCCCGGATGCGCTGGTTCATGCGCACCACCGCCTTGCCCACCACCGTGCCCAGGATGCCCCCGGCCACCACGTCGGAGGTCCAGTGGGCGTTCTGCTCCAGGCGGGCGATGCCCACCAGAGAGGCCATGCCATAGGACGTGACCTGCACCCAGGTATCGGTGTAGTGCGAGGCGATGACCGAGGCCAGGGTGAAGGCCTCGGTGGTGTGGCCGGAGGGGAACGAATTGTCACCGCTGCCGAAGGCCTTGAACGAGGTCGGTCCGGCACCGGAATCGGGCGCGGCGCGGCCGATGATGTACTTGGAGGCGGGCACGATCAGCGCGCCGGTGATCAGGCTGGCGGAGATGGCGTCGGTGCCCATGGCCCGGACTTCGTTCTTGCCGGTGGCCCAGCCCGTGAGGTAGAAGCCCCCGGCCAGGGCCACGGCATAGCTGGTGCCGAGCTTCTGGATCTGCTGGGCGGGCTGGTCCCAGGAACTCCGGGCATTGCGAACCATCAGGTTATGGACCGGCCGGTCCAACAGCATCGCCGAGCCGGCCACCGCCGCCACGGCCAGACCGCAGTACATCCAGTCCTGGCCGTCCCAGGCCACGGGGGCGGTGAACACCGCCACCGTGTCCTTGAGGACCAGTCCGGGCACCTGCAGAGGGCGGTCCGGGTCGGTGGCCAGCGCCGTGGCCGACGGGGCCTGAGCCAGCGCCGCCGGAGCCATGACCAGCAGGGCCAGGACGTGGAAGGCGAGGCACGTGAGCGAGATGCGGGTATGGATCAAAGGAAACTCCAGGGAAAAGCCTAACATCCGCAAGATACGCCTTCAGCTAGGGACTGGATGAGTCATGCATTTAATATCCGAAAGCCATAGCCCTGGCGCGAAGGGCCCCAAGCTTACGGGCCCTTGCGCGCCAAGTTAAATCATTTGAACGCGTTGATCAGGATCGCCAGGGGCGTGAGGGCGGCCAGGGTCGACTGCCACGCCACATCGTTCCGGATCCGCTGCGGCACCAGCACGGCATCGCCAGGTTCCACCCGCTTGCCATTCACCCAACTGTCCACGATACGGCCGTCCGCCTTGAGTAGCCGGATGTTCCCCTTGTCGGCGTTGCGGGTGGGTCCGCCTGCCATGGCCAGCAGATCCTTGACGGTCATGCCCTGGGCCACTTTAAAGGCGGCGAAGGGACTGGCAGTCTCGCCCACCACATAAGCCACCTCGGTGTGCCGGGGGATGATGATCTCGTCGCCGTCCTGGAGTTGCACCTCGGCAGAGGGGTCGCCGGCCATGATCGCCGGCCAGTCCACCACCAGCCGGTTTAGGGAACCGGCGGTCAGGCCATGCAGCAGCGGGTTGATCTGCAGCGTACCGATGGCGCTCCGCTTGGTTTCGTTTAGGCGTGCCAGGATGTCATTGATGCCGTTGGAGGTGGGGTCCGCATTGTCCAGCCCAGCGAGCGCGTTGGCGCGCAGCTTGTCCGCGTTGGCCCCGCCTAGAGAGCGCAGGAAGATGCCCGCCTGGGGCATGGCCTCGGGCGTGAAGCCACCGGCCCGCTTGATGACTTCCAGCAACCCAGTCTGGGCCGAGTCCAGCTCATAGACGCCCGGACGCGCCACCTGTCCTTCCAGCGTCACGGTGCGGTGCTGGCGGTAATCGGGCTTGGAAAACACCGAAAGCTGGTCGAACGGGGCCAGGCTCGGATTGATATGTTCGTCCTTGAGGTCAACCGGACTGCCACCCGCGTTGGACAGCAGCCTGGACAGATCGAGCTGCCGGACTTCCGTGCGTCGGCCACCCTGGACATGGGCCAGTTCGGCCACATAGCGGTCGGCACTGTTCAGGGGCACACCGGCCCGGAACAGCAGATCCGAGGCCCGCATGCCCTCCATGAACTCGAAGGTGCCAGGCTTGGTCACCGCGCCCTGGACCGTGAGGGTCTGCGGGGTACGCAGATCCCCCGCCCGGTAAAGTTCCACCGCATCGCGCTTCTCCAGCATCAGGTTGTGCTCGGGATCCCCCGCCATGGCCTTGGCCACGTTGAAGGCCTGGTAGTGCCTGGAGCCATCCGGCTGGGTACGTACTAGTTCCGCGCGTTCCAAGTAGGTATCGGGCAGCACCAGGGACATCTGCTTGAGGAAGTCCCCCACCCGCTGGCCAGGATCCAGGGCGAACACCCCCTGCACCCGGGTCCAGCCGCCGATGGTCACCGCGCCTTCGTTCACGTCCCGCAGCGGCAGCGCCGTAAGCACGTCCCCCCTCTGCAGGGTGCACGCGGCCATGGCCTCTCCGGCCGGCACGTCTACCACTCGCATGGAACCTGAAGGGTCGATGCGGCGCAGAGTCACCGCGCCGGAGAACGCCTTCAGGGCGAAGCCGCCGGCGAATTGCAGGGCGTCATTCACGGTCTCGCGGGGCAGCATCTCGAACTGCATGGAGGGCGCTTGGCCTTCCAGCAGCCAGCCTGTCAGCCAGTCCGGCTGACCCTGGAACTCGTTGGGGCTGAAATCGCCTTCCGCGCTGATGCGCTTGTCACCGCGGCCCCGTGCCTTGAGATCGACCAAGTGGCGCTGGAGCAGGTCCACTTGGCTTTCCAGCTGGCTGCGCTCGCTGGCGGACATTGGGCGGGGTGCCACGGGTTCGCCGCTGGTATTGGATACGCCAGCTCCGTTCGCAGTGCCATAGGGCATCTGACCGTAGGAGGACATGCCCATGCCACCCTGGCCAAGGGTCGTCTGGCCGAACGCCTGGGGGCCGAGGCCGATGGCCGCCCCCCCCGCCATGGCGGCTCCGCCCTGCTGCTGGGCATAGAGCTGCTGGGCGTAGGCCTGCTGGGCGGAACCGGCTTGACCTTGGGCCTGGAGGCCATTGCCGGACAGCCCTGCGACCGTAGCCCCAGGCATTTGCCCATAGCCATTGGCCCCCGCCCCCGCAAGGCTACCCTGGCCGGCTGCATTCGGCCCTTTGCCCTGGGAGGTTCCCCCCTGGTCCGCAGGTCCGGGCCCTATATCGATCATTTGCGCCAGAGGCACACCCAGCTTCGCCTGCGCCTCCCGGATCCGGCGCTTGGTGCGCCGTTCCTCGTCGGAATCCTGGGCCCGGACCGGCTGGCCGATCTGATCCCCCACTGAGGCCACCACCCTGGTGAAGGCACCTTCCAGCTTCACCTGGTTCTGCAGCAGCGGCACAAACAAAGTGTCGCCGTTCTGGA